>Ga0163161_10003841_pt1 | contig 10532 bp, 8 predicted proteins | sample S45metaG_FD_129847 | JGI IMG/M metagenome (GOLD analysis project Ga0163161, IMG submission 129847) | Switchgrass rhizosphere microbial communities from Kellogg Biological Station, Michigan, USA - S4-5 metaG | ecosystem: Host-associated > Plants > Roots > Rhizosphere > Soil | place: USA: Michigan... | reverse complement strand
TCACTGACCCACTCCACGCTCTTCTGGCCGACGTTGAAGCCGAAGTAGAGGCCGGTGCCCCACTTGAGGAGATCGACGAGCTGGGCAGACAGCTCGCCGGCCAACTCCATCCCGACACCGATGGCCAGGACGAGCAGGGTCACGAGAAACTTGCGCGATGCGAAGCGAGATGTTTCGTTCATTGGGATTCCATGCAGAGTTTGTGGATGCGTTGGCGGTCGGTCCAGACCCCGGCACACCGCTGATTTCCAGGGGTAGAGCAGTCATATCCAGCCGCGAATTTGTATTGAAGGATTGCTTTGCAGGCCCCGATGTAGTCACCCGCATGGAGCGTGCGGGGGATGACAGCAGGACCACCGGTCTTCTTGTTCACACAGAAGGTGTACGAGCCGATGTTGTGGGAAAGGTCGACATAGGCGTCCCACTCGCCTTGGCTGAGCTTCAGGTCCGGGCCCAGGCATTTGCGCAGCACCACCTCGTCGCCGGCGATGTGCTTCAGGGCCAGCTTGACGGCCGCAGGAGGGGTAATCTTGTCGCCCATCTGCACCTTGGTGCCGTCCTCCCGGACAGTCGAGCCAAAACCGTAGGTCGGGACATCACCCTTTGTTGGAATGATCGCTCCGGCAGTGAAACCTTCACGCTGAGTGATCCCAACAAAAGCCGCTGCGCTGAGCGCAAGCCCGCTGATAGCTACCTTGACCTTGTTCATTCATCTTCCTCACGGTCATCGAGAGAGATTGTGGAAATATCAGCCGTCTCAAGACGCCTGAGCTTCACTCTATGGAGTTCACGCTTGCGTTTGTTGTCCTGACTCTTGTAGTAGACGTTGAAAATACAGCCGATGAGCGCTACCAGGACACCGGCCCACATTCCAGCGTTGCTGGAGTTCAGCCAGCCGACAATTGAGCCTGCTGAGCCGAACATTGTGACCTTAAACCAGTTCGCAGCAGCCGCAGCCCATGCGGTTGTGCCAATCGCGGCTTCTTGGTTCTGCAAGAAGTTCATCTAGCGCCCTCCTGATGGGGTTGATCTTGGTTGGAGGGCATAAAAAATCCAGAATGTTTGACGATTCTGGATTTTAGTCGGCTTCTACGTACCTTAGCTTACATCAAGGTATGCAGTTAGACGTAATTGCCGTCTTCAGGCAACGGAACAGCGCCAAAGTTCGCTCCAATCGGGAACATCGAGCTTCCAATGCGGATTCGGAGCGCTTCAATCACCAAATTGGTGGCTGGACGCGACGCTGGGCTGGAAATACGACGTCCAATCGTCAACTGTGTGGGTGCTGTCAGGGTGGCCGAGTTGGTCACCTCGGCAAAACCGAAGTAGCTCGTGTTCACCCACACGGCTTCCGTGGTCCCATTGCGGGTCAGGTTGACGTACTGGCGGGTGCCATCACCCAAGTTGTATCCAAACGGGTTGGTGTACGTGTCCACGTACGTGCCCAGATTGCCGTAGCAGAACAGGTTGACGCCCTGATAGATGACCGACCGGCCACCGTTGCCGGAGTCCAGGTCGAGCACCGTGCAGTTCGCGTCCGTGGACGAGAACCAGACCTCCAGCGAATAGTCCCCAGCACCCAGCGCCAGGTCCGTCACGGCCGAAGAGCTGAAGTACTGGCCGCTGGCAGCGATGACACCCTTGGAGGTACCCTGCCATGGCGCGGTCGTGGAGAGCTTGGCTCCCCCTTGACCGGTCCAGGCACGGCCCGTCGCCGAGTTGAACGCCACCGAGTCGTTCGCACCCTCGAAGAACATCAGTTCCTTGATGTGCGGATGGAGCGTCAGCTCGGGAGGGGCCCCTGCCCTCCGCTTTGCAACGACGCCGGGGATCAAGTCGTTGCTCCCATGAGGTCGAACGTGCTGGCCGACACCCGCTTCAGGGTGGCCGTCATGCCCGCAGTCAGGACCAGCGTGCCACCGGCAGGCGCATTCACTGTGACACCGCTTGCTGCGACGATGGTCACCGTGGATGTGCCCCGATTGGCGATGTGCGTCTCGTGCTTGGCTTGGAGCGGAGCGGTCGCATCGGTCTGAGCCGTCAGGGTCGCAGCTGCGGCACCCGTGAAGCGCAGGTAGGTGTTGTCATGGCCGGTCACCAAATTGGTGTTCCCGCCAGCCACTGCCAGCACATCCGCACCCGGGATGAAGGTCGAACCACCACCGGACACCACATCGCTCGCCAGGATGAAGCCTTGCGGGAAGTTGTACGTGCGGAAGTCGATCCCGGCCTTGGTGATGGTCAGCGTGCCCGATGCCTTGGCGAAGGTGGCACCGGTCAACAGCAGGCCCAGTGCACGGTCTTGACCGTTGGAGTCACCGTCCACACCGACCAGGCACAGGACATCCGTGGTTTGCGGCGTACGGCTGTAGGCGTTCAGACCGTTGGCGTTGTTGGGTCCGATCGCACGGATGGACAGCGTACCGTTGGTGGCCCCCGAGACTTCGAACATGTACGCCTGCTTGCGGGCGTTGTCACGCTCCCACTGGAAGCCACTCTCAGCCACCTCGATGTTGCGACGGGCCATGTTGCTGTGCAGGTACTTGTGCCGCCAGATGCTGAAAGCGGCTGAAGGCGCTGGGACAGTCCGCAGCGTGCCATCGAGCTGCTGGGTACCGCTGTAAATGCGGATCACCAGGCCACCGTTGTTGGCGTCGCCATTGACCCCGATGCGACGCACCGTCTTGCCCGCATCCTCGTAGATCATGTAGTCGCCGATGGCTGCACCCGGAGGACGCGCAGAGCCACGGCTCGTGGCATCGCCACCACCCCAGAAGGAATCGATCGCCGCGGCGCTGATGCCGTTCAGTTGGAAGTCGTGGAAGCCAGAGGCCGTTGCACCGTTGCCCGTGTAGAGGGGGATGAACTCACCGGACTTGGTGATGGTGGCCGCATCGAGCGGGTACTGGCCGTGGGCAATGGCTTGCTCGCGGTACTTGAGCTGCTCAGCCTGCTCGGACGACTGGATCGCAATCGACAGCGGGCTGGCAAACAGGTGCGCCAGCACGTAGTTGATGCCGCGGTAGCCCGTCACCGAGGGATGCAAGCCATCCGCATCCAGGATGTTCGGAGCGGTCGTGTAAGCCGTCTGGCTGTAGACCGTGCCCATCGTGTCGAGTACCAGCACGCCCGTGCTGAAGGTTTCAGGAGACGGCACACCCAGCGCCGGGTCACCCCGGTAAGCCAAGCGAATGCAGTTCATGGCTTGCTGAGCCGTGACACCGTTGGCCAGGGTGGTTGCGCCCGTCGTGAAGGCATTGGGCATGCGGAAGATGATCGGAGCGTCAGCCTTGGTGCCCTTGGCCCGCACCGCGTCCACAAAGATCTTCATGAAGCGTTGCAGCTCCTTGGCCGCATTGACCATGCCGGGTTGACCGTAGGCCACCCGCCAGTCGGGCCAGTTACCCAGCGCGCCAGCGTCCGAACCCGGAGCCAGGCCACCGCGCAGCTCGTTGATGCCGTAGCAGTAGACGTAGCCACTCGGGTTGTCGGCCAGGGCCAAAGCCATGGAAGGTTGCTTGCCACCCGAGTTGCTGCCCGAAGCACCATCCGCCGCAGCGTTCGTGACGAACAGGCCCGACATATGGCCGACCGAGCCGCGATTGATCGTGCGGATCTTGGACAGCTTTTCCGGGTAGAGGGCACCGAAGATGCCCGAGCCCGTGGCATTGAAGGGCACGAAGTCGAGCGAGCCTTGTTGCTCGGTCGTCGAGTCACCGACGAAGGTGAGCTTGACCGTGGCCAGGTCGTTCAGATCCCGGTGCAGGGCAGCGAGCTTGCGGGTGTCCACGATGGCCGCAGGCGTCGTACCACCGCCGCCTCCCGTACCTTCCGGGGGATCGACCCAGCCGAAGCTGGAAGCACCGGTCTTCCCGAGCACCTGTCCGATGGTTCCGACATCGGACGGGACCAGCTTCGGTTGGACTTCTTCGGCGATGTACTCGCCCATGCCAATGGCGAGTTCATCAACCGCGTCGATGATGTTGGTAAGAGTACTCATCAGTTCACCTCATTCAAAAATTTGACAAGAAAGTCGAAGGTTCCCGGCGTCCCACCACTCGTTCCGTTCAGGAAAGAGTTGAGGAATGTGGGTTCAATGTCTACACCGGGGATAAACAGGCCCAAGTCACGCAAGAAGCGTGTTCCAGGGGATGCAACACCGTCCAACCAAGTCAGTTGCGAGCTTCTCGTGTCATCAGCGGTACTTTGCGTACTTTTGGTGTCGTAGAGATTGGCTGCAACGGCCTTGTTCCACCGATTATCCACTGTTGGATAGGTTGAGTTGACAGAAGTAATGCTCAATGCTGATGGAGCCACATCAACCGGACCCAAAGGAACATCAACAGAGTTGTTGTTCAGACTGAGCGGGTTTTTGATGTACTGTTGGTACACAACGTTCAGCGAGGGATCAAAGATCACCGCAGTGGACGTTGTGCCACGCACAAACACACAACCCTCGGTCACAGCATTCCAAGACAGCAGAGCCACGTTGGCTGCGCTGGCTTCGAAGCGGCAACCCACGTAACCGACAGGCTGGATGCCCGTGTAGCAGGACACCGTGCCGCCATTCAGGACGAAGTGGCAGTTCGTGAACTGAGCGACGTTGTTGCCGTCACGGAAGTCCAGAGCGCCCTGTGCGTTGTTCTTGAGCAGGCACTCCGTCCAGGTGTTCAAGTTGTTCCCGCGGGTCGGGAACAAGTCGAGCGCCTTGCCGCAGTTGATCCACTGGCACCGGAAGAAATTGGTCTTGTCGATGTAGGCAATCGTGGGGTCTTGACCATTGGTTGAGGTGCCCCGCTGACGAATCCCGGCCACGCCGCAGTTGTAGAAGTCCACGTGCTCCAGCCAGCCGTTGTCCCAGGCATAGCTGTTGTCGATGAACATCCCCGTATCAGCCTGGTCCCGGAAGACCGTGTTGATCACGTAGAAGCTGTTGAGCTGGATGTTCGGCTGGGTCTGGTGGAAGCCATGCAAGCCGCCCTGGAACACCAGGTCGATGAGCGTGAAGCCCGCCGTGACCACCCCTGTCACCGGCACCGAGGTAGCACCGGCGAAGTTGGTTTTCAGCAGTGCGATCGTCTGGGTCTTCCCGATGATCACGGTCTGTCCGGGGACACCCATGATCACTTGGCCGATCTTCATGAGAAGTGGGCTGGCGATGTAGTACGGACGGCCCTCCAGCTGCACCACCGTGTTGGCGTTGAGCAGCGCCTGGATCGCAGGAGCCTCATCCGGCCGGCTGGCCAGGCCCACGTTCCAGTTCACCCCACCTGGATTGGGAACTGCACGCTCGCCAGGGAAACCCCACTGGTAGGTGTCAGCAATCTGCTGGTAGATCGTCAGGGCCTGTGCCTTGGCGATGTTGGTTCCAGCCGGTGCGGTAGACACCCCATTGAGGGCCATCGTCCCGTTGCTGTTTCGGATACGCAGCGCATTGGCCGTGACGTTGTCCGTGGTGGTGGAGGTCGTGTTGATCGACTTCACCATCAGGGAATTCAGGGCATTGCTCTGCCAGATGAGCTCCTTGTAGCCAGCGCCGACCTCCAGCGAGTTCCAGATGATCGTGTTGTTGTCGGCCCCGGTGTCCAAGCCATCGGACTTGTTCCCTTTGCCGCTGATGTTGAAGACTTTCAGGTGGGTGGTGTCACGCACATACATGACCCCCTTGCCATCGGTGTGGAGCTCGTAGTCTTCCTGGTCGGCACCGATGGCGGTGAAGTCCCGTTGACCCTCGATGTTGAAGCCCGCCTTGGTGGCACCCAGCGCGTTGTAGGCGATCACCACATTGCCACCCGAGGTGCGACCCACACCACCCTTCAGGACGAAGGCACCCGCGGATGCAAAGCCAGAGTTGTGCGTGTGCTGACGCACCCAGCGGCAGTAGTTGATCGAGCCGCCTGCGGTGTTGTCGATCTCCACGACACCGACCTGGGAGGCGAACAGCGCATGCTTGATCGTCGAGCTGGTACCCACAATCAGGCCACGGGTCATGCCCTGCACGTTGCGTTCGTTCACCAGCGTGGACGCCGGGAAGAAGAAGCCGTTGTTGTTGTTGGTGTTGGCGTTACAGCCTTTGATGAGCGTGTCCGAGGCGCCAGCCTCGTAGCGCACATCCGGCAGGACGGTCAGGTCCGGGATGCCATAGATCTGATGGCCCGAGCGGATCGTCAGGAAGGCCGGGCCTCCCGAGACATAGCTCCGTGGCTCCAGCCGGATGATCTTGTTGGCGTCCAGCTGGGCCTGGAGGTTGGCGCGATCCGTCCAGGGCACCAGCACCGCAGTGGCCGGGAAGTACCGATCAGCGGGCCCGTAGTAGGGTGAATAGCTGACAGTCTGGGACGGAGTGCCAGGATCGACAGGTTCTGTCGGATCGACCGGCGTACCACCTGTACCCGTGCCTGCACCGCTATTGGTGATCACCAGCTTGTTGCCGGTGTCGTCGTAACTGAGCGTGATGCCGGTACCGGCGACAAGCAGGCCAGCCACCCGGTCATCGATCGCTTCGCTGATGTTGACGCCAGCTCCGACACCTGCCACTGCGGCCTCAGCTGCAACCTTGGCAGCAAGAGCGGCAGTGGCAGAAGCCGCAGCTTCAGCCGCCTTTTGGGCAGCGAGGTTCGCATCCGTGGTCGAGACAGCTACCAGCTCCCAGACCGTGATGCCTGAGTTGTACTGCCAGGTGCGCCCACCGAAGGAATACTGCTGACCGTTGGTCGGGGTATTCGGAAAATTGATCACGCTTGATCCTTCGCAAAGGGGAAGATGGGTTTCGGCGGAGCGAAAGGCTCAGCCGGAGGGGCTTCAGGCGGTTCCACCAGAACGGGAGCAGCCACCAGCTCCTTCACTTCAGGGGGAGGTCCGTCCGTGGCGGTGGGCGTAGCCACCGGGACGTAGAGCTTGGTCGGAGTGCTCATTTATTGGCCTTCAGGTCAGCCACAAGGGCTTCTAGTTGAGAAATTGAGTGCAGAGCTGCCATCAACAGGTTGTAAACGTGTGGTTGGAGGTAAGTTCCCTTATCTCCGACCCATTCCGGATCAATCTTCTGCAATTGTTGAGCCAAAGGCCCTAGTTTGTTGAATTGTCCGTCATCGATCTGCACTTCGCCGTCCAACCGCTTGTAGTTGAAGCCGAACCAGTCGATTTGCTTGATCTTACCCAATGAGTCCACTTGAGTAGGAACAATGTTCTCTTTAAGGCGCTCATCCGAAGGATTAACCGGCCACCAGACGTCTCCGTAGCCTGCAATGTGTGCAAGACATTGCGCCGCACCGAAGTTCCGAAGATTCCGCACCGCGGAGTCGCCGTTGTTGAGCCAATAGGCTCCATCCCGCCCTTGAAAGCGGTTGGCGTTGTTCGAATCGTTGGCGTAGCGGACATTGGTCGGCAGAGTTCCACCGAACTCATTACCGTCCACCCCGAAGATGATCGAGCCGCCGTCCCAGCGCATATGGGTGTCGTTGCCACCGTTGCGGTAGGTGACCGCACGGCCGTTGACGTTGCTGGCTTGGCCCGAGCTGTTCGAGTAGTTCGCGCTGTTGGCGTAGTTGACCGACAGATTCCCGGGCGTGACCAGGAACTGGTCCGCGCCGCTGCCTTGGGTCGCCCACAGGTAGGCCGGGTTGTAGTTCCGGTTGGAGTAGTTCCAGCCTGAGATCCCGTTCACGTTGCCCGCCCCGGTGGCATAGCCAGCGCCATTGGCGTAGTTCACCGACTTCTGGCTGTCCAGCGTGTTCTCCACATTGCTCATGCCCAGCTGGGCCTTGGTGACGCCGTGAGGATTGCCTTGGTTCGTCGAGTGAGCGGTGAACTCAGCGACAGTCGCCTTCTGGTCCAGAGCAGTCTGGGTAGCGGAGCTGATTGGCTTGGCCACGTCCGAGGTGTTGTTCACCTGGTCGACCGAGAGCACCGCACGCGCAGCAGCTGCGTTGGCCGCGGTCATCAGCGAGGTACCGGTACCGGTCGCATTGCTCAGCTGAGCCACCGTATGGGTGTGCGTCACAGGCGTACGGGCATCCGTCAGCCGGGTGTCGTCGCCCTTGACCACCTGCACAGTCGTCGCATTGACGCCGGTCGCAGGAGCCGAGAGCGCAGCCGCTGTCCCCAGCGAGGGACGGTTGGTCAGCGCGTTGTAGTCGGTCGTACCGGTGTCGCCCTTCTCACCCTTGCCGAAGGGGATGGCAGTCGTCCAGCCACCCGAGGCACCGATGCGGAAGTACAGGTTGCCTGCACCCGCGTCGAGGAAGGAATAGTTCACGGCTTGCGTGTCGTACGCAGAACGAGCAGCCAGATTGGCTCCGATCGCATTCACCGTGAAGGGAGCGCCCTGCGGCCCACGGACATAGCCTGCGGTGAACACCGTACCGTCGGCCCGGGTGACCACCAGGTTGAAGGCGCCATCCACGATGACACCGGAGATGCCCGAGAGCGTCGCGGAAGCAGCGGAGGCTACGGCACTGGCCTGAGCAGCAACTGCGGAAGCAGCAGCTTGCAGGGCAGTCTCGTAGCCCACCTGCACCACAGCACCCGTCTCCACCCACTGGCTGGAGGTGCCGTCGAAGAGGTAGGAGTAGCGCCGACCGGTGTTCGAGTCGATCCACTGAGCGTCCTGCACAGGGTTCGACGGAGGCGAGATTCCGTAGCTCGGTACCAGGGCGATGGTGGACAGGAGCGCGGCGTCAGCGCCATTCTTGGAAGCCAAAGCAGCAGCAGCCTGATTGGTGGCCGTCACCTGGGAGTTCGCAGCCAGAGACGCACTCGTTGCGGCCGCAGTCTGGGAACCAGCAGCAGCGATCACATACGAGAGCACCAGGCTTTCAGAGCCCTGGGCCGCGGTCTTCGCCGCTTCGGCGGCTGTCTTGGCAGCTACAGATGCGACCCGGGCCGTCTCGGACGCCGTGGCACTGGCAGCAGCCTGGCTGGCGAAGTCACCGATGTTGTTGGCAGCGAATTCGGCCTGGTCCCGGGCCACCCCAGCAGCCAGCGAGGCTGCGATCGCATTGGCCTTGGCGTCATGGATCGAGAGCAGCGCAGCGTCATCCCAGCCCGTCGGGTCCGGAGCACCTTCGACCACGATGTCTTGGAGCCGGACCTCGGTACCGGGCACCTCCAGCTCGGGAACGATGAACTTGTAACTGAGGGCCGCTTCCGAGATGGGGTCCAGCACCGTCACGTAGTACAGGACCGGCGAAGGCGCCAGCTCTACCGTGACCTTGCCCAGACCATCGGTCTGCGCGAGGACCGGGCGCGGCATGATCACCCCAGTGATCGTGTCGTCGAAGCCAGACGAGGAGAGCTGGATCTCCACGGTGGTGTGCTGGATGGGAAGCCCATCCGGCGTGACAAAGGTGAACTGAACGGGCGTCATTAGGACTCCAAGTGTGGTAAAGCTGTGAACTAGGCCGGTATTGTCGTCTATCAGGCCCAATCTAGGGTTTGAAGCTCACTCAATGTTGCACAAGCAGCCATTTGAGCCTTCAAACCCCAAGACCACTGCGCAGTGCGCGTCCCGCGCTCGGTGATTGCTATGCTCAGTTCAGCCAACCACACTTGATAGGTTGTTTGGTCATGGAATTGCAGCATGTTGTTGGCTTTATCCCGCCAGAACATCTGTTCAACCGGCATTGGCAGGTTCAAAGCGAACCTCATGGACAGTTCATTGAGCTTGTCCTTGATGTCAGCTTGAGCCCGCAGGTCTGCGTCCAGCAGAACACCGTCCTTCTCGATGGGTAGGGCGCAGCGTCGCAGACGCTCGAACTCCACCAGCTGCTTGGTCAGGGCCTTGGCCCGCTCCAGCTCGGTGTCCGGACAGTCGATGGGTTCGCCATCCACGATGCGCTGGCCGATTCGGGCGGTGCCCAGATAGATCGACTGACCCTCCCGGGCCTGGAATGCCAGGTCTGCCTCATTGGCTACCGAACCGGAGCCCAGGACTTTTCCTGTGGCCGTCTCATAGAGGGAGAAGGGATGGGTCATGAGGTCACTTCTGAATGGACATGGCGAAGATGGAGGACTCGATTGCGGAGAGCGCAGTCGGGGCCGAGATTTCGATGTAGTGGTAGCCGGGGTTCAGGCTGATCCGCAGGCCCGCTGTGACCGTGGAACCAGCTACACCGGCACCAGTCCAGCGGTCTGCGCTGTCCACCTTGATGTAGGCAAAACCCGTGGAGCTCAGGAAGATCGAGCCACTGATAAAGACCGGGAGAGCGCCCGTGCCGAGGTCAGGGACCGTGAGCCCGACACCGCAGGTACCGGGTGTGGAGTAGCCCACCGGCACGGTCACCGCGTTGTTGCCGATCTTGAAGGTGTTGACCTGGAGGTCGCCGATCTTGGCCGTAGTAATCGCGGCATCAGCGATCTTGGCGTTGGTGACGTGGCCGTTGATGATCTTGGCGTCACTGATCTGGGCGTCAGCGATCATCGCGTTCGTGATCATCGCGTTGGCGATGGTGATGTAGTCGGCCTTGACCTTCCCGCCAGCGACGATGAAGGAGCCCGACTCGTCCCTCAGCTTGCTGAAGGTGAGCTTGTTGATC
>Ga0163161_10003840_pt1 | contig 10534 bp, 5 predicted proteins | sample S45metaG_FD_129847 | JGI IMG/M metagenome (GOLD analysis project Ga0163161, IMG submission 129847) | Switchgrass rhizosphere microbial communities from Kellogg Biological Station, Michigan, USA - S4-5 metaG | ecosystem: Host-associated > Plants > Roots > Rhizosphere > Soil | place: USA: Michigan... | reverse complement strand
TCAGCAATGCTAATAGCAGCTTAGAAATTACTCGTTACCTAAGCGTCTGCTAAAACTTGAAAACTCAGTTTTAATCAACAATTTCAAAGAACATTCAAGCCTGTCACACGACTGGCTGTTTATATAGTCTGAGCTAGATATAGAACTCGCTCAGGTAAAGTTGTGCAACGGCCACTATCGTCGACATGACGCATTGTGCCTAGCCTATATTGCGCCTTACCTTTCCCACTCGCTAACCCACTTGCGCTTTCTCCATATCATGGAGAAAGGTGGCACGGAGTGACGGATAGAGGCTCTTTCAAAACCCTTCTCTCTTCAAAAACCCTAACATTGGGTCCATCCACTCGCCTACAGGCAACCTCTGCGTAAACCCATGATTCCCTTTCGGAAACAAATGCAGTTCCGCATCTACCCCATTCTTCTGCAATGCCTGATAAAACACAATGCTGTTGTTCACATCCACCACCTGATCATCACCGCAATGCGTCAAATACGTCGGTGGCGTTTCTTTAGTTACCTGAAGTTCATTAGAAAACAAATCCACTTTTTCTTTAGATGGCTCCATACCCAATAAGTTAATCTTGGAACCCATATGAGTGAGCTGATCATTCATGCTGATCACAGGATAAACCAGGATCATAAAGTCTGGCCGTAGGCCGATGTTATCTTTATTGGGGATATAGCTTTTGGAGAAATGTGTACCCAAAGTACTTGCCAAATGACCTCCTGCACTATAGCCAATTACACCGACCTTAGCAGGATTGAAGTTCCAACCCATTGCATTAGACCGGATTACTTTCATAGCTTGCTGTGCATCCATTAATGGTCCATAGCTTTTGTCCCGCATGGTTTCTCTTTTTGGCAACCGGTATTTCAGCACAAAGGCAGCAATCCCTTTTTCTGCAAAGGCTTTTGCTATCGCGATGCCTTCTTCTTCAAAAGCAAGGAAACCATAAGCTCCGCCTGGGATCACAAGGACTGCAGTTCCAGTTGCTTTTTCTTTAATGGGTAGATATAGGGTCAATGACGGTGCTTCCTCTTTGGAGAGATTGACTATACTTCCGGGAATAGTGTCCGGGTAAAGCGGCAGCACTTGTTGTGCTACCGCAGTATACCCAACCATTAAAAAGAGCATCAGAGTTAATATTTTATATTTCATGATTAGCTATCTTGGGTCACTACCAGGTTTTCTCTCCTTTACGAATTTTCTCTAAGGTTTCGATGTAAACATTATCCTGATTAGATTGCTTTACCGCCCTCTCTTCCCATTCTATAGCCTGATCTCCTTTCCCTATTTTGTATAACAGATTAGCATAGGTATCATAAGCATAAAAGTCATTTTGATACCATTTTTCCATTGCATATTTCATCACTACATCACACGCAAATTTCAACACCTTTGAGTCACTTACGTTTTCAAACAAAGACCAGGTAATATCATTAATATTATACTCCGGCCGCATCAGAGCCTTCTCAAAATAAAGGGTATAGTACTTTCCGAAATTGCTCCAGTCTTTGGCCAACATATAATAGATCATTTGCTTACCATATATTGTCTCCAATCCTATCTCACCGAACATTGATTTCATTTTCTTTTGTAAATCTGTCCAATCGAAATTAGAATTCTTGACAGGTTCAATTCCCTGAAAATAAGCCCTTGATATAGCATAACGCAGAGCATATTGAGCCTTATCTTTTCCCAACACTGCATTTACTTTCGCAGGATATTTTAAGAATAAATTAAAGGCTTCCGGATCATTCAAATGCTGGCTCATAAATGTCAAATTTTCTTTGGTAAACAAATCCTTTCCCTTTAATTTGAACAAATACTGCCTCATATAGAGTTGTGCCAAACTATCCTCTAATTTAGCATTGCCAGTTCTTTGCGCTTCTAATACCTGACTTGGTAACCTAGCGCCTTTTTCTTGTGATTGCACTTCAATGCTCAAGAAAAAGAGCAAAATAGTAGCTAGAAACAAGCATTTTCTTGTTTTATTCTCCATCTTAATATATATTTTAATTACCTTAATTAATAGTCACCCTAATTGGAGGAGTCTTTATTTGTTTATCGATATCATACCCATTTTCAACTCCCTTTTTAGTCGCGCGAATCCCTCTTGTCATCCAAATTGGAGCAGGTTCATCTTTTAAATAATGATCAAAGAATTGTTTGAACCGAATAGTTAAATCCAATTGATTGGCTTCATTCGAGTAATTCCAGTGTTCCTCACCATCATATTGTAGCAACCAAGCTCTTTTTCCCAATTTCCATAGGGCATTAAAAAATGACAACGCTTGTGAAAAATTGACAGCATCATCTTTTTTATTATGATGTAGTAACAAAGGGGTAGATAATTTATCTGCGAATAACTTTGATGAGAAGTTAATATATTCCTCAAGATTTGTATACGGAGTTCCCTTCAATTTGAGTTGAGGGAAAGGCATATCAGGCCATCCCCCGTGGGATGTCAATCCATAAATTCCAATCATATCAGTTGGCCCAGCTCCGGCTATAGCGGCTGCAAACCTTCCTGTATGGGTAACAATATAATTTGTTTCACCACCTCCCCAACTATGTCCAGCTAATCCCATCTTCTTCGTATCTACATATGATTTAGTAGAGAAGTAATCTGCTGCCCCCATCATAACACTATAAGAAGGTGCGAATCCGGCCCCTTCGATTGCAGGTATATCTGGTGTAAAGATCAAGTAATAATTACTTACAAAATAAGGAATATTGAGATTAGCCGAACTTGTTAGCTCTGGCAAATAATAACTATTGAGGTTTTCGGAAAGGTGCTGGTAGTAATTAAAAATAATCGGATATTTCTTATTTTGGTCAAAATTCTCTGGCTTATACAAAATACCTTGAACACTTTTCCCTTCCAAGTCTTTAAAACTCACCAATTCTGAACTAATCCAATTAAATTTCTGCTCAGGTTTAACACTACTAATTTGTTTAATTGTTTTAAAATCTTTGGTAACAAAATAATTTGGAGCATGATTTACATTACTTCTTACGAAGAAATAAACACCATTCGATTTTTTTAACGCAACAGGAGTAATTACCGCAAAATCATTCAATTCATTTACTTCATGTAAATAGCTACCCATGGTAAGTCTCTTAGGATTACGATGTACAGACCTTGTACCCAAAGAAACACTATAAAAATCATTATCCTTATTCTTATAGTTAACTGAAATCAACATTAATTCATTTTGTTTCGAATAGGGAATAATTCGTAAATTAACATCTTCATTAAAATTTAATCGAGCAAGGCCAAAAGCAATCCCGTTTAGCCGTCCAAAACCATTTGTGATATTAATTTCATGCTTCTTGCCATCAAGGTCTATTTTCCAAATATCGTAAGAATCAGAAACCAAAATATCATTACTCCCTTCTAGATATGCAAGCAATTTAAAGCGTCGAATAGCATTTTCAGCTTTAGGCGTTGAAATGTTGTTAGTAAGGTTCTTAATTAAACCGGTAGCAATCTCATATGTATACAAATTTGGCTCTTTGTCACCCCAGCCAGACTTAAGTAAAAGCTTCTTTCCATCTAGAGACAAAAAACAATTGAAGTTCACTATCTCCATTGGTAGGTTTTTCTTTTCCCCCGTATTATAAGAGATTAATTGTGAATAATTTTCAGTCTTTAATATCCCATACTCGTCATTCAATCTACAAAAATATTCACTTTCATGAGCCAAACGTCGAACCACTTTACTACCAATATCCACAACTGCTTCAAATTGAAATCCCGCAATTCTCGCTTCTTTATCCATCTCAGCAATTTGATAACTCATTGGAAGTGTATCGGTATAACTGTACACATCTACTCCCTTTTTTAATTCTTGAGGAAGAGGGAGCATTCGAAAGAACAGATGATTTTTTTCAAATGACAGGAAAGTAAGCAGATTTAAGTTTGGCCATATTGACAAACTTTGTTTGTCAACAATTTTATATGTTCTATCAATTATACTATCATACATCCAAATATTCCTAGCATATTTTTCATTCTTATTATCGATAAAAAAGGCAATCCTACTACTTTCTTTATCAAACAGTTGAACTTGTATTTTTCCACCTTTCCAAAACACCTTAATTTCATTTGTTAGTAAATCGAGCCAACTCAATATTTCTTCCTCAGTATCCGCATTTTTTATTTTGTTTACCAATACAATTTTTTTTTGGTCAGGACTTAAATGATATTGATTGACATTAATATATTTCTTTTCCTTTTTTGAATTTATCTCTCTAACGTGCAATTCGTTATTGTTTTGAATGTAGGAAATATACTCAATCGCCCCCACGCCAAAAACCTTAAAGTCAGTCACTCCTGAAATTAATTCTGCAACATTTGTCCCCAACTTTATTATACGAACTTTACTATTGGAATCTAATCCAATAATATATTTAGAATCCTTTGAGAATTGAAATCGGTTCCCACCAATTAATGATGTTTCCCAGGTTTTATCTAAGTTGCTCACATGAAGAGTTTCTTTTCCTGGTATTTCATTTTCAACGATGTAAAACACATATTTACCATCATTACTAATATCTGATTGACCTGTAATCTGTGGCCAATGGTATAAATTTTCAATTTTAAGTGTGGGTTTTGCAGCTTTCGTTTGCTGAGCAATAGTATATCCAACAAAGAGTAGCTCGATTAGCATAATCAACAAAATTCTACAGTGTATGTGTCGGAGAGATTCGAAAAATGCTGCTCCTAAAACCGCCCGAAGTAACCCTCTCGATTTATCACGACTCCTACAACTTAGGTTATTGATCATTCTTTTTGTTTTCATTGATTATTTTTTTAAATAAATTTCTTTAGATGGAAATTAATATATTATTGGTATCCTGAATTCTGGGTTAAATTTGGATTTCTCTGAATATCATATAGTGGCAGAGGAAATAATGACTTAAAGGGCAGCCAAATTCCCCCTTTCATCAAACTTATACTTTGCATTACCGCGTCAATATTTCCTGTACGTTTTAGATCAAACCAGCGATTTCCCCATTCCGTAAATAGCTCAGATCTTCGCTCTTTAGAGATTGCTGCGCGCAATTCTTGAAGCCCCGAGGCAGAAGTTTCAATCAACCCTGCTCGTCTTCGAATAGCGTTGAGATCCATTTTAGCATCGATAAAATTGTTTTGTTCTACTCTCGCTTCTGCGCGAATCAAATACTGTTCTGCTAGACGTAAGACTACAGTGTATTCAGTTGCCGCTGCAGCATCACCACTTTTAATTTTATATTTAAAGGGATATGAATAGGTCTTATTCCCGATGGCTTTCTCTCCTATCCAATTAATCTTGCGTTCATCGCCACTTTCGAAACTTTGAAGAAAATTATCTGAAAGGAAGGTATTACTTAAACCATCTGGCCCTGCGTTAGAATAAATATAAAATGATCCTTCGTTAGTAATAATGCTACTACTAACCGGTTGTAATGACCAGATCACCTCACGACTATGTTTCAAAAAGACTGAATTTAGCTCTACAAGAGAATATAGATCAGACTGATTTATCACCTTAGTAGCCTCAGATTCTGCTAATGAATATTTCTTCATATACAAATAGACTCTCGACAACAAAGCAGAAGCAGCTAATCCGTTTGGTCTTACACGCTCAATGCTTTCTTTAACCACTGTTCCATCTACATAGTTATTATCCATTAACGATTTTGCTCGATTGAGATCATCGATAATTTGTTCATAAATTATGTTCATCTGTTGCTTTTGAAGTCTACTGTTAATAAGATAATCAGTAGAGAGAATTAGTGGAACTTCTCCGTATAGGTTTAACAAATAGAAATAATAAAACCCTCGCATAAAATATGACTCTCCTAATAACCGCTGTTTAACAATTGGACTTAAACTTGTAGACTTAGTTAATCCTTCGATAGCAGCATTTGTAATGTATACGTAAGAATATAAATCACCCCAAAAAGGAATTGAACTATTTGACTTTAAAGCATTCTGATAAAATAGCTTAGATATTGTATTTTGATCATACAACGACAAATTATCTGCTGATAAATCTGGATATACCGAAAGATTCAAAGAAAATCTACTATCAGACATTTTAGCATATAAGCCGGTTAAAACAGCGATAGCATTACTATTCTCATTATAAACATTCCCAGTATTCACACTGGTAATCGGGGCATCAACTTCAATAAATTTCTTGCAGCTACTTTCGAAAAGCAAGAAAAATAGAATTGTTATTAGAAGCGTAAACCGAAACTGTGTTCTAGTATTATAATTCCACATATCCATCTAATTAAAATGTTAAGTTAAATCCTAAAGTGAATACTCTTAAGGGAGGAAGAGCGTCAATTTGTTTTGTTTCAGGGTCTGTCCCAATGTATTTTGTGATTGTTAATAGATTTTGTCCCTGAAAGTAAATGCTAGCTTTTGATAGACTAATCTTTTTCGCCCATTTGTCCGGTATGGAATAAGATATATTTGCATTTTTTAATCGAATAAATGATGCATCGCTATAACCAGCATCACTATTCTGTGCAGCTAGAAATGGATCAAATGATTCATATGAAGTTGTTATCTTTTGAATATTCTTTATATCACCTTCCTGTTGCCATCTATTTAGTAGAGTAATAGGTTGATTTGAATGTGAAATCGGATCAAAGGCACCAGGAAAAGTATTTCCAAAACGAAAATTTTGGGCTGTTTGTTTGGTAAATTGAATTAAAAAACCAAAACTAAAGCGCCTGTAAACCAAATTATTACTAAAACCACCATAGAATTTTGGGTCAAGATTAATTATAATAGAATTGTCTGTTGAATAATCTGGAGCGGAAGTGGCTTCGCCATTATTATTTCTAAATTGATAGAAACCAGTTATTGGATTAACCCCTATGAAAGGAAATACTTTAATAGAATTTATTGATTCTCCAATCGTACGATCGCTATATCCACTTTGCTGTAAATCAGGAAAGGCTACTAGTTTATTTTTGGGTAATGTTATATTAAAAGACGCTTCCCAGCTAAACCCTATTTTTTTAATTGGAAATAATTCTAGTAAAAATTCTAAACTATTGTTTTGCACAGTAGCAGGCAAATTGCTTTGTACATTAGGAAAACCTGTTGATAATGGTAGTGGATTACTAACTAGTTGATTGGAGGAACGATTAACACTGTAATTTGCCGTTAATAAAATCCGATTATCTAAGAAACCAAGATCTAATCCAAAGTTTAATTTACGAGTTTCTTCCCATTGTAGATAAGGATTAGCATGGCCCTTAGGTAGTATTCCTGTTCCATTTTGATAGGGAAAATAGGTTGAATAATTCTGATATAAACTTAGAAATTGATAGTCACCTATTCCGTCGTTCCCTGTTGTTCCATAAGTAATCCTTAGTTTACCATAATTTATAAATGAAATATTATGTTTAAATAATTTTTCTTCTACAAATAACCAAGCCCCTCCAATGGAATAAAAATTATTGAACATATTTTCTGAACCGAATCTGCTACTACCATCTCTTCTTATTGTTGCATTAACTATGTATTTTTCCTTATACATATAATTTAATCGACCAAAAACTGCACTGTACCTATAATCTGATTGCATAGTATTAGGGCTGGCAATTATCGATGTTGCTGCCAGACTATTCTCTAATTGAGAATCATTTGCATACCCCATTCCCTGAAATGCCTCTACAGAATTTTTGCTTTTTTGAAAGGTACTTCCTAAAAGACCCTCGATATGCCCAAAATTAAATTCTTTTGAATAGGTCAATTGGGGCTCAATTATCCAAGAATCTATATATCTGGCACCATAATTAGCTTGTCTAACATTCCTAGTTCCGTAATTAGTAAAAGAGGGACTGTATGATGAATTTGGAATAGTATTTAATTCATCCATTTGCAATCTATTATAACCGAAGTTTGATCTAATTAACAAGCCGGACATGATTTCATAAGAAAGCAATGAGCTACTAATTAAGTTATTTGTCTTTACAAGATTCTTTCGTAATAATTGCCCCATAGGATTAGTGCTGAAAGTAATTGGAGACAGTGGATCGTTATTAAGTGGCGCCCAATTAATACTACCATCAGAATTATATACAGCCGGAGCATTCGGAGCCAAAATCACGGCAAAAGATGTCAAGTCAGCTACAGGAAGTCGATTTACATCTTGCATATAGCTTGAAGTAAGACTAAACTTAAATTTTTGATTCTGAGAAGTATTATTTAGATTAAAGTGGAAATTCGCCTTTTTATCAGAAAAGTCTCCTGGGAACACGGTTGTCTGTCGATTATAACCCGCGCTTGCTAAGAATTGCGTTTGAACATTTCCACCCGATATTGATGCTTGTAGATTGTTGTAATATGCTTTACCCCCAATTAGTTCCTTTTGCCAATCGGTATAGCGATGTTCATCCCAAACTCCATTAATATCATAATCAGAAGGTCCTGGCAGGGCATTATCATTCTTCAAAGCTTCTCGCCTCATAGCTAGATATTGATCAGTATTCATTAAATCAATCATTCTTGTCACCTGTCCCCAGCCATTTTGTATACTCAAGTCGACTTTTGTTTCGCCAGTTTTCCCCTTTTTAGTTGTAATCAAAATAGCACCATTAGCGGCTCTACTGCCATAAATGGCAGTGGCATCCGCATCTTTTAGAAAATCGACACTTTCAATATCAGAAGGATTAATAAAACTCAAAGTACTACCAGTTCCATAAATGGGGCCACCAACACCGGATTTTAAATTTTGTGATTGATAAGGAACACCGTCAATTACGTAAAATGCCTCATTTCCCTTTTGCATGCTATTTTGGCCTTGGATTCGAACTTTCACATCTCCCCCTGAAATTCCTGAAGATTGTTCAATAAAAACCCCGGGTACTCGCCCTTGCAGTGCCAACAACGGATTACTCACAGGTTGCTTCCCAATATCCTCCGCTTTAACAGTACCAATATTTCCCGTACTCAATCTCCTTGTTGTCGTTCCATAAGCAATCACCTGGACCTCGTCCAGCTTCGACAAACTCTGCTCCAGCACCACATTTCCCATATTTGCCGAAGCATTCACTTCCTTTGGCAAATACCCAACAAAACTCACCAGCAGCACAGCTCCCTCTTCCACGCCTCTCAGAAAGAACCTCCCGTCCTTATCCGTACTCACACCCTTCCCTGTTTTCTTTACCTTTACGCTCGCGCCTGGGAGCGGACGATTCTCCGAATCCACCACACGCCCAGAAGCGTCAGTATTATTAAGGGTGGCAACCACCCTCTCCAGAAAGGTTTTTTCTTTCAGTTGTACAAAAACCGTCTTATCCACAATCTTATAAGAAAGCGGCAAGCCTTTTAAACAAGCTTCTAAGGCTTCATCTATATCAGCATCTTTTAATTTGACGCTGATCTTCGCTTGCTTCAGATCATAATCTTTAGAAAAAAAGACATAACCAGTCTGCTTCTTTATGTTTTCCAATACTTCTTTCAATGAAGTATTGTTTTTATCTATATTAATCTTCTGACCGTATCCTGCTGCGCTCACCTGCATAAGGAAACTGATCATGAGTACTATGATTAATTTCATAATCAATAGAATTTTAGGAGGTAGCCACTTAAAGGGCATACCTAGGTTAAAAGCATTTAAATTCATACTTTTACTTGGGTTTTAGTTAACACATAAACGAATCGCAATTTTGTTTATCCCTGCCTTTGGCTGGGAATGGGTCAGCTTAAACCTATGCCGGTTATCGTGGTCGCACACTTTACCGGCTTCTTTGTTTAAAATTGACCCGGGTTAATTAACCCGGATGTTTAGTTCTTCTGTTCATTTTGGTTGGTTTTGTCGGTTAGTATATAGTTGATAACATAGGTTGGTTCTAATGGGTAATGATGATCTTTTTGCCTTCTATTTTAAACTTTACGCCCGTAAAGCCTAAACCATCCAGCACTTTAGAAGCGGTCATATTGCGGTAAACCTCTCCCGTAAAGGTACCTGCAGGTATCTGAGCAGGATATACGATGTCCACATCGTACCACCTCGCAATTTGCCGCATTACAGTAGGCAGATCCGCATTTTCAAAGCGGAACAAGCCGTTTTTCCAGGCAACAGCCTCCTCAAGATCCGCAGGAACTACTTTGATCTTGCCTCCGGCAAGGATAGACTGCTGGCCGGGTTTGAGGATGGCGTCGTTCACTTTTACACTACCCTCAAGTAGTGTTGTTTTAATATTCGGTTCATCTGCATAACTATTGATGTTAAAGTGAGTTCCCAACACTTCCACATCCTGTTTAAGGGTTTTGACATGAAAAGGATGGCTTTTATCCTTAGCAATCTCGAAGTAGGCTTCGCCGCTTAAAGTAACCTCCCGTTGCCCACGCCCAGTAAAGGAAACCGGATAAATCAATTTAGAGGCGGCATTGAGCCATACTTTAGATCCGTCAGGGAGCCGGACCTGATACTGACCTCCTTTCGGAGTTTCGATAGTGTTGAGAGCATTCGAATAGCTGGCCCGGGATCCTGAACTAAATTCAGGATGACGTGG
>Ga0163161_10003839_pt1 | contig 10535 bp, 9 predicted proteins | sample S45metaG_FD_129847 | JGI IMG/M metagenome (GOLD analysis project Ga0163161, IMG submission 129847) | Switchgrass rhizosphere microbial communities from Kellogg Biological Station, Michigan, USA - S4-5 metaG | ecosystem: Host-associated > Plants > Roots > Rhizosphere > Soil | place: USA: Michigan... | reverse complement strand
GGTCGAGCCCCGACACCCACTCGTTGTAGTGCTTCAGCCCCGGCGGCACGTTGTACCAGAGCAGCCAGCTGTCCCCGACCAGCGGCGCGACGCCGACGTGCGCGATCACGACGCCGTACCCGCCGGCGGCGACCGCAACGGCACCAGCGAGAAAGGTCAGCAGATGCTTCGCCTGGCGCCAACGATCTCCGTCGCCCGCAAGAAAGGACGCCACGAGGCCCGCGGCGATGGCGCCGAGGCCGAGCTCAGTTTTGGCCAGCAGCGACAGCCCCGAGACCAGGCCGGCCGCGGCGAAGCGCGTGGTCGCTGGCGAATCCGACTCGCGGCCGGACTCGATGGCCGCGGCGAGGCACGTCAATGCGAGAAGGCCGAGCACCGTGCCATGCAGCGCGTTGAAGGAGTACGGCAGGAAGAAGTTGCCTGCGGGCTTGAACGCGCAGAGCCACATCACGCTCAGGGTCGCCGTCGCCGAGGCGATCGGCGACATGATTCGGCGGCTCAGCCCATAGACCAGCGCCAGGATGGCGGCGGCCGAGAGAATCCCGTCCGCGTAAAGTACACCGAGCGTTGCGCCCACCAGGCGATACAGCGCGGCGTGAAGATATGGCGAGAGCGGCCCGTAGATGTGCCGCACGTCGGAATACAACTGTTCGCCGCTCGCCAGGCGGAGCGGCTGGTTCATCTCGCGGCCGCAGTCGATCAGCGGACCGCCCCATCGCTGCCACGACGCCGCGAGGCCGCACAGGAAGGCCGCCGTCATGACGGCGATCCAGAACCGGTCGCGTGTGTTGTATCGTGCGCTCACCTGACGCGCGATCATACCTGTGCGCCGGCCCGGACCGGCGTCGAGGAGACCACGGATGGCCACGCCGACATACTCTGCGCAGGAACGCTTCTGGCTCTGGACGGTCGCGATCGGGACCGGCGTCGGACTGAACGGCGTCTTTCTCTACGCGACCGGCGCCGATCCCCGCGCGCTGCAGACCGCCCTCACCAATCCCATCTCGGCCGCGTTCATCGTCGAGGCCCTGCTGCTGATGGTGGTGCTCGCCTGGCTGCTCCCGAAGTGGGGGGTGAGCCGGGTGTCGGGGAAAGCCTTCATCGTCCTGTGTCTGGCCGGCGGCGTCGCGTTCGCCCTGCCGGTCGCGCTGCTATGGCGCTCGGCCTCCTCGCGTGACGAGTGAGTCTGTTTCGGTCCGCCGCGCCACCGTGGCTGACGCCGCGGCCATTGCGTCGTTGAGCGCGGAGCTCGGCTACCCGGTCGAGCCCGGAGACATCGAGAAGCGGTTGGCCGCGATCCTGGAGGCGATCGATCAGGCCGTCCTCGTCGCCACGGACGCGGACCACGCTGTCGTCGGCTGGATTCATGGCGCCGAGCACCTGCTGCTCGAGGTCGGCTCGCGGTGCGAGATCCTCGGCCTCGTCGTGTCGAGCGGCCACCGGCGGAGCGGGATCGGGCATCGCCTGCTCACCGCGGTCGAAGCCTGGGCACACAACCGTGGACTGCCCGAAGTGTCGGTGCGCAGCAACGTGCTTCGCGAGTCGTCTCACCCGTTCTACGAAAAGCACGGGTATCGGCGCGTGAAGACGCAGCACGCCTACCGCAAGACAGTGGGCGAGCATCACGGCTGATCCCGCAACCGACCCGTCGTTGAGTAAGATGCCCCTGGAGGCTCCCCTATGAGCGCGATGGACCCGCTGACGGCGCCAATTCCCGGTTCGGACCGCCGCTCGGTTGGCGGCGTGGAGCTCGAAGTCGTCCGCGCCGGCGACGCGCGCGTGAAGCGGATGATCTATCCGGTCGGCTTCCGATGGTCCGACGACATGAGGCCGCTGGTGAAGACCGACCTGTGCGCGCACGCCCACGTCGGCTTCCTCGCGCGCGGCAGCATCCACATCGGGTATCCCGACGGCTGCGTCAAGGAGTACTCCGCGCCGGCGGTGCTTGCGGTGGAGCCGGGACACGACGGCTGGGTGGTCGGTCCCGAGCCCGCCATCGTGATCGAGTTCGACTTCGAGAACCAGACGCCCGAACGCCTCGGGATGGCCAGCGGGCATCGTCACGACTGATCCTGGAGGGGTTCATGCGAGACCTGCTCCGCTGGATCGCTTGCGGCGTTGCGGGATGGCTGTCGCTCGGGAGCGGCAGCGTCGTCGCGCGTCAGGACATGGCCCAGCATGCCGGGCACGGCAAGCTCGGCACGGTGCACTTCCCGACCTCGTGCGCCGCTGACGTTCAGCCGTCGTTCGAGCGCTCGCTGGCGCAGCTGCACTCGTTCGAGTTCGGCGAAGCGACCCAGGGCTTCCAGGCGGTGCTCGGCGCGGACTCCACGTGCGCGATCGCGTACTGGGGCATCGCGCTGGCCGCGTGGGGCAACCCGTTTGCCGCCGGGATCAAGCCGGCAGCGCAGATTCAACGGGGACAAGAGGCCATCGAGCAGGGTCGATCAACTGGCAGCCCGACGCCGCGCGAGCGCGGCTATCTCGATGCCGCCGCGAAGCTGTTCGAGCACGCCGACACGCTCGATCAAGGCACGCGGCTCATCGCGTATCGCGACGCGATGCAGTCGCTTGCTGCGCGCGAGTCCGGAGACTTAGAGGCGACGATCTTCTACGCGTTGGCGCTGGCCATCACAGCGCCGCCGACGGACAAGACCTACGCCAGTCAGCTCAAGGCCGGCGCGATGCTCGAGGAGCTGTTCGCCGCACACCCCGATCATCCCGGCCTGGCGCACTACATCATCCACGCCTACGACGTCCCGCCCCTCGCGCCGCGAGCGCTCGATGCCGCGCGACGGTACTCCGAGATCGCGCCGTCGGCGCCGCATGCACTGCACATGCCCTCGCACACATTCACGCGTGTTGGCGACTGGCAGCAATCGATCGACGCCAACCTCGCCTCAGCGGCGGCCGCGCGAACCGCCGGCTCGACAGCGGAGGAGCTGCACGCGAGCGACTACCTGACGTACGCCTATCTGCAGATGGGGCGCGACGCCGAATCGCTGCGCCTGCGCGATTCGCTGGCCGCCATCCAGAGCAGGTTCGATCCGTCGGCCCCCGGTTCAGCGGCGCCGCCTGCGGCGGGCTTCTTCGCCATCGCCGCCATCCCGGCGCGCTATGCGCTGGAGCGGGGCGACTGGGCCGCCGCCGCCGCACTCGAGACACACGACAGCCCGACGCCGTTCGCCGACGCGATCAGCGACTTCGCACGCGGGCTCGGCGCGGCGCGATCGGGAAAACCGGCCGTCGCCGCTGCTGCCGCGGCACATCTCCAGACGCTGGGGGACAAATTGGCGGCGGCGCACGAGGGGTACTGGGCTGAGCAGCTGACGATTCAGCGCCAGGAGCTTCTGGCGTGGATCGCGTTTGCGGAGGGACGCCGCGACGAAGCCATCGAGACGTTGCGCGCAGCCGCCGTGCGCGAGGACGCGACGGAGAAGAACGCCATCACGCCCGGACCCCTGGCGCCCGGCCGCGAACTGCTGGGAGAGATGCTGCTGGAGCTGGGACGTCCGGCGGACGCGCTTGCCGAGTTCGAGACGGCGCTCGTCCACGAACCGAACCGGTTCCGCTCGCTCGACGGCGCGGCGCGCGCCGCCGCGAAGGCCGGAGACAACGCGAAAGCCAGGAAATACTACGCCGCGCTGTTACAAGTCTGCGCCGGCGGCGACGAGCCGGGACGACCGTCGCTCGTCGCGGCCAGAGAGTGGATACGATTGCATCCGTAGGGCCGGACTTCAGTCCGGCCATGACCTGTCAGCCTCGCCGCGACTTGGGAATCACAAACTTCTCGGCCGTGTGTGTCTCGGAGAAGCGCACGACCTTCACGTCCACCAGCCCCGCCGCCTTCCCGGCCGCCATGGTCAGGGCCTCGGAGGCCGCTGCGACGCCCTTCCGGCGAATCGCCCACAACGCCCCGTCCGGAACGAGCGACGCGCCGGCTCGCGCGATCTTCTTCAGGTCGGCCGCGGACTCCACCAGGACGAACACGACGTCGCTCGACGGGCGAAGGCGTGCCGAGACGTCCGCGCCGGCCGCCTTCAGCTCGTCGAGGAACGCGGGGTCCTTCACCCCGTCGAGCGAGACGCGCTGGCCTGGCTTGACGCCGATCTTGGCGAGTCGGCTCTTCGGCGTCTTGATCGCCGCCGCCCACTTCTCGGCGCGGTCGCCGAGCGCAAGCGTGAGCGTGCCGTCGGCGCCCTTCAGCGTCAGCACGCCGTCGCGCGTCGAGACGCCAGTGATCCCGGCGAACGGCAGCTTCACGCGGAAGTCGCCGCGGAAGAGCACGTAGTCGGTCTCCAGCTCCGCGCGCCCGGAAGAGCGCTGGCGCTTGAATGTCGCTTCGCAGGCGAGCGCCTGACCCATGAACACTCTCGTAGAGCGCAACTTCAGTTGCGCCGTATCTGGCCGAACTGAAGTTCGGCCCTACGTACTCACCCTGCCCCTGCTCCCTACCCGCCCTTCCTCAATATCACGCACTTCAGGTAATACGTCTCCGGCACGGTCAGCAGCACCGGATGATCGCGTCCCTGCATGCGCTTCTCGAGAATCGTGACGTGCGCGTGCGCGTCGGCCGCCGCCTCCGCGAGAATCTGAAGAAACAACAGCTCGTCCACGTTGTACGAGCAGCTGCAGGTGACCAGCACGCCGCCCGGCTTCAGAATCCGGAGCGCGCGCAGGTTGATGTCCTTGTAGCCCGAGATCGCCTTCTCGACCGACGCCTTGTTCTTCGCAAACGCCGGCGGGTCGAGGACGATGGTGTCGAAGCGCTCGTTGCTGCGCTCGTAGTGTCGTAGCTCGTCGAAGACGTTCGCGTCGGCGGCGGTCACGTTCGTCAGCCCGTTTCGCGCGGCGTTCGCCACGATGCGCGCGACGGCATCCGCAGACTGATCGATGGCGTGGACGGCCTCGCAGTGCTTCGCGAGGTACAACGCGAACCCGCCGTTGTAGCTGAAGCAGTCAAGCAGGCGGCCACGCGCGTAGCGGGCCGCGGCTTCCCGGTTTTCCCGCTGATCGAGGAACAGGCCGGTCTTCTGCCCGTGACGGACGTCCACGCCGTAGGTGACGGGGCCCTCCCGCACTTCGACGGACTCGGGCACATCCCCCGACAGGACATCCACGCGCTGCTCGAGGCCTTCGAGCGTGCGCACCTTCGGGTCGTTTCGCGCGAGGATGCCGCGCGGCGACAGCAGTTCGTTCAGCAGTGATGTCAGCTCCGGCAGCCGGCGGTCCATCGCCTGCGAGAGCGCCTGCACCACCAGCACGTCGGCGTACCGATCGACGATGAGCGCGGGGAGGCGATCGGCTTCGCCGTGCACCAATCGACAGGCGGTGGCGTCGATGCGAAGCGACTCGCGAAACCGAATCGCCGCCGCGAGGCGCTCGCGCCAGAAGTCCGGCGTGACCTTCTCGTCGCCGACCGCCACCATGCGCAGCGCAATCTGCGATCGGTCGCTGTAAAGGGCGGCCCCCAGTCGCCGATCTCGCGGACCGAGCACAGTCACGAGGTCGCCTGGCCCCGCGTCCACGCGCACCACGTCGCTGCGGTAGATCCAGGGGTGCCCCTGACGGACGCGATCTTCACCGCGGCGAGAAACGAGGACGACCGGGTCGGCGTTAATCATGTGTTGGTGGAGTCCGTGGTCCGTAAGTCCGTAGTCCGCAGTCTGAAGTCTGTAGTCCGCTATAGTACAATTCCGCCGCCATGTCCACGACCGCTTCCCTGTCTTCGCACACCCTGGCGGAGGTCGACCCCGAGATCGCGAAAGCCATCTCGAACGAGGGCGTCCGCCAGCACTCGGGGCTCGAGCTGATCGCGTCGGAGAACTTCGTCAGCCGTGCGATTCTCGAAGCGACGGGCTCGGTCTTCACGAACAAGTACGCCGAGGGCTATCCGGGCAGGCGCTACTACGGCGGCTGCGAATACGCCGACGTCGTCGAGTCGCTGGCCATCGACCGCGCGAAGGCGCTCTTCGGCGCCGAGCACGCCAACGTGCAGCCGCATTCGGGCGCGCAGGCGAACATGGCCGTGTTCCTCGCGGTTCTGAAGCCGGGCGACACGATCCTCGGCATGAACCTCGCGCACGGCGGCCACCTCACGCACGGCCACCCCCTCAACTTCTCGGGCAAGTACTTCAACGTCGTGTCCTACGGGGTGCGGAAGGAAGACGAGCGCCTCGACTACGACGAGCTCGCGCGGCTGGCCCGCGAGCACCGGCCGAAGCTGATCATCGTCGGCGCGAGCGCCTATCCGCGCGTGTTCGATTTCGCCCGCATTCGCGCCGTGGCCGACGAAATCGGCTCGCTGATGATGACCGACATGGCCCACATCGCGGGACTGGTCGCCGCCGGCGTGCACCCGTCACCGGTGCCCCACTCGGATTTCGTCACGACGACGACGCACAAGACGCTGCGAGGACCGCGGGCGGGCATGGTGCTGTGCCGGCAGGCGTACGCAAAGGACCTCGATCGCGCGGTGTTCCCGGGCGTCCAGGGTGGGCCGCTCGTGCACGTCATCGCGGCCAAGGCGGTCTGCCTGAAAGAGGCCGCCGCGCCCGCGTTCGTGTCGTATCAGCGGCAGATCGCCGCCAACGCGAAGCGTCTCGCCGAGGTCATCTCCGGCGGCGGGTACCGTCTGGTCAGCGGCGGCACCGACAACCACCTGATGCTGGTGGACGTGTTCTCGAAAGGGCTCACCGGCAAAGTCGCCGAAGCCGCGCTCGGCAAGGCCGGGATCACCGTCAACAAGAACGCGATCCCGTTCGATCAAAATCCGCCCATGGTGGCCAGCGGCATCCGCATCGGCACGCCGGCCGTCACCACCCGGGGCATGGGCGAGCGCGAGATGGATCGCGTCGGCGAGTTGATCCTCCGCGCGCTTGCCGCGACGGACAACGACACCGAGCTCGGGCGCGTGAAGGGTGAAGTCGAGTCGCTTTGCCAGCAGTTCCCGTTGTATTGAGGTGGCGGGGCTGACGCCCCGCCTACAAAGCATGATGTAAGCAGGGCTGAAGCCCTGCCCCACGCCCACCGCACTCAGCGACCTGAAGGTCTGCGCTACAGTACGTGACGTGGAGTTCGATCCCGACGGGCCCGTCGTCGATCTGGCCGACGACGTCGCCGCCGTCTTCGCGTCCGACGGTCCCCTGGCCTCGGCCATCCCCGACTTCGAGCCGCGTGAAGCGCAGCGCCAGATGGCCGCTGCCGTCAGCGAGGCGCTCGGCGACGGCGGCGTCCTGCTGGCCGAAGCGGGCACAGGCACCGGCAAGACCCTGGCGTACCTGGTGCCGGCGATCCTCAGCCGCCGCCGCGTGCTCGTGTCCACGGGCACCAAGAACCTCCAGGAGCAGATCGTCCAGAAGGACCTGCCGGTCCTGGCCGAAGCGATCGACCGCCCGTTCACCGCCACCGTGATGAAAGGCCGCGCGAACTACCTGTGCCTCCATCGGTTTCAGGCGCTGAAAACCGGTGGATTGCCGCGACAGCAGCGACTCGGCGGGTTCGGCGGACGCGGCAACGAGGTGGACGAGCGGATCCTGCTGCCGATCATCGACGGCTGGGCACGCGCCACCGACACCGGCGACCGCGCGGAGCTGAAGGACCTGCCCGAAGACCTGCCCCTCTGGAGCGAGATCGCGGCGTCCGCCGAGAACTGTCTGGGACGCGAATGCCCGCAGTTCACCGACTGCTTCGTCACGCGCATGCGCCAGCGCGCCGCCGAATCCGATCTCGTGATCGTCAACCACCACCTGCTGTTCGCGGATGCCGCCGTGCGGCAGGGCGCGTACGGCGAGGTCATCCCCGATTGCGACGCGGCGGTGCTGGACGAGGCGCACCAGCTCGAGGACGTCGCGACGCAATATTTCGGCGTGACCGTCAGCAACTACCGCGCCGACGACCTGGTGCGCGACGCCGAGCGCATGCTGGCCCGCTGGCCGGATCCCGATCGTCGCGAGCCGGCGCTTCGGATCGTGGAGCGCATCCGCGACCGTGCCGAGCGCCTCTTCGCGCGCCTGGAACCGCCTCGCCGAGGCGCCTCCGACGAACGCACGCGCGTCACGGCAGAGGCGCTCACCGACGCGCAGGAGCCGGGCCGCGCGCTCATCGGGTCGCTCGAGGGCCTCGAAGCGGCCATCCAGCTGTTGAAGGACCTCCCGCCGGAGACGACACCGCCGCCTGGCGCGCTGGATGACCTGCTGGCGGTCGCCGGGCGATCCGGATCCCTGCGCGTGGACCTCACGCTGCTGCTCAACGCGAGCGATCCCGACTACGTGTTCTTCCTCGAGACGCGCGGCCGCGGCCTGTTCTTCCGCGCCGCGCCCATCGACGTGTCGGCCATCGTCCGCGAGCACCTGCTCGATCGCTTCAAGACGACGGTATTGACGTCGGCCACGCTGGCGGTTGACGGCTCGTTCGACTATCTGCGCAGCCGGCTCGGGATCCGGCGCGCCGTCGAAGTCCGGATGCCGTCGGAGTTCGACTACACGACGCAGGCCGTGCTCTACCTCCCGAAGCGCATGCCGTCGCCGAAAGACCACGGCTACGCCGAGGCCGTCGCGCGCGAGTGCGTCGAGCTGCTCTCGCGGAGCGAGGGCCGCGCGTTCGTGCTGTTCACGAGCTACGCGATGCTGCGTGCCGTGGAGCCCGTGCTCGCGATGAAGCTCGACTACCCGCTGCTGGTGCAGGGCCGCGCCCCGCGATCGGCGTTGCTGGCCGAGTTCCGCATGACGCCGCACGCGGTGCTGCTCGCGACCTCGAGCTTCTGGCAGGGCGTGGACGTGGTCGGCGACGCGCTGAGCTGCGTGATCATCGACAAGCTGCCGTTCGCTTCGCCCGGCGATCCGGTGACGGCCGCGCGGATGGAAGCGCTGAACATGCAGGGCGGCGACTCGTTCGGCGAATATCAGGTGCCGCTGGCGATCCTGACGCTGCTGCAGGGTCTGGGCCGGCTCATCCGTCACCGGAACGATCGCGGAGTGCTGGCCATCCTCGATCCGCGCCTTCGGACGATGGGCTACGGACGGCGGTTCCTGGCGTCGATGCCGCCGGCGCCGGTCACGCATGACCTGGACGCGGTCAGCCGTTTCTTCGCACACTGACGTCGTAAGTAGATGATGACCGTATTGCTGCCTCGGCTGGCGCTGGCGGCGCTGGCGATCGCGTCGATTGGATTCTGGTCGCCGGCCGACGAGACGATGCGCCTCGGCGTCTCCGGCCCGAATTTCACCGTGGACGGGAAGCCGCGCTTCCTGATCCTGGTCAGCGACTTCGACGCGCTCGACACGCCTCAGGTCGATCGTGACTTCGCGTACCTCGCTTCGCGCGTCGACGGCGTGCGGATCTTCGCGACCTGGTGGGACTTCGGCCCTGGCCGCTGCCCGCTTCGGTTCTCGCCCGGCACCGTGATCGGCGTCGACGCCAGCGGCAAGGGCGTCGTTCACCCGGACCGACTTGCGCGCCTCCAGTCAGTCCTGGATTCGGCGCGGGCGCATCGGCTGGTCGTGGATCTGTCGTTTGCCGCAGACACCGTCGAAGGCATGTCTTCGCTGAAGGCCGGCCCGGATGGCGGCGTCTGCAAGCCGTCGGGAAGCGCCGCGCGTGTGAACTGGCCTGAGTACGGCAGCGCGATCGCGTCGGTCGCTCGCGCGCTGAAGTCGCCGCGCTACAGCCACGCGTTCTTCGATCTGCAGAACGAGTGGGGGCACCCGGTCAACGGCGCCAAGGAGGCTGACCTGCTGGGCGTCGTCCGCACCGTGCGGGCGGCGGATCCGCAGCGGATCCTGACGATCTCGAGCTTCGAGCCGGACGCCGTCAAGCACGCGGGTTATGTCGAGCGGCTCGGGCTCTCGGCGTTGAACTTCCATGACTTCCCAAGGGGACGGGGCTGGGGATCCCGGACGGCGACCCAGGTGACCAGCTTCCACCAGGCGCTTGGGACTCGTGGCGTCACCGTGCCGATCTACGACGGCGAGCCGGACCCCAGTGGGTATGGGAAGGGCCTGGAGGAGTTCGAGACGTCGCTGACAGGCGCCCGGCGGAGTGGCGCGGCAGCCTGGACGTTTCACACCCGCGCCGGGCACCAGCTCGAGAAGCGCGGCCTCGTGGACGCCCTGGACCCCGACGCGCGGCGGTTCCTGGACGAGGCGCGCCGCGTCGCATCCCGCGCGACCCCTCCGGCCCACTTGGGGGTAAACTAGGCGCCGCGTTTTCACCATCATTTCGCGTCGAAACGACGCGCGGGAGGGGCAGTCCCATGGTTCGGACGAAACTCGGGCGATACGCGGCTGGCCTCATGGCGCTGGCCGTGACGCTGGCGTTTGCGGCGACCGCTGCCGCGCAGGTCGGCACCGTCAAGGGCAAGGTCATGGACGCCCAGGGCAATCCGGTCGAGGGAGCTACGGTCACGATCACTCAGAAGGGCGCCAAGTCCGGCCGGACCTTGAAGACGAACAAGAAGGGCGAGTTCGTGCAGGTCGGCATCTTCCCGGCCAACTACGTCATCACCGCCGAGAAGGACAACGAGAAGGCCAACGCCG
>Ga0163161_10003838_pt1 | contig 10536 bp, 7 predicted proteins | sample S45metaG_FD_129847 | JGI IMG/M metagenome (GOLD analysis project Ga0163161, IMG submission 129847) | Switchgrass rhizosphere microbial communities from Kellogg Biological Station, Michigan, USA - S4-5 metaG | ecosystem: Host-associated > Plants > Roots > Rhizosphere > Soil | place: USA: Michigan... | reverse complement strand
TTCATGTGGGCGAGCCTCGTGGTGGCGCTGCTCATCAACATGATCCCGATCGGCCGCGCCGCATGGATGCCCGACCTGCTCGCGCTGGCCATCGTGTTCTGGGGCGTGCACCAGCCGATGCGGGTGGGCATCGGCGCGGCCTTCGTGTTCGGGCTGTGCATGGACGTGCACCAGTCGTCCATGCTGGGCCAGCATGCGCTGTCCTACACCACGCTGGGCTTCTTCGCGATCACGATCCACCGCCGCCTGCTGTGGTACCCGGTGGCGTCGCAGGCGCTGCAGGTGCTGCCGCTCTTCGCGGTGTCGCAGCTGGTCGAGGTCGTCACGCGGCTGGTGGGCGGCGGCGTGTTCCCGGGCTGGACGGTGTTGATCTCCCCGGCGATCGAAGCCGCGCTGTGGCCGCTGGCGACGGCGCTGCTGCTCGCACCGCAGCGCCGCACGCCGGAACCCGACGAGAACCGCCCCCTATAAAGCCAAAGCACGCATTCGCCCCTGCATTTGCCATTGCACTTGCACGCGCCTAAGCTCACGCCGCCATGACCGAGATCCGCAACGTCGCCGCCGACCTCGCGCGCTTCAAGCGCCGCGTGATCGTGATCGGCATGGTGGTGCTCTTCGCATTCAGCCTGCTGGGCGCACGGCTGGTGTACCTGCAGGTGGTGCGGCACGAAGACCTGGCCGAGCAGGCCGAGAGCAACCGCACGGCCATCGTGCCGGTGGTGCCCAACCGCGGGCTGATCCTCGACCGCAACGGCATCGTGCTGGCCTCCAACTATTCGGCCTACACGCTGGAGATCACGCCCTCCAAGGTGGGCGACGTCGAAGAAACCATCGAGAGCCTGACGCAGGTGCTCGATGTCTCGCCGCGCGACCGTCGCCGCTTCAAGCGCCTGCGCGAAGACTCGCGCAGCTTCGACTCCATTCCGATCCGCACCCGCCTGAGCGACGAGGAGGTCGCGCGCTTCGCGGCGCAGCGCTACCGCTTCCCGGGCGTGGAGATCAAGGCGCGGCTGTTCCGCAACTACCCGCACGGCGAGATCGCCTCGCACGTGCTCGGCTACATCGGCCGCATCAACCAGCGCGAGAAGACCGCGATGGAAGACTGGGCCGAGGAAGACCAGGCCAACTACAAGGGCACCGACTACATCGGCAAACTGGGCATCGAGCAGAGCTACGAGAAGACGCTGCACGGCCAGACCGGCGTCGAGCAGATGGAAACCTCGGCCGGCGGCCGCGCGGTGCGCCGGCTCGCGAGCCATCCCGCCACGCCCGGCAACACCGTGATGCTGTCGATGGACATCAAGCTGCAGAAGCTGGTGGAAGACATGTTCGGCGACCGCCGCGGCGCGCTGGTGGCCATCGATCCCAAGACCGGCGAGGTGCTGGCCTTCGTGAGCAAGCCCACCTTCGATCCCAACCTGTTCGTCGAAGGCATCGACACCGAAAGCTGGAAGGAGCTCAGCGAGTCGCTCGACAAGCCACTGCTCAACCGTGCACTGCGCGGCACCTACCCGCCCGGCTCCACTTACAAGCCCTTCATGGCGCTGGCGGCGCTGCAAACCGGCAAGCGCGGCCCCAACGTGGTGGTGAACGACCCCGGGTACTTCAACTTCGCCGGCCACCGCTTCGGCAGCCCCGAGGGCAACATCGGCGGTGTCGACATGCGGCGCTCGATCCAGCTGTCGAGCAACATCTACTACTACTCGCTGGCCAATGAGATGGGCGTGGACCTGATCCACGACTTCATGAAGCCGATGGGCTTCGGCCAGATCACCGGCATCGACATGGGTGGCGAGGTGCGCGGCGTGCTGCCGAGCACCGAGTGGAAGCGCAACGCCTACAAGCGCCCCGAACAGAAGAAGTGGTATGCGGGCGAGACCATCTCGCTGGGCATCGGCCAGGGCTACAACGCGTTCACCATGTTGCAGCTCGCGCAGGCCACGGCCATCGTGGCCGACGGCGGAATGAAGCACAAGCCGCATCTGGTGCTGGCCACGCGCAACACGGTGACCGGCCAGGTGGCGCCGTTGCCGCAGCCGCCGGCCGAGAACCTCGGCTACACAGCGGCCAACGTCGCGGTGGTCCGGGAGGGCCTCACCAGCGTGGTCACCAGCGGTACGGCACGCAGCGTGTTCGCCGGCGCCGGCTACCAGGCCGCCGGCAAGACCGGCACCGCGCAGGCCGTGACGCAGGCACAGAACACCAAGTACAACGCGCGTGCCCTCGAAGAGCACCAGCGGGACCACGCGCTGTTCATGGCCTTCGCGCCGGCCAACGACCCGAAGATCGCGCTGGCCGTGATCGTCGAGAACGCCGGCTGGGGCGCCGGCGCCGCGGCACCCATCGCGCGCCGCGTGTTCGACTACTGGTTGATGAACCAGTACCCGAGCGAAGCCGACATGGCCGCCGTCAGGATCGGCAAGGCCGCCGCCCCGATGGGCAAGCCGCGCGTGGCCAGCGAAGTGGCGTGGCCGGCGGCTGCCACCGCTGCAACCGCACCCTGATTGTCTTGCTCCCTCTCCCTTTGGGAGAGGGTTGGGTAGAGGGCGCGCGGCAATCAAGACGGCGCGATGTTGTGAGGCCCACTGCCCTCACCCTAGCCCTCTCCCAGAGGGAGAGGGGACAAGGCGGAGAAGAACCTCAAACCCGCGCGCCAATGGTTTTGCTCCCTCTCCCTTTGGGAGAGGGTTGGGGTGAGGGCACTGTGCCGCCGATGAAGCGCGGCGTCCTTGCGATGGCCACTGCCCTCACCTAGCCCTCTCCCACAGGGAGAGGGGACAACGCGGGAACCCTCAGGCCACCGTGCCGCTGACTTCCCCCAACCCGATGCGCACCGCGCCCGCGCGCTCGCAATGGCCGCGCATGACCAGCGTGTCGCCGTCCTCGAGAAAGGTGCGCTTCTCGCCATTGGGCAAGGTGATCGGCTGCTTGCCGCCGAGCGTGAGTTCCATCAGCGAGCCGGCCTCGTCGGGCTTGGGGCCCGAGAGCGTGCCCGAGCCCAGCAGGTCGCCGGGCTGCAGGTTGCAGCCGTTCACCGTGTGGTGCGCGACGAGCTGCGCCGCGGTCCAGTAGGCGGCCTCGGTCGTGTTGCCGCGCGTGAGGCGCACGGGGGCTTCGCCCGCGGTGCGCATCCTGGCGGTCTGCAGCAGCACCTCGAGCGTGATGTCGAGCGCGCCGCCTTCGCGGTTGGACGGCGCATCGAGGTAGGGCAGTGGTTGCGGGTCGCCCGCGGGCCGCTCGAAGCGGGCGCGGAACGGCGCCAGCGCTTCCATCGTCACGATCCACGGCGAGAGCGTGCTCGCGAAGTTCTTCGCGAGGAACGGGCCGAGCGGCTGGTATTCCCAGGCTTGCAGGTCGCGCGCCGACCAGTCGTTGAGCAGGGTCACGCCGAACAGATGATCTTCGGCGTCGCCGATCGCGATCGGCTCGCCGAGCGCATTGCCGCGGCCGACAAGAAAGCCCAGCTCCAGTTCGTAGTCGAGCCGCTTCGACGGACCGAAGCTCGGCTCGGCCGCGTCCGGGGCCCGGGTCTGTCCCTGCGGGCGCTTGAACACCTGGCCGCTCACGCCGATCGACGAGGCGCGGCCGTGGTAGCCGATGGGCACCCACTTGTAGTTGGGCATCAGCGGCTGGTCGGGACGAAACAGCTTGCCGATGGTGGTCGCGTGATGGATGCCGGTGTAGAAGTCGGTGTAGTCGCCGATGCGGCAGGGCACGGTCATCTCGGCCTTGGCCTGCGCAAGCAGCGCCTTCGACCATGCGGCCTCCTTGCCGCTGCCTTGGGCAAGGCCTGCGGAGAGTGCGGCGCGCAAGGCCTGGCGGTCCTTCGCGCTCGCGCTCATCAGCGCATTCATGTCGTCGGTGTCGGCCAGGCCGCAAGCCCGAAGGTCCAGCACCTGGTCGCCGATGGCCACGCCGATGCGGAAGTCCTCCTGCGTGCCAGCGGTGCGGAAGCGGCCGAAGGGCAGGTTCTGGATCGGGAAGTCGCAACCGGTCTCGTTGGCCGAAGCGACCCAGCTGCGCAGCTTCGGGTCGTGGGTGGCGTTCAATGCAGTGGTCATGAATGTCTTTCTGTAGGTGTCCGTCGGGTCACGGCTTGAACTGGTCCTGGAGCCCGGCCCAGCAGTCCGCGTAGCCGGTGTCCAGCGCGGGGCTCTGGAGCGCGAAGTTCGTTGGAATGAAGCGGAAGCGGCTCTCGAACATGAAGGCCAGCGTGTTGTCCAGCTTGTGCGGCTTGAGGTCGGAATGCGCGGCCTTGTCGAAGGCTTCCTCGTCGGGCCCGTGCGGCACCATGCAGTTGTGCAGGCTGGCGCCACCGGGCTTGAAGCCGCCCGGCTTGGCGTCGTACTCGCCCAGCACCAAGCCCATGAATTCGCTCATGAGGTTGCGATGGAACCAGGGCGGACGGAAGGTGTTCTCCATCACCATCCAGCGCGGCGGGAAGATCACGAAGTCGCAGTTGGCGGTGCCGGGCGTGTCGGTGGGCGAGGTCAGCACGGTGAAGATCGATGGATCGGGATGGTCGAAGCTGATCGAACCGATGACCATGAAATTGGCCGTGTCGTACTTCACCGGCGCCAGGTTGCCGTGCCATGCGACCACGTTGAATGGCGACTGCTTCGCGGGCGCCTTCCAGAAGCGGCCGCCGAACTTCTTGACGAGTTCATAGTCGCCGCCGCCGTCCTCGAATGCTGCCACGGGCGCCTGGAAGTCGCGCGCGTTGGCCAGGCCGTTGGAGCCGATGGGCCCGAGTTCGGGCAGGCGGAAATGCGCCCCGTAGTTCTCGCAGACATAGCCGCGGGAAGGCCCCGCGCCAGCGTCCGAATCCGGCAGCGCCACCTTGAACGCCATGCCGCGCGGCAGCAGCGCGATCTCGCCGGGTTTCACGTCGAGCACGCCGAGTTCGGTCGTGATCACGAGGCGGCCCTGCTGCGGCACGACGAGCATCTCGCCGTCGGCGTTGACGAAGGCGCGGCGCTCCATCGAGCGGCCCGCCAGGTACATGAGCGAGCCGATGCCCACCTGCGCCTCCGCGTCGCCGTTGGCCGCGATCGTGTGCATGCCATCGATGAAGTCGGCCTCGGCCGCGCCGTCGAGCGGCAGCGGGTGCCAGCGCAGCGGCTCGGGCGGCAGCGCGATCTCGCGGTCGGCGCCGGTGGTCCAGCGCGCCTGCGCGTAGGGCTGGTAGCGGCCCGACACCACCGAGGGCTGGCGCCGGTAGAGCCAGGTGCGGCGGTTCTCCCGCCGCGGCGCGGTGAACGCCGTGCCCGAGAGCAACTCGGTGTACAGGTCGAACGGCGCACGCTGCGGGTTGTTGCGGCCCTGCGGCAGGGCGCCCGCGACGGCCTCGCTGGCGTACTCGTTGCCGAAGCCGCTCTGGTAGAGGCGCTCGGCGCCGGAAGTCGAGGGGTTCATGGTGTCCTCATGCAATGGCTGTGAATGGTCCTACTTCGCCGCTTCCAGCGCTTCGCGCAGCACGGCCAGCGAGCCGATGTGGTTGGCCAGCACCAGCACGAGGCGCGCGTTGTAGGCGTTGCTCTCCTCGGTGGAAAGGCCCTGGTGCGCCTCGATCAGCGCTTCGTAGAAATCGTCGGGCGCCTCGAGGTTCGGCGCGGTGTTCAGGTGTTGCTGCTGTGGCATGGTGATGCTCAGGCCTTTGCCAGTGCGTGGTCGATGGCGGCGCGGATGTTCCCGGCCGTGGGGTGCCGCCAGCGCGCGCACACGTGCTGGTCGGGACGCAGCAGGTACACGGTGCCGGGCTGCGCGTCGTAGCGCTGCGTGGCGAGTTCGCCATCGGCGCCCGTGCCCTGCACGCGCACGACGTGCAGCGGAAAGTCGCAGGCGCGCAAGACTTGCACGCTGCGCTCGGCCGCCTCTCCGGTGCCGAACACCAGCGCGGTGAAATGCACCGCATGGCAGTCGCGCAGCAGCCAGCCGGTGCTGCCGTCGGCGCGCGCGAGCGGCGCATCGGCCGCCGCGGCGCCCGGCACCATCGCCCCCGCGAATGCATCGGCATCGGGCGTGTTGAGCGGCGAGTCGTGCAGCACCGCGGGGATCGAGAGCCGGCCGCTGTTCACCAGCGTGCGCGCAAAGGCATGGCGCTTGGTGAGCTCCAGCACCGCGTCGCGGAACAGGCGGCTCACTTCGCTCTTGGGCGTGATGAAGTCGGTGGCACGCGTGGAGTTGCGGATGTTCTCGTCGGCCGCGTATTCGCGTTCGCTCGCGTAGCTGTCGAGCAGCGCATCGGGTGCGTCGCCCTGGAGCACGGCGGCGAGCTTCCATGCGAGGTTGTCGGCGTCCTGCACGCCCGAGTTGGCACCGCGCGCGCCGAAGGGCGAGACGCCATGCGCCGAGTCGCCCGCGAACAGCACGCGGCCATGGCGGAACTGCGCCATGCGCTGGCACGCAAAGGTGTAGACGCTGGCCCAGCCGATCTGGAACTGCACGCCCTCGAAGCCGATGCTGTCGAGCAGCGCACGCACGCGCGGCGTGATGTTCTCGGGCTTGCGTTCTTCCACCGGGTCGGCGTCCCAGCCGAGCTGGAAGTCGACGCGCCACATGCCATCGGCCTGCTTGTGCAGCAGCACGCTCTGGCCGGGATGGAACGGCGGGTCGAACCAGAAGCGGCGCTCGGTCGGCAAATCCGCATCCATCGTGATGTCGGCGATCAGGAAGCGGTCGCGGAACACGCGGCCCTTGGCTTCGAGGCCCATCAGCTGCCGCAGGTTGGAGCGCGAGCCGTCGCAGGCGCCCACGTAGTCGGCAGCCAGCTGGTAGCTGCCCTCGGGCGTCTCGATGGTGAGCACCGCCGCGTCATCGTTGTTCGCGATGCCGGTGACCTTGTTGTTCCAGCGCAAGTCGATCAGCGGCAGGGCCGCGGCGCGTTCGACGAGGTAGCCCTCGACGTAGTACTGCTGCAGGTTGATGAAGGCCGGGCGCTCGTGCCCGGGCTCGGGCAGCAGGTCGAAGCGGTAGACCTGTTCGTCGTGGAAGAACACCTTGCCCACGTGCCAAGACACGCCCTTGTCGACCATGCGGTCGCCGCAGCCCAGGCGGTCGAACACCTCGAGCGTGCGCTTGGCGAAGCAGATCGCGCGCGAGCCGCTCGAAAGCGTGTTGTCGTTGTCCAGCAGCACCACGCGGATGCCGCGCAGCGCAAGGTCGATGGCGAGCGTGAGCCCGACGGGGCCGGCGCCGACGATCACCACCGGGTGGCGCGCAGGCGTGGCCGCATCCTGGTCGGCGTGGCGCTTGTAGTCGAAGCGCAGGCTTTGGTAGTCGATCACGTGTTGTCTCCGTGTCTTGTGTTGCCTCTCCCCCGGGAGAGGGAGGGAGCAAGAAAATCAGCCTTCGAGGGCCTTCCACATCTCCACGTCGCGCTCCGCCGTCCACACGCGCGGATCGGCGTGGCCCGAGGCTTCGTCGTACGCGCGGCTCACGTCGAAGGGCATGCAGTGGTCGAAGATCACCCACTGGCTGTACTTGGGCTTGAGCTTTTCGTAGGTGTCCTTGTAGACCGTGTTCAGGTCACGGCCGGCCTTCACGCCCTCTTGCACGCTGGCGTACACGTCGGAGATGAAGTTGCGCGTGCCGGTCAGGCCCTCGGCCACTTCGGCCGGCGTGGTGAGCGCGGCGCCGCGGCCCGGCACCAGCGCCGCGGGCTTGAGCGCCGCGATGTTGTCCAGCGTCTGCGGCCAGTCCTGGAAATAGGCGTCGCCGGCATACGGCGTGGCGCCGAACTCGACCAGGTCGCCCGACAGCAGCGTGCGCTCCTGGGGCAGCCACACGACCGTGTCGCCCTTGGTGTGGCCGCGGCCCAGCTGGAGGAGCTGCACTTCGAGCTTGCCGAGCCACAGCGTCATCTTGCCGCTGAAGGTCATGGTGGGCCAGGTCAGGCCCGGCGGCACCGTTTCCACGTTCTGGAACAGGCGCGGAAAGCGGCCGATCTCGCTCGCCTTGTCCTGCTCGCCGCGCTCCACGATCAGGTCGCGGGTGTCCTGGCTGGCCAGGATGTGCTCGGCTCCATAGCCGGCCGCGCCCAGCACGCGCACCGCGTGGTAGTGCGTGAGCACCACGTACTTGATGGGCTTGTCGGTCACTTCGCGGATGCGGCGCACCACGTCGGCCGCCATGGCCGGCGTGGCCTGGGTGTCGGCCACCAGCACGCAGTCGTCGCCGATCACGATGCCGGTGTTGGGGTCGCCCTCGGCCGTATAGGCCCATGCGTGCTCCGAAATCTGGCTGAAGGTGATCTTCTTTTCTTCCAGGTCGGCCTGGCTTGCGAACTTCTTGGCTTGGCTCATTGGGTGTGTCTCCGTCGGGGTGAGTGGGAATTTGGATTCGTCTAAAGCGAACGAATTCGCAGTTAACGAATGCGTGGAGTGTAAACCTCGGATCAGTTAATGTCTAATCCCTTCTCCATGAACGAACAACCAGACATCCGGCCGGGCACCGCAGCCAGTGACAACGACCGCGCCGCCCAGCGCGGCATCCAGAGCATCGAGGTGGGCGGCCAGCTGCTGCGCGCGCTGGTGCACCACGGCCGGCCGATGGCGCTGAAGGACCTGGCGCGCGAAGCCGACATGACCGCCGCCAAGGCCCATCCCTACATGGTGAGCTTCGGGCGGCTCGGCCTGATCGAACAGGACCGCGCCAGCGGCCACTATCTGCTCGGGCCGCTGGCCTTGCAACTGGGGCTCATCAGCCTGCAGCAGGCCGACCCGGTGCACATCGCCACGCCGCTCATCGCCGAAGTGGCGCAGAGCCTCGGCCACACGGTGGCGCTGGCGGTCTGGGGCGCGCGGGGCGCCACCATCGTGCGCACGGCCGAATCGCCCTCGCCGGTGCACGTGAACATGCGGCACGGCACGGTGTTCTCGCTCACCAACACGGCCTCGGGCCGCATCTTCGCGGCCTACCTTGCTCCCGACACGGTCAGGCAACTGCTGGACGCCGAGCGCCTGCGAGAGAAGCAGCGCAAGGCCGGCGAAGCAGTGCCCGAGGCCGGCATGCCCCCGCAGCCGCCGCTGCCGTCGTGGAGCGAGTTCGAGCGCCAGCTGCAGGAAGTGCGGGTGCACGGCATCAGCCGCTCCGAAGGCGAGGTGATCGAAGGCGTGAGCGCCATGGCCGCGCCGGTGTTCGACCACACGGGCGCGATCGTGCTGTCGGTCACGGCCATCGGCCCGGCGGCCATCTTCGACACCGCCTGGGACGGCGACATCGCGCGCGCGCTCAAGGCCTGCGCGGGCACGGTGTCGGGGCGGCTGGGCGCCACGCCGGGCGGAAGAAGCGCTTCGGCAGCACCGGGTCCGTGACCCTGGCCGCCGCGTTCCGAAGACCGCGGCCGAAGCCAAACCCCGACTGAGCGCACTCCGTCACGCTGTGCGCAGCGCAATGGTTGCGAGATTGATTCCTGCGGTTGTTTTCCTGGTGGGCCTTTCCACAATCGGCCGGAAAGCCCCGGCACCAGGGGCCATCTTCAGGGAGAACCATCATGTCCGCACCCGGCGGCGTGCCTTGCGCACGCCCCTCCGAGCGAGGGCAGGTGACGCCCGCAAGTCTCTGGTTGTCGATCTTCCTCGCGGGATTCGTCGTCATCGCCGGCCTGCTGCTCCAGACTTTGCTCACGCCCATTCCCTACGGAGACCTCGCCCGCATCGGCCGCATCTCGGACCACGACTTCGGCTGGCGCGACGCCCAGCCCCACGTGGCGCCTGCGGAGCTCGAAGGCGTGCCCGTGGCGGAGGCCGACATCCTCGTGATCGGCGACAGCTTCTCGGCCACCCATGTCTGGCAGTCCCGCCTCCAGAGGGCGGGTTACGGCGTGGCCACGGTGTTCTGGGACAGCCTCGACGAGCGCCTGTGCGGCGATTTCGGCCGCTGGCTGGTCGGCCCGGGATTTCGCGGCAAGCTGGTCATCGTGGAATCGGTCGAGCGTTTCGTGGCGATCCGAATGGGCCACATGCAGGCGTGCGAGCGCATGGACAAGCCGCTGAGCGCCCCGGCGGCGCCGCGGGCACGGCCGTCCGAGCAGGTTCCCGCCTTCGCCCTCAATTGGGATGCGCAGTTGATCTCCGGCTGGCTCACCGCGCGCTGCACCCGTGCGGCCGTTGCAGGGCGCGTCGACAGCGAATGCGATTCGCAGGCGGTCGCCCGGCCTGTAGAGGACGGCTGCAAGCGCTTCTCCCACCGCCATTGCAACAGCGCGCTGTTCCTGGCCGGCGACCTCGATCTCGGCGAGATGACGCCCGGGCATGCGGCGCAGATGCACGCCTTCAATCGCGCGCAGAGCCCTTTGCCGATCCTGTGGATGGTGGTGCCGAACAAATGGACCGCCTACCTGGCGCCCGCGCACTCGCAGGCCTTCGTGACGGAGTTCGTGCGCAGGGACCTGGGCCCGGACCTCTTTGCCTTCGCCCAGGCGCAGAAGGCCCGCTTGCGCGACTTCTACTATCCCAACGACACCCACATCTCCACGCAAGGCCAGCTCGCGCTCGGTGAGCGAATGCTGGAGGCGGTGCGGCAGAAGCTGGGCGC
>Ga0163161_10003836_pt1 | contig 10539 bp, 8 predicted proteins | sample S45metaG_FD_129847 | JGI IMG/M metagenome (GOLD analysis project Ga0163161, IMG submission 129847) | Switchgrass rhizosphere microbial communities from Kellogg Biological Station, Michigan, USA - S4-5 metaG | ecosystem: Host-associated > Plants > Roots > Rhizosphere > Soil | place: USA: Michigan... | reverse complement strand
GCGCTCAGGATTGGCCAGCAGGTTTTGCTGCTGCTGTTCGAGCATGTCGAGGTCTTCGCTGAAAATCTTTCCCTGGCCCTCGCGGATGGTGTCGGTCAGGGCTTCGTCGTGCGGATTGAAGTTGCGTGCCATACCCCAGAAGTACCAGATCGAGGTCTCGGTTTCCGGTGTAATGAAGTCGACCACAATGCTCGCGGCTTTGTGTTGCGGCTCAGCGTTGTAACCACCTTTGCCGGCGTGGGCCACGCCCACCTCAATCAAGACATGACTGGGCGGGCTGAAGCGGCAAATCTGCCAGCGGTCCACCGGCACGTCGTCGGCCAGGTTGTTGCCACGCAGGGCCATGCGCCAGAACGGTGGCGCCATGATGTTTTCCATGTGCCGCGCGGTGACCACTTCGTCACCCTGAACGGTCGTGACCGGCGGCGCTTCATCGATCTCTTTCTGGCCGATGCTGGAGGCGTGCACGTAGGTTTCGTGGGTGAGGTCCATCAGGTTATCGATCATGAGTCGATAGTCGCAATTGATGTGGAACAGCCCACCGCCGTAGGCCCACTCATCGCTGACCGCCCATTCCAGATGGTGGATCAGGGCTGGGTCAGCCTTGTCCTGCTCCCCAGGCCAGACCCAGATGAAACCGTAACGTTCTTCAACCGCGTAAGTCTTGTTACACGGAAAGCCCCGTACGCGCTGCCCTGGCATTTCGACGGTTTTGCCGTCACAGCCCATCACCAGGCCGTGGTATCCACAGACCAGGTTGCCGTTCTCGACATACCCAAGCGAAAGGGGGGCACCGCGATGTGGGCAAAAATTCTCGACAGCGGCAACCCGCCCTTCATGGCCTCGATAGAAAACGATTTTCTCACCGCATATTTGCCGCCCAAGGGGCTTGCTAGCGATCTCGTCGGGGGTGCAGGCGACATACCAGATGTTTTTCGGATACATGAGAATCTCCGGGACAGGCTTGTTTTTATGGATCCATTTGAGCGGACCAGCCCGGATCAAGTCAAGGTTTTTGTAGATTAATACAGATCAATGGATCCATTAAAGCCAATTCATCACTATTCAACCTTTCGAGCACCTTACATAAGCGAAGCCGCTTCCATGCCTGATCCGATCGCAGTATCCAAATTCCGGCTCGACGAAAATCGCCCACGCCCACCCTGTTGGTCACTGGTGTGGGCCGTCATCGCCGCAGAGAGTCTGGGAACGCCATTCCTGCTTGAGCGGTGATCCGACGATGACTGACGCTGTTCCAATACTAACCAACGAAGTCAGCGTGTAATCCTCAATCGATACTAGGCTCCATCAACCGAGGCATCCGCTTCGGGACTTTGGAGATCACCATGACTACTCAGAACCTCAGCGGCAAAGTGGCGTTGATCCAGGGCGGATCCCGCGGTATCGGCGCAGCCATCGTCAAACGTCTGGCTGCTGAAGGCGCAACGGTTGCCTTCACCTACGTCAGCTCCACCACCAAAGCCGAAGAATTGCAAAACAGCATCGCCACCAGCGGCGGCAAAGCCCTGGCTATCAAGGCGGACAGCGCCGATGCCGAGGCCATTCGCAGTGCCGTGAGCGCTACCGTCAAAGCCTTCGGTCGCCTGGACATCCTGGTCAACAACGCCGGTGTGCTGGCCGTTGCCCCCCTGGAAGATTTCAAACTTGAAGACTTCGACCAGACCCTCGCCATCAACGTACGCAGCGTTTTCATCGCCACCCAGGCCGCCGCCGCACACATGACCGAAGGCGGTCGCATCATCAACATCGGCAGCACTAACGCCGACCGCATGCCCTTCGCCGGTGGTGGCCCTTACGCCATGAGCAAAGCGGCGCTGGTCGGCCTGACCAAAGGCCTGGCCCGCGACCTCGGCCCACGCGGCATCACTATCAACAACGTGCAGCCCGGCCCGGTCGACACCGACATGAACCCGGCCCACGGTGACTTCGCTGAAAGCCTGATCCCGTTGATGGCGGTGGGTCGTTACGGCACAGCCGAAGAAATCGCCAGCTTCGTTGCCTACCTCGTGGGACCCGAAGCCGGCTACATCACGGGTGCCAGCCTGACCATCGACGGTGGTTTCGGCGCTTGATCCACTAGACGCAATCAAAAATGTGGGAGCGAGCCTGCTCGCGAAGACGGTGTGTCAGGCGACATAGTTGTCGTCTGACCTGGCGCTTTCGCGAGCAGGCTCGCTCCCACACTTGTCAGCTGTTGCGTTAAGCCCATTCGAGAGCTGGCAAGCCACATGCGCTCGGTGTGAACGCCTTGAGCGTACGAAGAATGCCATCGGCATGGGCGTATTTTTCATCCGCCATGGCCGCGTCCGGGATCGCTATCGCAGTCATCCCCGCCGCTTTCGCCGCGGTGACACCAAACGGTGAATCTTCAAACACCAGGCAATCCTCGGGCGCGACGCCAAGGCGCCGCGCTGCCGTGAGGAAGATATCCGGTGACGGCTTGGCTGCGCCGACTTCCGGGTCATCTGCTGTCACGATGAAATCGAACAGCGCGAACCAGTCACGGTGCAACGTGGTTTTCTGGCCGAACGACTGACGCGAAGAACTGGTGCCCACTGCAATCGGAATCTGGTTGGCCTTCAAGTGCCGCACCAGTTCCTCTGCACCCGGCATCGCCAGAGCTGTAGGAAAACGCTCGCGCATGAGTGGCTCGCGGATCACCAGGAACTCTTCGGCGGTGATTGGCAGATCGAGCGCCTCGACCACGTAGCGCGCCAGATCATCGGCCCCACGGCCGATGATGTTTTGCTTGATGCTCCAGTCAAAAACCCGACCGTAACGCGCGGCAATCAGGGACGTGACCTCGGTGTAAATGCCCTCGGTGTCCAGCAACAAGCCGTCCATGTCGAAAATCACAGCCTTGATCGGGCCGAACTGATTGAGCGGTGCATTCATCGCATCGGATCCGTTTTCTAAAGACATCCCAGAGGCGGCTCAAATACGGCCGGGTCCGTGATCGATTAAAGGATTCAGCAGCATAGCGAGCGCGGCTGACATTGGGCAACGGGTAATGTCTGGCCGTTACAAAAACTGCTGGTCGTCATTTAGCGATTGTCCCTACAAAAAACGCCTCTTTTTCCGACTTCTTTACCCGCTGATCCCAAGCAAAGTCTCGCGCTCACATTTGATCTGCGCGAGGGACTGCGAATGTTCGTACCTGACAAGGTACTTGCCTTGAATAACGCCATCGGGCTGCTGGTGGTCGCTGCCATGGACCCCGGGCAGCCGAACGTTGAAGCGCTGCTCACAGACTTTCGGCTGTGCCTCAACGACTACGACGCCTGGGCGGAGAGTTACTGGACCGGCAAGGCGCTGGAAATCGAGCAGGTATTCAAGGTCGGCAACGACGTCCGCCTGGTCGCGCCAAAAAATTCCACGACACCTGTCAGCTCATCCGTCGCGGCGTGTTCGGCCAGCGGTCCGTTGACGCTGGTGCACATGTTCGACGCGGCGAGGTTCGTGCCGATTGGCAATACGCCGGTGATGCTGGAGCCGTTGAACGCTGACGGCACCTATGGCGAGCCGGTTAACCACGAGATCGGCCCCAGCGGCATCCTCGAAATTCCCGAGTGCGAGCGCGGCCAGCGTTACCGCATCACTTTCTTTCCGAATGTGTCCACTGACCATGTCAAAGCGCTGTACGCCTCCTATCAAGGCGTCATCGACGGCCTGGAAGGCTGGCTGCGCAACGAGTGGACGACGGAGTTCGAACCTTCATGGGCCGAGTACGCCGAAGCCGGATTCATCAAGCGCTACGGCCTGCTGCAACAGGCTGACTGGCGCGGTTTCGAGAACTCGTTGAATGGTTTGTGGGACGACGTAAAGCAGATCTACGAGCTGATCACGGACCTGCAAGCCAACAGCGAAAAGCTCCTTGAATACCTGACCGAGATCGAACTTGAAACGCTGCTGAAGGCCTCGGCTGAATCGATTGCCAATCTGTTGCTGGTGTTGAGTGACGAGCCATTGATGTTCATCCATCTGGCGGTGTTCACCAGTTGGCTGCGGATGATGCCACCGCAGCACATCGCCGAGGTCGTGGCGGAAATTCGTGCAGGGATATTGATCGGCTTCTTGTTGGCTCGTTTCACCGGTAGCGCAGGACTGACATCCGGCATCAGCGCCAGGGTGCTGAGCAAAATCAAATCGGTGCGAGCGCGCAAATGGCTGGCTGCCGCGAGTTTGCGGCTGGCCACCCTGCCTGAACTCACGAATCACGCGGGCGTGCTCAAACCTCTCGCGATCAATGTCCGGACTGCTCCGCTGAACCCAGCGCCTGTGGTGCCGTTGCAGATCAGTCCAGGCGCTGCACCGAGGGTACTGGTGAACAACCCGGTCGCCATCGCGCGCAGCAAATCCGCCGCCAAGACCCGCCTGAGCCGCCAGGAACACCGTGACGACGCCCCTGACCAGGCGAAAAACCCCAACGGTGACAACGCAGATTGCGCACCACTCACCTGCACCAATGGCTGCCCGGTGTCGATGGTCACCGGCGAAGAGTTGCTGACCCTGGACGATGGATCGCTCAACGGTTTACTGCCGTTTGCGTTCACCCGGTTGTACCGAAGCAGCGCCGTGGAAATCGATTGCGGGCTTGGCTGGGGTTGGAGTCATTCGCTGGCACATCGGTTGGAGCTGGACGCAGAACACGTCGTCTGGATCGACCATGAAAACCGTCGCACGACGCTTCCGCTGCCCAGCCGGGAACGCCCGGCCATTCATAACAGCCTGTCGCGGGCCGCGATTTATCTAGGGGATCAACCTGAGGAACTGGTGCTCGCGCTCGCTGGCGAGAAGGTGCGTTTTTATCACTTCCGCAATGGGCGGTTGACCGCGATCAGCGATGCCAACAACAACCGTTTGCACATCACCCGCGACCGACAGGATCGCATTCAGCGCCTCGACAACGGTGCAGGTCGCTCGCTGCTGTTGCGCTACGAGCATCGGCACATCGTCGCCGTCGAGTATCAGTCGTTTCACCCTGCCGACACGGCGGATGACGCCTGGCGTACAGAGCAAACGCTGATTGCCTACCGCTACGACGCCCGACAGAGACTGATCGAAGCGACCAATGCCGCCGGCGAGAGCGAACGGTACGACTACGACGACCAACACGTGATCCTCCAGCGGCAACTGGCTGGTGGGGCAAGTTTCTTTTGGGAGTGGGAACGGTCCGGCAAAGCCGCCCGATGCATTCGGCACTGGGCGACGTTCGCGCAAATGGATACGCGCTATGCCTGGGACGACAACGGCACAGTGCGGGTTAAAAACGTCGATGGCAGCGAGGAAGTGTATGTCCATGACGACACGGCGCGGTTGGTGCGCCGGGTTGAGCCGGATGGCGCCGAGCATCTCAAGACGTATGACCACAAGGGTCAGCTGATCGCGGAACAGGGGCCGCTGGGGGCAATTACTCAATACCGCTACGACGACATTGGGCGGCTGATTGCGCTGATTCCACCTGAAGATGAGCCAACCTCTTACGAGTACCGCAACGGTTTCCTGCATGCGTGCTATCGCGGCAAAGCGGTATGGAAATATCAACGCAACGCTCAGGGCGATGTTACCGAAGCCATCGATCCCGACGGCCAGATCACCCATCACCACTACGACGCACAAGGACGCCTGCTGTCGATCCGTTATCCGGACAGCAGTCATCATGTTTTCCTTCGGGATGCTATCGGGCAACTGATCGAGGAAACCCTGCCCAACGGCGGACAGCGGCGGTTTTCCTACGATGTACTGGGACGACAAATTACCCGTCAGGATGAACACGAGGGTGTCACTCACTACCAGTGGGATGCCGTTGGCCGACTGATTCAGACAATTCTGCCTACCGGCGCCAGCCGCGCCTTCAGCTACAACGCCTACGGCAAGATCACCGCCGAACGCGACGAACTGGGTCGCATCACGCATTTTGAGTACGACGATGACCTGCACCTGGTCAGTCGCCGGATCAACCCAGACGGCACGCAACTGCGTTATCGCTATGACAACGCGCGGCTGCTGCTGACCGAAATCGAGAATGAATCCGGCGAACGCTATCAGCTGGACTACACACCGGGTGGATTGATCCGAGAGGAAAGCGGGTTTGATGGTCGACGCACCGCGTACGCCTACGATCTCAATGGCCATCTGCTGGAGAAAACCGAGTTCGGCGATGACGACTCGCAGCTGGTTACGCGCTACCAACGGGACTCGGCCGGTCGCCTGCTGATCAAAACCCTGCCCGACGGCATCAAGGTCGAATACCACTACGACAGCCTGGGCCGCTTGGTCAGCGTCGATGACAGCCACGATCACCCACTGGAATTCGAATACGACACCCAGAACCGGCTGATCACGGAACACCAGAGTTGGGCCACGTTGCGTTACGGTTACGACGCTTGCGGCCGACTCAGCCACCTGCGCCTGCCCGACAACAGCAAGCTCGCCTACCACCGCGCCAAGGGTGGCGCACTGACCGCCATCGACCTTAACGGCACACGACTTACGAGCCACACCTATCAATTCGGCCGTGAGTTGCAGCGTCTGCAAGGCTTGTTACACAGCCAGTACGAGCACGACGAACAAGGTCGTCTGAAGGCCCATGCGGTCAACCAACATCAGCAATCGCTATACCGACGCGACTTCGCCTACAGCGCCAATGGCAATCTCGACACCCTCGTTGACACTCGCCACGGCCAACGCAACTACCAATACGATCCCCTCAACCGCCTGATCCGCGTTCGCCATTCCCGCGATCAACAACCCGAAAGCTTCGCCCACGATCCGGCCGGCAACCTGCTGATGCAGGATCGCCCCGGCCCGTCCGCCGTCAAAGGCAATCGCCTGTTGATGCAAGGCGACCGGCATTTCGACTACGACGCCTTCGGCAACCTGATCCGCGAACGCCGAGGTACCGCGCAAAAACTCGTCACCGAATACCGCTACGACTGCCAGCACCGACTCATCGGCGCCATCCTGCCCAACGGCACCTGCGCGACCTACCGCTACGACGCCTTCGGCCGTCGTATCAGCAAAACCGTCGACGGCCACACCACCGAGTTTTTCTGGCAAGGCGACAATCTCGTCGCCGAAAGCAGCCGCGAACATTACCGCAGCTACGTCTACGAACCCGGCACCTTCCGCCCACTGGCCATGCTCGACGGCAAAGGCCCGCGCCAGGCCTGCCCGTTCTACTACCAACTCGACCACCTCGGCACCCCGCAAGAACTCACCGACTACAGCGGCGACATCATCTGGGCCGCGCAATACACCGCCTACGGCCGCCTGACCCGACTGAATCGCGATACCCATCAGGTACTGGATCAACCACTCAGGTTTCAAGGGCAATATTTCGATGCGGAGACAGGGCTGCATTACAACCGGCATCGCTACTACAACCCGGATCTTGGGCGGTATCTGACACCGGATCCGAGTGGGTTGGCGGGTGGGATAAACGGGTATCAGTACACGCGAAACCCGACGGGGTGGGTTGATCCGTTGGGGTTGAGTGAGTGTCCTGGAGGGGATGGGTGTAAGAGGCCGGGGTTTGGGGATGAGGATCCGGCCAGTAAAATAGCGATTAAAAATCGTGAACCTCAATTACCAAAACCAAAAAAAGAGGACGACTTCTTATATCGCGGGGACGATAAAGAACCTCACGATGTATTTGAAAATGGTTTTAAAAGCAAAGGAAAAAGCAACGACCTATACTTACACTCATTAGACAGCGAGCACCCACCAAGCAATTTTATTAGCACATCAACTTCCAGGGAAATCGGGAAATCATTCGCCACTGGATACAACACAAAAACGGGCTATCTGTACACTCTAAACAAAATCCCCGGACACGATTTAAAGATAGAACTAGGATCTTTGTACGACTTTGGTAGAGAAAAAGAAATTGCCATTCCAAGCCGTATAGCAAAAGAGGATGTGCTTGGAGCAACCCTAATTATTGATAATGGAAAAGAATTCGGTTATTCCATACCGAACCCTAACAGGAGGATCAAAAAATGATTTGGACAGTAGAAATAATCATTGAACACGAAAAAGCAAAGGAAACTGCTCAGCTCACATGCAACAACAACGCCGAAAATGACAGCGTATCTATAGAATTCGCGATGCAAAACGGATTATGCAAAACTTACTCAGACACTAACTTTTATAGATGCTTCGCTCGCACGCGCGAAGACAATGCTGAAATAAAATTTCTCTGCAAAGGATCAAAAATAAACGTGCATACATCTAGCATGTCAGCACAGATGTCTCGTGGATTGAAAGCATATGAATTGACTTTAGGTAAAGCCGCATCACTCAGTGATGTGATTTACATATTTGATTATGACGAACACAACCTAACCAATGACTCAGCCGAACAGCGAGCTTTTTTTAGGAAATGGATTGAAACTGAAAAAAACGACGAGGAGGAGCAGTAATTAGATGACTATTAAAAAGAAGCTATGCGGGACACTCTATACCAAACCCTCTGAGAAAACGATGAATGACAATTGAGGAGATTTCTATTCTGATCGGCGGAAAATTCGAGATAGCGGTTCTCGATTACGACCAACAAAAATCAACCATGAAGGTAACACTAGAAAGTGGATGGACGAAATACTTATCAGGGTTTGATATTTATGACTGTCTAGGGAAAATCATAATGCATAGGCCAGATATTAAGTTCTTGTGCAAAGGAGCAAAATTGAATGTTCGACCTTCTAGCATGTCCTCACAGATGAGCTCAGGAGTAGTGGCATACGAGCACAAATTAGGCGTCCGCGCGTCACGAAAGGATCTTGTTAATATCTTTCATTATGACGACCAAGACATAATTAATGATCCACAGCTTCAAACTGACTTCTTCCACCGCTGGCTAAAATCTCTAAAATAATAGCCAACACAGATTAAACACAACCTTTAACTCAAAGGCGTCCATGAAAACATTTGAAATAGCCACCCATTCCGACGGTGTCACTTATAGCTCTATAATTGAATACGGCCGCGAGGGAGCCCTGTCAACCTTACGACTCAGAAGCAACCCAAACAAAACATACAAAGCCCACGACCTGTTTCAATGTCTTGGTCTATTGCGAGCAGATTATCCCGAAACGAAATTTCTCTGCAAAGGGGCGAAAGTCAATGTCTACACTTCGCGAATGTCATCGCAAATGTCCGCTGGATTAGTAGCATATGAACTTCGCTTAGGTATACCAGCGGAGGACGAGGATATTGTGAGAATATTCGACTATGAGGAAACAAATCTTACGAACGACATCCAGCAACAACGAAAATTCTACACACGGTGGATCGAATCGTTAGCCAATAGGTGTTGAGATCTGTTTATAGCGTACTAGCGGCAGAGTCGGAAACAGCGGATATCAAAAGCCCAACATATAGCTGGGCTTTACCACCTTGAACCTTTTGTGGCATTAACTACTGTTCTACTTTTGGACACCGCCAGTGCCACTATTGCCAACACTACCAGCCTTTTCAGCCTCATTCCCCATCGCCCCCCCACCACTCACCACCCCACTTCCCGTCCCCGCCCCCGTGCTGCTCCCATTGGCGTCCCCGCCATTCCCGCCTTGGATAGAACCAGGCGGCAACGCCTTACCATCCGCAGAATTCGCATTCATTTCGGTATACGGAGGCATCCCGCCTTTATCCACAGGCGCATCGTTCCCGTTGGATTGAGCAACCGCGTTCAACGAACCAACCGACAACAGCCCTGCAATGATCAGGGCTGTTAACTTGGAACTGATCATGATGCATCTCCTTTAAAAGGTGCATACCTAATCTGGCAACGCTCACTTTTAAAAGTTGCCGCACGATCGACCAGCGGCTTTTCAGCTGGGTTCACCCGAGTAATCATCACCGGCAATGTCCGGATCCTCAGGATCGGCCTCGACGTCCCCTCGCCTCACATCATCAGCTGGCAGTTGCTCCACCGCCGTATCGTCATCCGGCGGACGTTGATCGCGACTCAACGAGTCAGTCGGTGAAGGCAGCGGATATTCAGGGGTGTCGTCGGTATCGGTACCAGTGTCTTTCGGATCTGCGTTCATAAGCACCTCTCGAAGGGCCTGAAAGCAGGCCCTGATATTTCGAGGGGTGATGCAGGGCTATGTTCGATCAAGGAGACGATCGGTCAAACAGAACACACAAAGATCAATCTTCTTCGTCGTCTTCGTCTTCGTACTCGAGGTTCCCCACATCGCCCGCGTCATCAGAATCGTTGAGCGGCACCGTTGCGTCGTCAATCAGTGAATCTGGATCTTCATTGCCGGGGTCATTGATGAACGGGAGCCCGCTAGGGCCTTTTGGTTCGTTGCCTTCGGTTTCGGGTGTCATGGCATGCCTCGCAATCTTCGGGTGTGTATGTAGTTCGAGACTGCCTGTGGCCCATCGTTCCGGCTTGCGGAATACGAATACGAAAAACCCGGCACGGGGCCGGGTTTGTTCTACTCGATAGCGAGTTAGTGATGTTTGTTTTTGTGCTTGTGCTTATGCTTGTGACCGTTACCGTTACCG
>Ga0163161_10003835_pt1 | contig 10539 bp, 9 predicted proteins | sample S45metaG_FD_129847 | JGI IMG/M metagenome (GOLD analysis project Ga0163161, IMG submission 129847) | Switchgrass rhizosphere microbial communities from Kellogg Biological Station, Michigan, USA - S4-5 metaG | ecosystem: Host-associated > Plants > Roots > Rhizosphere > Soil | place: USA: Michigan... | reverse complement strand
CGGGGCTCCGGCCATAGGCGCGCGTCCTTCCGACATGCTGCCGTAGCTCAGTGGTAGAGCGCATCCTTGGTAAGGCTGAGGTCGTGAGTTCAATCCTCACCGGCAGCACCATCCTCTATTCAGCGACGTGCGGGGCACGTTACTGAATAGAGGATCATTTTATCCCGAATCCTGTGCCCAACGGGTCAGTCCGCATCCGAAACCCTTTGTTTACCTTTCGAGGGCAGTTTGCGCCTGTCGAATTCAAAGGGGTACGACCATGACCAAGTTTCTTAAGCTGATTCGCAACAACAAGGGTGCGACCGCGATCGAATACGGCCTGATTGCCGCGCTCATCGCCGTCGCCGCTATTGCCGCCATGACGAGCGTTGGCTCGAAGCTGGGCGACACCTTCAACAACGTTTCGGCTGACCTGGGCTAAGGTTCGCCGCAAGCGTAAGGATCGGGCCTCGCCGGCGACGGCGGGGCCCTTTTCTTTTGCGCAATTGACCAAGGCGCATGGGCGCGCCATGCCGCCGACGCGATGCGCTTCTTTTCGGACAATGCCGCACCCTGCTGCCCGGCGGTGCTCGACGCTCTCGCCGAGGCCAACAGGCTCGACACCGCTTATGACGGCGATGAATGGAGCCAGCGCCTCGATGGCGCTTTTTCCGATGTGTTCGGCACGCAGGTGCGCGCGCTTTGGGTGACCACCGGGACGGCGGCGAATTGCATCGGCCTGGCGACACTTTGTCCGCCCTATGGCGGCATCATCTGCCATCGCGATGCGCATATCGAGGTCGACGAGGCTGGCGCCCCCGGATTCTACACTCATGGCGGCAAGCTGATCCTGGTCGACGGGCCGGGCGCCAAGGTGACGGTCGAAGCGGCCGCCGAGGCGCGGGCGCGCATCCGCGCCGACGTGCACCAGGTACAGCCCAAGGCGCTGTCGGTCACCAACGCCACCGAATACGGGATGACCTATTCGCCCGACGAGGTGGCAGCGCTCGGCGAGTTCGCCCGCAGCCATGGGCTCGGCTTCCAGCTCGACGGCGCGCGGTTCGCGAATGCGGTGGTTTCGACCGGCGCGCATCCGGCCGATTTGACCTGGCGCGCCGGGGTCGAGGTGATGAGCTTCGGCTTCATTAAGAATGGCGGGATGAACGCCGAGGCCCTGATCTTCTTCAAGCAGGAGCGGGCCGACGAGGCCCTGGTCCTGAAGAAGCGGGCTGGGCATTTGTCGTCCAAGGGCCGCTTCTCCGCCGCGCAGATCCTGGCGATGCTGGAGGGCGATATCTGGCTCGACAATGCCCGCGCCGCCAATGCCGCCGCCCGCACGCTGGCCGAGGCCTGCGGCTCCGAGCGTCTGGTCTATCCGGTGCAGGCGAATGAATTGTTCGTGCGCATGACCGCGACAGAGGCGGGCGCCCTGCGCGCGCAAGGCTATGATTTCTACGACTGGGGCCCGGGTGAAATCCGGTTGGTCACCAGCTGGGACCAGGACATGGACGCGGTTGCGCGGCTCGCCGCCGCGATCCGAGCTCTATGATTCTAAGGCCATGAGGCAGCATTTCCGGGCGCTCGACCCGGCCGTCGCCATACCGTTCACAATCTTCACTCTGATCTGGGGCTCGACCTGGATCGTCATCCGCGACCAGATCGGTGACGGCGCCAGCGTCTCGCCCCATTGGTCGGTCGCCTATCGCTTCACCCTCGCGGCGGCAGGGATGGCGGTCGTCACCATGGTTCGCGGCGACAAATTATGGCTGGGCCGCAAGGGGCTCGTGCCGGCAGCGATCATCGGGCTCACCCAATTCTGCCTGAACTTCAATTGCGTATATTTGGCCGAGCGGCACATTACCTCGGGCCTGGTCGCGACCTTTTTCGCATTGCTCCTCATCCCTAATGCCATCCTCGCCTTCTTCTTTCTCGACCAAAGGGTCGACCGCCGCTTCGGCATCGGCTCGGCCATCGCGACAGTCGGCATCGGCCTGCTGTTCGCGCATGAGTTCAAATTGGGTCATGCAAGCGCCGCCGATTTGGCCGTGGGCCTGACCTTGACGCTGGTCGGCATGTTCGGGGCATCGATGTCGAACGTCTATCAGGCGATCGAGAAGGTCCGCCGCTTTCCGCTAAGCCCCCTGCTCTTCTGGTCGATGGCCATCGGCGCTGTGTTGGACGCGGTTGCGGCATTGCTCATGGCAGGCCCGCCAACCTTCGTCCCGCGCCCCGGTTACATCTTCGGGCTGCTCTATCTGGCGCTGGCCGCGTCCTGCCTGGCCTTCAGCCTCTATTTTCCGGTCGTCCGCAAGATCGGCCCGGCGCGGGCGGCCTATTCCAGCGTGCTGGTGCCGATCATCGCCATGGCCCTGTCGACCGTCTTCGAAGGCTATCGCTGGAGCCTGCTCGCGGGCACCGGGGCGGTGCTGGCGCTCGGCGGCATGCTGGTGGCGCTGGGCGGGCGCAAGAAGGTCATTCCCGCGCCCGACGCAGCCTGAGCCAGGCTCAGTTCGCCTTCATCTCCGGCGTCATCACCATGATCTTCCGCTGCTCCGGCGGCAGCTCATTGAGATGCTTCGCTTTCCACGCCATCGCCATATGGACGCGGGTGCGGCCGGAGGGATGATCGTAGAAGAGCAGCTCTTCCCAGGCCGCCGGCTCGATCTTGCGATATTCGCTCAATTGCATGGCGGTCATGGCGAAGCCGTCGGGTTCGCGAGCGGCTTCGAGGCCGAAGGCGTCCGCCTCGCTTTCGTGATGGCGGATCACGCTGTTGAACAGGATGCCCCCCGGAACGCCCAGGATCGCGAGCACGATCATGAACACGGGCGCCGAGGCAGGGTCGGAGACCTCGCGGACGCCCCATTGCTTGCCGTGACGGGCGAGCAATTTGGGGACCGCCCAATAGGTGATGAGGAAGCCGATCAGCGACAGGATGGTGAGATAGGCCAGCAATTTCTGGATGTGATGCAGTTTGTAGTGGCCCATTTCGTGGCCCATCACCGCCTTGATGCCGGCAAGGTTCGAGCGGTTCAGAAGATTGTCGTTGAGCGCGATGCGGATCGTCGGGCCAATGCCCGCGACGTTGGCGGATATGCGCTTTGTCTGCTTCGAGGCATCGACGACGTAGACGTCGTTGGTCGGGATTTTCTGCTCATGGGCGATGCGCAGGATCTCGGCGCGGACCGGTCCGGCCTGCATCGGCGTATACTTGTTGAGCAGAGGCTCGATGAACACGGGGGCAATGAGGATCATCACGGCGCTGAGCACGGTGGTCGCGACCGTGCCCCACAGCCACCAGCGCCTCGGGCTCTTGCGGATGACGGCATAGATGATGGCGAGGAAGATGGCGCTTGTGACGATCCCGACGCCAAGCATGATGCCATATTCCTTGAACCATTCGAGGAAGGTCTGGTTGGACATTCCGTATTGGTGCTCGCGGAAGAAGTCCGTGTAGGCCGACCAGGGTAGAGTCAGGAGCGCGCCGGCGATTGTGTACGGCAATGCGTAGAGCATCGGCTGCAGCCATTTGCGCTTGGTGACGCGGCCGGCCCAGCCGCTCCATTTCGCCGACCAGCGGAAGTGCAGCATTACCCAATAAGTGATGATGCCGATCAGTGCGCCCCACAGGGGGAGCCAATAGCCGCCTTCGAAATAAGCGTCGGACTTGGCGCGCGCCGCGCCGTGCAGCGTATCCAGATAGGCGCGCGTTGCCGCCTCGACGTCGAATCCCTGCGCAGCGCTCGCCGCGGCCAGCATCAATGACATTGGAAGCCCCCCTCCTGTTATGAGCGCAGCCTAGCGCGCATGGCGCACGCTGCAAGCCCGCCTTGCTTGCCGGTCGCGTGGCGGCCCCCTAAGTCGCGGTCATGTCAGACGCCCGCTTGAACCCCGAAGCTCCGCCGACGCCGGAGCATATCGCCGTCCTCCGCAAGGATTATCGCCCGCCCGACTGGCTGGTGCCCGAAGTGGCGCTGGATGTCGTGTTGGACGCCGAGCGTACGATTGTCCGGGCGACGTTGAAGGTCGAACGCAACGGCGACCATGACCGGCCGCTGCGGCTGGCGGGCGACGAACTGGACCTGCAGAAGGTTTCCGGCGGCGAGTGGCATATGGATGGCCCGACGTTGGTCGTTGCGATTGCGGGCGACGCCGCGACTGTCGAGACCGAGGTCGTGATTCGGCCCAATGCCAACAGCAAGCTGATGGGCCTCTATTCGTCGAGCGGTATCCTCTGCACGCAGTGCGAGAGCGAGGGCTTCCGTCGCATCACCTTCCATCCCGACCGGCCGGACGTGCTGTCGCGCTACCGGGTAAGGATGAGCGGCGATAGGGCGCGTTACCCGGTGCTCCTCGCCAACGGCAATGAGGTGGCCAAGGGCGAAGGCGACGGCGGCACGCACTGGGCCGAGTGGGACGATCCCTTCCCCAAGCCGAGCTATTTGTTCGCGATGGTCGCGGGCGACCTGCAGCCCAACCGCGACCACTTCACAACTGAGAGCGGGCGCAAGGTCCAACTCGGCATCTGGGTCCGCGAGAAAGACTTGCCGAAGACGGTCCATGCGATGGAGAGCCTGAAGGCGGCCATGGCCTGGGACGAGAAGCAGTATGGCCGCGAATATGACCTCGACATTTTCAACATCGTCGCCGTCGACGACTTCAACTTCGGCGCGATGGAGAACAAAGGCCTCAACATCTTCAACTCGCGCTACGTGCTGGCCGACACGGAGACCGCTACCGACGCCGATATCGACGCCGTCGCGGGTGTCGTCGCGCACGAATATTTCCACAATTGGTCGGGCAACCGCGTCACCTGCCGCGACTGGTTCCAGCTGAGCCTGAAGGAAGGCTTCACCGTCTTTCGCGATCAGAGCTTCTCGGGCGACATGGGCTCGACGGCGGTCAAGCGGATCGACGACGTGCGGCTGCTCCGTGCCGCGCAATTTCCCGAGGACAGCGGGCCGCTGGCGCATCCGGTGCGTCCCGACAGTTACATGGAGATCACCAACTTCTACACGGCGACCGTCTACAACAAGGGCGCCGAGCTCATCCGCATGATGAAGACGATCCTTGGTCCCGAGAGATTCCGCGCCGGGACCGACCTCTATTTCCAGCGGCACGACGGCCAGGCGGTGACCTGCGAGGATTTCGTCGTGGCGATGGAGGATGCGAGCGGCGTCGATTTGAAGCACTTCCGCCTTTGGTACGAACAGGCCGGGACGCCGAAGGTGACGGCGAAGCTCGAGCATGACGCCGAGGCGCGGACGGCGACTCTGGCGCTGACCCAGACGGTCCCGCCGACGCCGGAGCAGCCGACAAAGTTGCCGATGCCATTGCCCCTCAAGACCGCGCTCATTGGCGCGAACAGCGGCGCCGAGATTGGGACCGAGCGGCTAATCATCCTCGACACGGCCGAAACGAAGGTGACGTTCGGGGGCGTGGACGAACCGCCGCTGCTGTCGATCAACCGCGGTTTTTCGGCACCGATCATCGTCGAGGCGGAACGGCGGCCCGGCGAGCTTGAGCGGCTGGCGCAGAGCGACGGCGACCCCTTCGCGCGCTACGAAGCGATCCAGGAACTGATGCTGCGAGTGTTGATCGGCGGCGCCAATGGCGAGGCGGTCGATCCGGAGCCGGTGATCGCCGCCATGCGCGATACGCTGACTTCCAATGCGCTCGACCCTGCGTTCAAGGGCGAGGCTTTGGTCATGCCGTCCGAGGCGCTGATCGGCGATCGGATGGAGAAGGTCGATCCCGACGCGATCCATGCCGCCCGCGAGGGCCTGCGCGCGGCGGTCGGGCGGTCTTTGGCGCGAGAGCTTGGCGAGGCGCAGAAAGCGGGGGCGCCGGGCCGCGACCTCAGCCCGGACGCCAAGGGCCTGCGTCGCTTGAAGACGGTGTCGCTGGCGCTGCTCGCGGCCGGCGATCCAGCTGGGACGGCGCCGCTCGCCAAGGCGCAATATGATGCGGCGGACAATATGACCGACCGGCAGGGCGCGCTGGGAATTCTCTCATCGCTGGACGCGCCCGAGCGCAGGGCGGCCTTTGACGATTTCTATGCGCGCTACCGGGGCGATACCCTCGTCATCGACAAATGGTTCGGCCTGCAAGCGGTGGCGCAACGGGACGACACTTTGTCCACGGTCCGCGCGCTGACCCAGCATGCCGACTTCACGCTCGCCAATCCGAACCGAGCGCGGTCGCTGATCGGCAGCTTTGCGGGCAACCAGTGGGCGTTCCACCGGTCAGGGGGCGAGGGCTATGCGTTCCTCGCCGACATCATCCTGGCGATCGACGCCATCAACCCGCAGGTCGCGGCGCGGTTCATCCCGCCGCTCGGCCGCTGGCGGAGATTCCATGAGGATCGCGCAAGCCTGATGCGCGGCGAGCTCGAGCGAATCCTGAAAGCGCCGGGCCTCTCGAAGGACGTCTACGAACAGGCTTCGAAGAGTCTGGCCTAGCCGCCGATCCACTTGGCGACGTCGAGGGCGACCTGGTTGGCGGCGGTGTTGAGGGCCGGGCCGACCGTCGCGGCGGTGCCGTCGGCGGGGGCTCGGGCTTCGAAGCGGCGGGTCTCGACGCGGGTGCCGCCGGCCGTCGACAACGCGGCGTCGTAGCGGACCAGCACCGTGCCCTGTCCGGCCTCATAACCGAAGCTCAGGAGCTGGCCGGTGACGACGAGGCCCGGATCGAGCGTCGATTGCTTGGGATCGATGACGACGCGGGTGGTCGTCCGCAGCACGGTTTCCTGAACCAGGTCCTGGAAGAGGTGGTCGGGCGTATCGACCCACTGCAAATCCTTGATGTAGGCGATGGCCGTTTCGCCGACCTGCGCCGGCACACGCACCGAGCGCAGTTCCTTGGGGATGACGGGGACGTCGATGGTGACCGCTTCGCCGGCATTGGCCGAGCGGACGACGGATGTCGGCGCCGGCGTGCTCGGCGTCAGGGTCAGCAGCCAGGGCGGCGGCTTGGGACCTCCGCCGAGCAAGGCGCATCCGCCCAGGGACAAAGCCACAGCCGCGGCAAGTGGTACTCGCAACATCATCCTCATTTGCCGTTCCTCGGCTTGTAGTCGGGAAGCTTGGGAGGCCCGAGCGCGCTGCCGACGCCGCCCTGATCCACCTTGTCGGTTAGCGACTTCAGGGATTCGGACAATTCGCGCAGGTCGCGGACCATGCGGTTTGCTTCGGGAAGCGTGGTCTTGGAGAAATTCTGCACGCCGGGTCGAGCGTCGGAAATCATCGAATCGAGATTGTCGGCGGCGTGCTGAACCCCGGCGAGCGCCTTGCGGAGTTCTTCCGCGGCCGGCTTGCCCTGATCGTTGACCAGCTTGTTGGTGCTGTCGGCAAGTTCGCCGACATGCTGGGCGGCGAGCCCGGCATTGCGGGCTGCGAGTCGGGCGTCGCCGATGGCGTCGGCGAGGTCGGGCGCACGATCGGCCAGCACCTTGGTCGTGCGGTCGATATTCCCGAGGATATCGGCAACCGCGTCCTGGTTCCTGTCGCTCAGCAGCTCCGTCAGCCGCTCGGTCAGGCGCTGGATGCGATCGATCAATTCAGGTGCCGAGTTCAACAGAGCGCCGAGGCCACCCTGCGAAGCCGGGATGACCGGGCAGCCCTGCGGGCCAATCTGGGTCAGCGGCCGGGCACCCCGCACGGCGCCGTCGAGCTGGATTTCGGAAACGCCGGTGAAGCCGACGCCCTTGATCTGCGCGGTCGTGCCTTGGAGCACCGGCGTGTCCTGATCGACCTCGATGCGGACCCAGACGAATTCCGGCCGTTCCGGCAAGAGCGAGATTTCCGTGATCTGGCCGACCGGCACGCCGGAGAAGGTGACGCCTGTACCCTTGTTGAGGCCGCCTACGCCTTGCGCGAAATAGATGTCGAAGCAGCGGCGCTTTTCACCGTTCAGCCCGGCGATCCAGACGATGAACAGGGCCAGGCCGGCCAGGAGGGCCAGCGTGACAGAGCCGACCAGCACATAGTTGGACCGGGTTTCCATATTTTGTCCTGGGCCCCCTTACGCCGCCGCGGCCGCGCGCCCGCGCGGCCCGTTAAAATATTCTTGAATCCAAGGATGGTCCAAAGCCAGCAATTGTTCAATCGTTCCCACCGCGACCACCTTCCTGTCGGCCAGCACCGCGACACGGTCGCAGATGGCGTAGAGCGTATCGAGGTCATGGGTGATGAGGAAAACGGTGAGGTCGAGCTTGTCGCGGAGCGACAGGATGAGCTCGTCGAAATTCTGCGCTGCAATTGGATCGAGGCCCGCGGTCGGCTCGTCGAGGAACAGAAGTTCCGGGTCGAGCGCCAGCGCCCGGGCGAGCCCGGCGCGCTTGACCATTCCGCCCGACAACTCGGACGGGAATTTCGGGGCCGCGTCAGCGGGGAGCCCGGCCATGGCGATCTTGTAGCCTGCGATCTCATCCATCAGCGTCGGGCTCAGGTGGAAATATTCGCGCAATGGCACTTCGACATTCTCGGCGACGGTCAGCGTCGAGAACAAGGCGCCGTTCTGAAAGAGGATGCCCCAGCGGCGGCGGATATTCTTTGCCTCGTCCTCCTCTCGGCCGATCATGTTCTCGCCGAGGACTTCGATTTCGCCTTCCTCGGGCGTCTGCAGGCCGATGATCGAGCGCATCAGCACCGACTTGCCGGTGCCGGATCCTCCGACGACGCCGAGAATCTCGCCCCGCTTGACGTCGAGGTCTAGCTTGTCGTGGATGACCTGCTGCTGCCCTTCTTCACCGAAGGCGTTGCGCAGCCCGCGAATGCAGATGACGATCCTGTCACCTTCCGGAAGGATCGGCGAGGTGCTCATATCCAGCCGATCGAGCTGAAGAAGACCGCAAAGACCGCGTCGATAACGATGACCATGAAGATTGCCTGGACAACGGCGTTGGTCGTCCGGAGGCCCACCTGCTCGGCATCGCCTTCGACGAGCATACCCTGGAAGCAGCCGACCAGGGCGATGACGAAGCCGAAGACGGGCGCTTTGATGAGCCCGACCCAAACGTCGGTGATCGGAATGACTTCCTGCAGTCTCTGGACGAACGTCAGCGGCGGAATATCGAGGTCGATCCAGCAATAAATGCCGCCGCCCAGAATCGTCATGATCATCGCGTAAAAGGAGAGCAGCGGCATCATGACGATCGCCGACATCATGCGCGGGATCACCAGCGCCTCGGTCGGCGACACGCCGATGGTTCGCATCGCGTCAATCTCTTCAGTCAGCTTCATGGTGCCGAGCTGGGCGGCAAATGCGCTGCCGGACCGGCCGGCAACCATGATCGCCGTCATCAGCGTACCGAGCTCACGGACCGTGATTCGGCCGATGAGGTTGATCGTATAGACCTCCGCGCCGAACTGGCGGAGCTGAACCGCGCCCTGCTGTCCGATGACGATGCCGATGAGGAAGCTCATCAGGCCGATGATGCCGAGCGCTCGCACCCCAACCAGGTCGAAGCGGGTGACGACCGCGTTCATCCGGAAGCGCTGCTGCGGCCGTTTGAAGACCTGCCAGAAGCCGATCAGGGTCGCGCCGAAGAAGTTCAGGAGGCCGAAGAGGATCTGGCCGGCTTCGACGACATACTCGCCCAGCTCCGAGATGCCGCGCTTGAACCCGGTGCCTTCCTCCTCTGGAATGACCCGGACGGGCACGTCCGCCTGCCGGACCTGCTCCAGCAGGCCCTCGGCTTCGGGGCTGGCGCCCTCGACCTTGGCGCCGCGGTCGCGGGTGGCGCGATAGACCAGCCAGGCGCCGACCGTGTCCATCTTGTTCACGCCCGACAAATCGATGGTCATGCCGTCCGGCATGAGCTCGATTTCGCGCTCGGTGGTTGCGGCTCGGGAGATCGTCAGGCTGCCGACGCACCGATAGACACGGTCCGCCGAATGCTCGTCGCCCTTCCTGTACCCCCTGGTCGCCATGCGAGGCGGACACTGCGCGAATTAACGGCCAGCGGCAATAGCTTGCGACAATGCGAGGCAAACTGCCACTTTCCTGCCGAACTTTGTGCCTTATACGCTTGCCACAATGGCGTCCGAACCCGTCCACACCGATCCCTTGCTCGTTCCGGTTGGCGAGAACCCTGCCCGTGTGTTCGGGCTGGACGCGGAAACGCGTGTCGAACGGCTGGCCGCCAAAGCCGGCATGGATTGCTCGCGCGAGGTCGATCCGTCGCGGCCCGCCATCCTTTCGGACCTCGGCTTTGCCTGGGACCCGGCGTGGCTGACCGCGATCAAGAACCACCCGAATAATGTCCTCATGATCGGCGACCGGGCGGTGCTGGCCCATGTCCCGGCGGGCCAGGATTCGAGCGCGGTGCGGCAGGCGATGGAATCCGCTCCGGCGTGGACCGGGGTGGGCCTCGACAAAATCGACGCCGAGACCGCCGAACTCAGCTATTCCGAGCTGCGCAAGCGCGACCGGCCCTTCGTCCTGCCGCTCGACCCCGCCGACCCGGAGCCGGTCGAACGGGCAGCCTATGACGCCAGCTACAAGGGCGTCACCGATATCCTGACGCTTTATCTGTGGCGGAAGCCCGCCTTCTACCTG
>Ga0163161_10003829_pt1 | contig 10549 bp, 9 predicted proteins | sample S45metaG_FD_129847 | JGI IMG/M metagenome (GOLD analysis project Ga0163161, IMG submission 129847) | Switchgrass rhizosphere microbial communities from Kellogg Biological Station, Michigan, USA - S4-5 metaG | ecosystem: Host-associated > Plants > Roots > Rhizosphere > Soil | place: USA: Michigan... | reverse complement strand
TAAAAATCCTGCTAAAAACGGAATTCCGAGATAGATCAAAACGCTTTCTGTCACTTCTCGCATGGGTACAGAAACAGTGAAATTTCCAAAACCTAATTTTTGTGGCAAAACATTAATAAACAACCATACGAAAAAACTGTAAGAAAAAATTTGAAAAATACTGTTCAGTGCCACCAGAAGTGCAGCGTATTCTCTGTTTGCTTTGGCTAAATCATTCCAAACAATGACCATTGCGATGCATCTCGCCAAACCAATAAGAATTAAACCTACCATATAATCAGGCTCGTTTCTGAGGAAAATAATTGCGAGGATGAACATTAAAATGGGACCGACAATCCAATTGAGCAATAATGATAGAGACATTACTTTCTTATCCTTAAAAGCCATTGGTAACAGCGAATAATCTACTTTTGCAAGTGGTGGATACATCATTAAAATTAATCCGATTGCCAACAGAATGTTGGTATTTCCTATCGAAAACGAATTGGTAATCTCTGAGATATTGGGAAATAAGTAGCCTAAAGCTACTCCGAAAACCATTGCAAGGAAAATCCAAAGGGTAAGAAATCGGTCAAGAAATTTAAGTTTGGGCTGCATCAGATTATTTTTTAATTAAAGAAAAGACGTAGAGACATTCCATCGCAATCTGATTGCTCCTTTCAGTATATTTTTCATCCTGAAGTACAGAATTATCGTAAGATTTCGGATCAAAATAAGTTGTTCCAATTCGTAAATCACACCCCGGAATAAACGGACAGTTTTCGTCTGCATCTCCACAAGTCATTACTGCTACAAAGTTTTCTTTAGGCAAAGTTTCGTCATCAATTGTTTTTGAAAAACAAAGATTTGATTTGTTCTCCCCAAAACTCACTTCATACTTCGGATTTTGGGTTTCATCTGATTTTTTCACTTCAAAACCTGCGGAAACCAAAGCATTGATCGCATTTTGATTAAAAGCAGTAGCTTCTGTTCCTGCGGAAAAAGAATTGATTTTGAAACCATAAAAATCAGCAGCAACTTTTGCCCAAACTTGCCCTAAGTGACTTCTGCGAGAATTGTGAGTGCAAACGTACACCAAATTGATCTCTTTTTCAGAATTCAATTTTTCTTGTATATGACCAGATAATTTTTCTAATAAAACTTTTCTTTCAGGATTAATTTCTTTAAAATTTTTGCTGAGGATTTCGCAGCGGTCTTTTATTGACTGATTCATTTTTTTGAATAATTTAGCTTTAAATAAATTTAACAGCACCCGCTTCCAGGCGTACAAGAATTAGATTGATTTGCAGTCAATTCACTTAAATTTCTTTTTTCTTTCTGCTGTGGAATTTCGCAAGCATCTTCTGCTAAACAAGCCGTTGTTTTATTTTTTAAAACAAAGTTTTTCCCGTTAAAATCAAGATTATATTTACCAATCGTTGTGCTTTGGTATTCAACTTCAATCTCAAAATCTTCTATCCCCAGTTTTTCTTCCGAAAGATTGATGATTTTTAAAAGTTTTGAAGGTTTCAATCGGTGGTCAAAATCATCTGCATTCCACAGTTGAAAATTGACTACTTTTTCGTTTCTGATCACTCCTCCACAATCGATGAAATTTTTTGTGATCATTCCGACTTCTGTTACATGAAAATGTTCCGGAACAAAACTTCCGTCTTCTAACTGAAACTCTACATTTTCCAGTGTTGGCAGAATTTCTTTTATGGTTGATAATTTCATTTTTAAATATTTTAAATTGTCATAATGCAATATTACGATAGACTTTATTAAAAAAAGTTTAGCAACAATTTTGTTTTTTTACGGTAGAGATAATATTCTTGAAATAAATACTCAATAATTCAAAGGCTTTTTCATCAATACAATAACAAATCGTATTTCCTTCAATATTTCCTTTGATCAAACCTGCATTTTTCAGTTCTTTCAGATGTTGTGAAACTGTGGGTTGAGCCAAAGGCAATTCACTCACAATATCTCCGCAAATACACTCATTGACTTTCAGTAAATGTTCGATAATGGCAATTCTCGCGGGATGACCTAAAGCTTTTGCAATCGTAGCAATCTGATTCTGCTGTTCTGTAAAAAAATCTGTCTTTGTAGCTCCCATGTCTGAATAATTATATCGCAATATTACGATAATAAAATGTAATGGGAAAATTTAATTTCAGATGTTGATTCGAGGCTTTGATTTTTATAAAAAATAGTTTTAATGAAAATGATATATTTGCATAAATCTTAAAAGCGAATATCGCCGGAAATTATGGGAAAGAAAAAATACAAAAAACAATTGCTAAAGTCTTTAAAATCTCTTGGTGAATCTGAACACTTAATCCTTCAAAGCATGACCAACCTTATGATTGAAAGAGAACTAAAGAAAAACAACATCACGTTTAAAGATGGTGACACATTCAGTTTTAAGGATAATATTTTTGATTACAGCGAAGATAAAAATGTAAGAAAACTGGCCAAGCTTCGCAGACAGATGATGAAAACCATGAATAAACTGGTGGTGAAGAATAATTTTAAAGATAAAGAAATTAAGTTTTTAAGTTAATTTAAAACTTATTTTATGCAATCATTGTAAAACAAAAAAGTCCCAGAATATCTGGGACTTTAACATTTATAGCTGGAAAAATTACTTCTTCGCTTTTTCTTTTAATTCTTCTTTGTCTTTATCAGAAGGATTCCAGACTTTCACCTCAGCATTTTTATCAATCCCTGAAAGAATCTGTACATTGATACCATCACTTGCGCCTAATTTGACATAGACTTTTTTGAATTTGCCATCCTTCTGTTTTATCTCAACAAAAGATTTGTCTTTTCCTCCGACTTTTTCGTACTGAATCAAAGATTCATCCAGTAATAAAGCATTTTTCTGAGAACTCATCACGATTTCACCATTTGCAGAAAATCCTGCTCTGATGTATTCATTATTTGGATTTCTCACATCACCTTCAACCGGGAATTTTATCGTTCCGTTGGTATCTTTTCCTTTTGGAGCAATCATGGTCAGTTTTCCGGGGAAAGATTTATTTTGTAAAGCACCGATAACGATGTTCATATCCATTCCCTGTTTCAGTTTTCCCGCTTGAGCTTCGTCAATTTCACCCTGAAAAATCAGTGAATTCAAATCAGCAATCGAACAAATGGTTGTTCCTGCATTAAAAGAGTTGGCCTCAATTACCTGGCTTCCTACTTTTACAGGAACTTCAAGAACGGTTCCGGCAGCTTTTGAACGGATCTGAGTCGTCGCTAAGCCTTGCAATTCCGGAATAGCACCGGTTTTTACGATCTGTAAAGATTTTTGCGCAGTTACAAGTTGTTGATTTGCGTTTTTAAGAGCTTGCTGCTGCGTATATAACTGCTGTTGAGCCGTCAAATATTCCTGTTTTGAGATCACTCCCTGTTTATATAATTTTTCAGACATCGCAAACTGAGTCTGCATATTAGCAACATTTGTTTTAGCGTTATTAATCTGAAGCTGTGAATTCTGAACATTTTGCGTTGCGTTATTCACTTCAGCAATGTTTGGGATAATTCTTACCGTAGCAATCAGTTGTCCTGCTTCTACTCGATCTCCTTCATCGACTAAAATTTTATCGATAATCCCTGCAATATTCGGTTTGATTTCGATTTCTTCTTTTGGAACAATTTTTCCGGTTGCCATTACTTTATCATCCATATTCTGAACGGTCGGTTTTCTGGTAAGGAACGCTTCACTTTCTTTAGAATTTGATTTCACAAGATAAATGATCCCGGAAATCAATGCAAAGGCTAGCAAAAGTCCTAAAACAATGTAAACAGCTTTTTTCCAGGTGAACTTCTTTTTCATATGTAAATTTTTATTTTTTTAATGGTCATATGTGATCGATTACGATTGTATATGTATAGTTTATTTAATTTAATATTTAATTTATTTAACCGGAACCTTACTCACTTCTTAAAGCTTCGATAGGTCTAATTTTTACCGCACGCTGCGCAGGAATCATTCCGATAATCAAACCTAATAAAATCATGATTCCCATCGCTGCAAAGACCTCCGAATAATTAACTGTCGGATTGTAAAAGGGAAATTTATCCTGATTTTTGGTTAAAATATCAATAATCATCAGCAGCATAATCCCGAATATGAAACCCAGTAATCCTGAAGAGAGTGTAATGACTACACTTTCCAGCAAAATCTGATTTCTAACTTCGGAAGGTTTTGCGCCCAATGCTCTTCTGATTCCAATTTCTTTTGTACGTTCTGTAACAGTTATCAGCAATATATTTGAGATTGCAATGACTCCTGCAATAATCGTCAATGTACCTACGATGATGGTTAAAAGCTGCATTCCGGTTAAAAATCCGGTTACTTTCTCAAACATTTTACCTAGATTAAATGTTCCGAAAGCATTGGTATCTTCGGGGGAAACATTATTTTTCTTTTTAAGTTCTGCTTTAGCATGATCTTCTACTACGGCAAGATCTGCATCAGGTTTACTTACAATCGCAAAAAAATCAATTTTATCACCATCATTGAACATCTTTGTAAAGGTAGAAAGCGGTATATAAGAAGTAGTGTCGTTATTATTGGGTCCTCCTGCCTGTGCAACTTTGTAAACTCCGATCACATTAAAGAACAAACCTTTTATGTTGATTGATTTACCGATAGGATTTTCGTTCTTTTTTGCATCAAAGAAGTTTTTATAAATCGCTTCTCCTATTACCACAACATTTTTGTTTCCGGAAACATCGGCATCATTAAGATACCTTCCGTAAATCAATTTTTTCTCCGCAATTTTATTTCCTACAGGATAATCTCCGGTTAAGGTGTAAACGGCAGTTTTCCCGTTTCTACTCATCTGTTCTCCTGCATTTCCAAAGCTTCCTTTCGAATTTTGAGGCGAAATGTAGTCAATCTGGGGAATTCTTTTTTGCAAAAGATCTATATCCGGAAGATGCAGACTTACCTGTCGCCCTTTCGGAAAACCATTGTACGGAATCGATGTATTTTGTGCCCACATAAAAATCGAATTGGTAGCAAGACCGGAAAATAATCGATCAAAGCCATTTTCCATTCCCTTTGCTGCGCCCAAAAGACTTACAAACAGAAACATTCCCCAACCGACACCGATCATGGTAAGAAATGTACGGAGCTTATTATTCTTCAATGAATAATAAATTTCCTGCCACGTATCTTTTTTAAATAAAATGTTCATTTTTAAAATGTCAATTTTTTATCTTATAAGAGTGAATTTGCTTTGCTGTGAATTTTGCTTTGCAAGTCAATTTTTTAAATTCTTTTTTAAATTTTACCGTTAATGATGAAATTCTTTTTTAAAAATTGACAATTCACCTTTCACTATTCTGTTCTTAATGCTTCGATAGGTCTGATTCGTGAAGCTCTGTATGCGGGAATGAAACCTGCAATCAATCCTGAAATAACAAGACTGATGAAGGCTGCGAAGATCAATCCCCATCCCACACTTGGATCTTTGATAAAATATTTCTCCAAACTGTCTCCTATCAACTCTAAGGTCAAAACACCTATTCCTACCCCTACAAAACCTGAAATTACGGTAATAACAATACTTTCCTGCATGATAAGAGCTACAATACTTCTCGGTTTTGCCCCGATTGCTTTTCTCACTCCGATTTCCTTGGTACGTTCTTTCACAATATACACCATGATATTACTGATCCCGATAATTCCGGCAAGCAAAGTTCCCATACCGATAAATGCTACGATAATGGTAATGACAAAAAGGAAAGTAAAAGAATCTTTTAATCCTTCAGCGCGGTTATTAACACCCACTGCATTCTGATCGTCAGGAGAAACCTTTTTTCGTGCTCTCAATTCTTTTTCAAGATCCTTTCCGTATTTGATCGCCTCATCTGGCTGCATTTTTTCATCGTAAGCAATAAATACAGTACTTAATGTATCTGAACCTTTTTTTACCTGCTGCAAGGTTGAAATCGGAACGCTGATCATTCTCTCGTCCCAGTCTCCACCATCATCACTGAAAACACCGATTACTTTAAAAATACTTCCGTTAATTTCCAGTTCTTTTCCTACAGGATCACCATTTTTAATCAGATCACGCTGTACCATTCTTCCGATAACGGCAACATATTGATTATTGTCTATATCTCTTCTGGAAATAAATCTTCCGTTCATCAACTTTCGGTTTTCGATAAAAGATTCTTCATCATTAGCACCCGAAATCTGATAACTCCCACTTTCTTTACCGTATTTGACAAGAAAATTCGTCGAATATCTCGGAGTGGAATACTGTACTTTTTCGGGTTGAGATTTGATCAGCGCGTCATAGTCAGAATTATTCAAAGTAACATCCCTATCTGCTTGTAAACCACCATACGCAATGTTGGCACGACCAGTAAAAATCGTAATGAGATTCTGAGCATCTCTTGTAAAACCCTGCTGAAAGGCATTCTGCAAACCATTTCCAATACCAAAAAGCACAATAAAAATATACAGTCCCAAAGCTACCGTAAAGCCCGAAAGCACCGTCCGCAGCACATTACTGCGAATAGAACTGAATATTTCCTGCCACCGATCTAGGTCAAACATTTTTTATTTATTAAATGATTAAAAAATTTAAAGATTAAAAAATTAATGACTTTAAATTTTCTGTTGATTATTTTAAATTTTACAAAACGATTTGCTTGATAAACTCATCACTTTCAATGATTCCGTCTCGGAGAATGACATTTCTCTTCGTTTGTGCGGCAACATCGGGTTCGTGGGTTACTACGATGATTGTTTTTCCTTCATTATTGATATCCTGAAGCAATTTCATAATATCATGAGTAGTTTTTGAATCCAATGCTCCGGTTGGCTCATCAGCTAAAACGACTTTAGGATCGGTGATCAATGCTCTTGCGATGGCAACTCTTTGTTTTTGTCCACCTGAAAGTTCGTTTGGGAGATGGGTCGCCCATTGTGCCAAACCTACCTTTTCCAGATATTCCATCGCTCTTTGGTTACGTTCTTTTCTCGGTACATTTTGATAATATAACGGAAGTGCGACATTATCTAAAGCAGTCTTATATCCGATCAAATTAAAAGACTGGAAAACGAAACCAAGAAATTTCGAACGGTATTCCGCAGCTTTTACTTCATTCAGATGTTCAATCGGAATTCCGTCGAGATCGTAAACGCCACTGTCCTTTTCATCCAAAATTCCGATAATATTCAACAAAGTTGATTTTCCGGAGCCCGAACTTCCCATGATAGAGACAAATTCACCTTCCTCAATATTAAGGTTAATGCCTTTGAGAACGTGCAGTTTACTCTTGCCCGTATCGTATGATTTATGTAGATCCTGAATTACTAACATTAACTGATTTATGTTTTTATTGTCAATAAGTAGCAGTTATTTTGTTTTTGTTACAAGAATAAAAAATTCTTTATATTTTTTAATGTTTAATATTTAAAATTTTGATTTTCAATTATTTAAAATAAAGTGTTTAATTTCAAACTTAACATAACTTTAATTTTCGGATGTTAAGTATCTCTAAACCAATATCAGAAGGAGTTTCATGTAAATGTGGAAAACTTTTAGGGTTAAAAGTCAGTGATTTAGTCTTTACCCCTTTTAAAATAGGTCTTTGTTGACTAACTTTGTATTTAGTACGACATTAGAGAGTATAACAATTTCCGATGATGAGTTTTAAACATAACGATCAACGAATCAAAAAGTTACAAACTCCGGAATATTTGTACCATGATCTAAGTTTTTTAATTTTTTAAGACATTACAATTCAATATGGGAATTTTTGATAAAAGAATAAGCTACAAGCCGTTTGAGTATCCTGAAGTTCTTCAGTTTACGGAAGCCATCAATAAATCATTTTGGGTACACTCAGAAGTTGATTTTACAGCTGATGTTCAGGATTTTCAGTCGCAATTGGAGCCACACGAAAAAAATGCGGTAAAAAATGCACTTCTAGCGATTGCCCAGATTGAAGTTTCGGTAAAATCATTTTGGGGAAACCTGTATCATCACTTACCAAAACCTGAACTGAACGGTTTGGGAGCAACGTTTGCAGAGTGCGAATTCCGTCATTCTGAAGCATATTCGCGTTTGCTTGAGGTGTTGGGTTACAACGAGGAATTTCTTCATGTGGTAGAGGTTCCTGCCCTGAAAAAGAGAATTGAATTTCTATCAAATGTATTGAAACACGCCAATTCTGCAACACCGAAAGAGTATGTTTCCTCTTTGCTTTTATTCAGTATTCTGATTGAGAATGTGTCTTTATTCTCTCAGTTTGCGATTATTTTATCGTTCACAAGATTTAAAGGTTTCATGAAAAATGTTTCCAATATTATTGCTTGGACGTCTATTGATGAGCAGATCCATGCAAACGGCGGAATTTATCTCATCAACAAGATTCGTGAAGAGCAGCCTGATCTTTTAACGGATTCTGATATTGAAGATATTTATACTTTGGTAGACCAATCAATCGAGCTGGAAGGAGAAATTCTTGACTGGATCTTCGAGATGGGCGAACTGGATAAATTCTCTAAACAAGATTTGATCAACTTTATGAAATACCGTGTTGACGAAAGTTTAACCAAAATCAACATGGAAAAACGTTACAACACCACTGCAGAACAATACAGCCCGATGAAATGGTTTGAAGAGGAAGTTTTCGCCAATTCCATGGATGATTTCTTCGCAAAAAGACCGGTGGATTATACGAAGCACGATAAGAGTATTACGGCGAATGATTTGTTTTAAAATTCCCCTTCTCTGAAGGGGTGGCAAAAATTCAAGAATTTTTGACGGGGTAGTTTTTTGGGGCGCCAATTTCCGCCTTCCACTCCCGCTTTTTGTTTTGTTGACTTCGGCTTCGCTCAGCCAACAAAACAAAAGAGCTCCGTTCAAGTCGGGGCGCAAAGTGATTAAGTAACAAGGATAATTCCCAATCAGAAATAGGTGATTTTTTTGAAATAATTGAAAATGTGATCATTGATAAATTAAAATAAAAAAATCCGATGTATTTGTCTGGAACATCAATAGGAACGGGCTTTAGCCCGTTTTCAAAAGAAAAGAAATTCATTTGGCTTTAGCCAAAACTTAAAGCGATTGTTTTTTGCGCGAAGAACCTTGTCAAGGTTGATTCAGAAGTGTGATTAAAAACTTAACAGAAATATTAAACTTTACCGGAACGGAACATTCGATTGGTAAAGTGAAAAGAAAAACAAACCGTCATCTTAGCCCTGATTGCAGCGGCATCCTTTTTTCTGGGTGACTGAGTGCAGCCGAAGGCACACAGAAAAAAGATACAGCGGAAAGCAGGTACACTAGTGAGAAGAAATACAAAACTTTCTGCTCCTAAAAATTAACAAAACAATGTACTCGGTACATTTTACAATATAAAAAATGGAAGAACAAAACAACAATATCTGGTGGCTCAACGAAGAATCTGAGCAAATGCTGAACAGAGGTTACCTTCTGAAAGGGGAAACCGTAGACGGTGCAATCGACAGAATCACGACTGCCGCAGCAAAAAAATTATACAAACCTGAACTGCAACCGGCTTTCAAGGAGATGATCATGAAAGGATGGATCAGTTTTTCTTCTCCGGTGTGGGCGAATATGGGAACGCAGAGAGGTCTTCCAATCTCTTGTTTCAACGTGCATATTCCGGACAGTATTGAAGGAATTACCCACAAAATGGGCGAAGTGATCATGCAGACAAAAATCGGGGGCGGAACTTCAGGATATTTCGGGGAACTTCGTAACAGAGGAACTGCGGTAACCGATAACGGAAAATCTTCGGGTGCAGTTTCGTTCATGAAATTGTTTGACACTTCGATGGATGTGGTTTCTCAAGGCGGTGTAAGAAGAGGTGCATTTGCCGCTTATCTTGATGTTGACCACGGCGATATTGAAGAATTTTTATCAATTAAGGATATTGGAAGTCCTATTCAGAACTTGTTTACCGGAATCTGCGTACCGGATTACTGGATGCAGGATATGATCGATGGCGATGCCGACAAGCGTAAAATCTGGGCAAGAGTTTTGGAGAGCCGTCAGCAAAAAGGTCTTCCGTATATTTTCTTTACCGATAATGTAAACAGAAACAAACCTCAGGTTTATAAAGATCTTGGATTGACTATCAATGCGAGTAATCTTTGCTCAGAAATCATGCTTCCGTCAACAAGACAGGAATCTTTCATCTGCTGTCTTTCTTCGATGAACTTAGAATTATATGACGAGTGGAAAGATACGAATGCGGTACAATTAGCAATCTACTTCCTTGACGCTGTTTTATCTGAATTTATTGAAAAAACTGAAGGAAATTACTATCTACAAGGTGCAAGAGATTTCGCAATGCGTCACAGAGCACTTGGTTTGGGAGTTTTGGGTTACCATTCTTACCTTCAGAAAAACATGATTCCTTTTGAGAGTTTTGAAGCGACGCAATTCAATGCAAGAGCTTTCAAACACATCAGAACTCAAGCCGACATTGCATCAAAAGAACTGGCAAACATCTATGGTGAACCGGAACTTCTGAAAGGTTACGGAATGAGAAATACAAC
>Ga0163161_10003828_pt1 | contig 10550 bp, 11 predicted proteins | sample S45metaG_FD_129847 | JGI IMG/M metagenome (GOLD analysis project Ga0163161, IMG submission 129847) | Switchgrass rhizosphere microbial communities from Kellogg Biological Station, Michigan, USA - S4-5 metaG | ecosystem: Host-associated > Plants > Roots > Rhizosphere > Soil | place: USA... | reverse complement strand
CCAGGCCTGTTTTTTGGTTGATAGGCCCACCGAGTTTGGCCGCTTTCAGTTCATCGCAAAATGCGGCGGTTCTCCTGTCCTGCCATACAATGGCATTGCTAACGGGTTTGCCCGTACTGCGTTCCCACACAACCGTTGTCTCGCGTTGATTCGTGATACCAATAGCTGCAATTTGTTTCATATTGATATCAGCCTTGGCAACAGCTTCGGCCATTGTACCAATTTGTGTGCTCCAGATCTCATCGGCGTCATGCTCTACCCAGCCGGGTTGCGGAAAAATTTGTCTGAATTCTTTTTGTGCCACACTGATGATGTTTCCCCGCTTGTCGAATATCATGCTGCGACTGCTGGTAGTACCCTGGTCCAGTGCCATAATATAATGTGAAGGCATGCATTACAAGTTTAAAAGTTCCAAAAGTTCAAAGTTCCATCGTTGTAAGAAAGGTAAATAATTTATGGATATGATTTATGTACTTAGCGGCAACAATGCTATTAAGTCCCGCCTCAGGCGGGATTGCGTCGCACACTTGTACGTTTGGTTCGTTACTCAGCTTTTATTTCACGCCAAGACGCAATGAGAAACTACCAAAGACGCAAAGAAATTCTTGGCGCCTTTGCGATACCTTTGCGCCTTTGCGTGAAAACATCTATGCAAAACTGTATCATTTATATCATGGGAGTTTCCGGTTCAGGAAAAACGACGATCGGAAAAAAATTGGCAGCAAGAATTGGATTACCATTTTTTGACGGAGATGATTTTCATTCTCCATCAAATAAAGAAAAAATGAACCGGGGCATTCCATTAACTGATGAAGACAGGAAAGACTGGTTGATACAAATGAATAACGCTGCAATGGACCAGGCAAACCTGGCTGGAGCTGTTATTGCCTGCTCGGCGTTGAAAGAAACATACAGGGCCATTTTATCATCCGGCATTACGATCCCCTTGTATTGGGTATTTCTGCAGGGAAGTTTTGGGCTGATCAAAAAAAGAATGGAAGAAAGAAAAGACCATTTTATGCCCGCTAACTTGTTGTCTTCTCAATTTGACGCTTTGCAAATCCCCGAGAATTGCATAACGATCGATATTTCAAACAGCCCCGATAAGATCGTTGAAATGATCATCTCGCAAATAGATATTAAAAGCTCAACCTGAAACTTCCAAAAACGCCAAAAGGATGATCGCCTTTTTTATCAAGTGTAGCCGGTAATACCCGCCACACAAAATCAACTCTAAGAACGTGAAGAATATTATCAATCCCGGTCCCCAACTCCATATAGGTGCGTCCATTCAGCGTTTGAAAGCTATTCCCTTGTTTAAAGTTGAGCTCATAATTCGCGTCACTCAAACTTCCCCACAATACTTTAGCGGTCCATAATTGTCGCCATCTTAGCTTTGGTATCAAGCGGAATATCCCGTTGCCAATATTATGCTCCGCACTTAAACCAAGGTACCTGTCTGTAAGAAATTCGTACCTGTTCATCATATTAAACGAGTACTTATTATAATAGTATAATTCATTGCCCGGTGCAATATTCAGCTGAGTATATGGAAGTGTGCCAAATGTCCTTCCTGCAAACAAAAACCAGAACAGATTGCCATATGGTGGGACTTTGACGTAATCAGAAATGCTGCCGGAAAGTTTTACATAGTCGTAGGCACTTCCTGCTAAACCAGAAAATCCTTTGGCAATAGTTATCTCACCTATCGGATATGGGCTTCCCAGGCTGGCGCGAAAAAAATTTCCATCTACAAATTTTTCCAGGTAAGCGATCCTGACGCGTAGGGCTATTTCAAAATTTGTGAGCGGATCCCCCTGCCCATATGTCGGAAAAGAATCCCTGGGCGGAAGATTTTGTAACGGGAGAGAAGTCTTATGTGCGAACGTAACCGTGTTGGACATCCAGGGTGTGACTTCTTTAAAAAAAGCAAGCTTAAATTCCTTGTTTTTGATATACTTAATAGGCACATAATTTTTTCTTATTGCCGGCGCAAATATGTTATCAGAAGTTACCTCGCCGTAATAGTTTTGTCCATGATCGAGGTCGTTGAGAAAAGAGGCGTTGATATAAGACCGCGGATATGTTTTTTTGGGTAAATAAAATATCTCTCCTAATCCTTTTAGCTTCTTATCACCAAAACCATAAGCCAGGTAAGTATGAAGCCAGATCTTCCGGTTGAAATGCTTGTTGGTACCCAGGTCAAACCTCATTCTGAATCCTTCCCATCCATTTGAAGTGACCCAGTTGTACCAGGGGCCTATTTCAAAGTTGCCAACGTTCTTGTAACCGGCGCCGATAAAGTACGCCGTATTGGTCAATCGCTTGAACTCCGGTGCCCGCATCAGCGTATCGATAGTTCTGATAATAGCCTTTTCATTTTTGGTAAGTGTATCATGCCTTGAAGCAGACCAGAAAGACGTGTCCTTTGCATTAGCGCCAGGAGTCATAATAATTTCTTCAAGTGATTTATTTTTTGACAATTCATTGGACACAGATGTATCATTCACCACAATGTTGCGATAAGTGGTTGTCTTTCGGCCCACGAAGGAAGCCGATTCTTTTCCAAAGGGTGCCAGGTCAGCCACAAACTTATCTTTTGATAAGAACCATGTACTATCATCGATCAATTTGTATTCCTGGATAAGGCTTAATTTCTCTAAAAAATTCACATTGGCATCTTTGCCCAAACGCAAATTCATTTTCTGGATAGCAAATGTTGTATCATTCACCCAGCAATCACCCTCAAAAGTATTTTCCCCGTGATGTTTTGGAGTGAATACAAGATGATAAAATTTATGGCGGGCAATAAATTGTGTGTCTGTCACCCGGTAATTATAATAAGCATCCCCGTTGTCACTGGCAGGACTTACAAATTGCCGGTCAAATACTGGAATGAAATTGTCATAGATGTTTATGTTTTGATCCATGCCGCCCAAAAATTTTAAAATGCTTTCATTCTTCACTCCATTCGTATTGGCGGCCTTAATGACCTCTCTTCTTCGCAAAGGTCTTTTTTGATAATAATAATCAGAAATGGCTTCCGTGAGATAAGTTGGAAGTATCGGTGGCATTTCCGTTGAATCAATATTACTATTAATAAGATTAGTGACTGGACGCAGTGGCCTGAGTTTTGCCAGCCCTTTGAAATTGAAATTTTTCAGATCTACCTCAAGCTTGTTGTACAACTCATAGGAAAAATTATCAAACCGGTACCGATCATTCTTGTCTTTATTTTTTACGATCCTTCGCCATACCAGCAATCCCTTATTTACTCTCACCCTTACTTTTACTCCTTCATTAAACGTGCCTCGTTCCATCCAGATAACGGTAGTAATGGAATCTTTTGCCGGATCTAAATAAAGTTTATAAGGCTGGTAACCTACGCAGGTTATCTCCAGAGTGTCGGAAGGCCATTGGCTAAATGAAAAAAGAAAAGCACCGGAAGAATCAGAAAGCATCCCGGTTGTCGTTCCTTTAAAATAAACTGATGCAAAAGGAATCGTTTCATCGCTGTGAAAGTCTTTGACCCTGCCGAAAATGATCTTTTTCTGAGCATGAGTACCAAATGCCAGGATCGTAAAAGCCAGGATAAAAAATACTTCCAATCTTCTCATACACAAGTACAAAGGTAAAGAACGGAGAGTGGAGGCATTTATTTTGCCTAACCCCCTGTCAAATAAACGGAAAAAAATTTTGAAGTATAAAAATTTGATGATTACTTTGTGATACAAAGTGCTTTTTATGAGCAGACAAAATCCCGTCCGACCCGGTCATCCGGGCGGGCAACTCGAAACCTTGCAGGAGATCAGTGATATAAAACGTATCATGGAGCGATCTTCCCGGTTTATTTCCCTCAGTGGCCTGAGCGGTATTGCCGCGGGTCTTTGCGCCCTGGCGGGTGCTTATTTTGCAAACACGGTACTTAATGATTACTATTTTGAATACAACCATGGCGGTGGCTATACTGATAAAAATTTTGAATCGCTAAAGATCAAACTGCTTGCATTAGCTGGGGTGGTGCTGGCTGTCGCATTGACCCTCTCTTTTGTTTTTACCTGGAGAAGAGCAAAACAAAACCATTTGCCTATTTGGGATCTCACGGCAAGAAAATTAATGTGGAATATTTTGATCCCTTTGATCTCTGGCGGGCTTTTTATACTTGCCATGCTGCAGTATAGTGAATGGCGGTTTGTGGCTCCTGCCTGTTTAATTTTCTATGGTCTTGCTTTGGTGAATGGAAGCAAGTATACTCTGACTGATATCCGGTACCTGGGTTACATGGAAATTGTGCTTGGCCTGCTAAATACCCAGTTTACGGGCTATGGCTTGTATTTCTGGGCCGCTGGTTTTGGAATATTGCATATTATTTACGGTGTGCTGATGTGGTGGAAATATGAGAAATCCCCTGCCCCCCTGAAGGGGTGACTTAGGTCAAAGAAACTTTGCAGGGTGAAAATTCTTGTAGCTGATAGTTGAATAATTGTTTTTTGAGCTTTTGCGTTTCATGGCATCGTCGGTTGCGACGCTCCGTTCATATTCCGGGCAATGATGAGCAGAGGCTATGTCGATGCCAAAGTGGATTGGCTTTTTGAATCTTTAATATCGAATAAAAAAAATACCCTGCCAGCTAAGGAGTGTTGATAAACACCCCTTCAGGGGATGGGGGCATGAATCGGTGTATGAAGAATCCGATAAATGGTTTAAATAAAGTTTTTGATAATCGCATCCGCCTTGGCGTCATGAGTGTGCTGATGGTGAATGAGGAAGTGAACTTTAATGACCTGAAACAGATGCTTGAAGTAACAGACGGGAATCTTGCTACGCATTTAGTGAACCTTGAAGATAATGGATACATCAAAGTTCACAAAGGATTTATCGGCAGAAAAACAAATACCACTTATGCAGTTACCAAGACAGGAGAAAAAGCTTTTTCCGATCATATTGCTGCATTGGAAAACATGATCAAAGGAGTAAAATAATTTTTTTTGACTAACCACTTTGAAATGCAAAGTACTTTTAAAATAGAAAGAAACCAAAAGATCATAAAGCGCTGGCTGACCTTCTTTATGATCATGCTTGCATTAAGTGGCATCACAGCCATGCCCGCTGAATGGGAATTATCAATTGCCGTTAGATTTTTTGATGATAATTCGGCTATTGGCAGCTGGCTGAATGAGATCTATTTGGCGGTAAAGGAAACCGGTAAAAAGTATCCTTACTTATTCTATGGTTATGACTGGCTGGGTTTTGCTCATATTATCATAGCCATTGCATTTATCGGACCATACAAAGATCCGGTAAAGAATAAATGGGTGATCGAATTTGGGACTATCGCCTGTTTTCTCATTATTCCTTTTGCTCTCGTTATTGGTTATTCCAGGGGAATTCCTTTTTGGTGGAGACTTATTGATTGTTCATTTGGAATCCTTGGTTTGATCCCTTTAGGCATTTGTTATAACAAAATAACGGAGCTGGAAAAATTACAGAAGACAGAGGAACAATTGATCTATTCAGTTTAACCAACGACTATGTTTTTAAATGTTTTTTACTCGTGGCTGATCGCCCAGGTCTTTCATCCCATCTTATTTATTGCTTCATTATGGCTGCTGGATGGACGGTTTTTCATTAATGTAGAGTACATTTTCTTTTTTCTTCTGATCTCAATACTTGTATCTCTTCCAGGCCTTTTAGCAGGATGGTTGTGTATGGGTTTAATTGCCTATTCTAATTACACGATCACTGCAAAATTTTTTATGTGGCTGGCAACCACTGCCCTCCTGGTTATCTTAACCCTCTGGATAGTTATTCTATTTTTTGACGGTGGTCTTCAACTTGAATTCTTATTAGCCGCTATTCCTGGCATACTATCTATTTGGATCGCATCGGTTATCCGGTTGAAACAATTTCACAAACTTATTTATTCAGTAAATAGGATTCCTGAAGGCGATATGCTTTTGGAACCAAAAAATGAGGAGTATCATGACAATTAAAATGATCTTACCAGCATTGACAGAAGCCAAAAGCCCCTATTGGAGACCCATAAAATATTCTTTGTTTCCTCCACTTGGCCTTGCAACACTGGCCGCTTACTGTGCGCCTGGTGATGATATTGACTTACAGGATGAACATGTCGAAGAAATAAATATTGATGACAACCCTGAATTGGTGATCATCCAGGTGTACATCACTAATGCTTACCGTGCCTATGCCTTAGCGGATCACTATAGAAAAAAAGGTGCTTATGTGTGCCTGGGCGGACTTCATGTAAGCTCACTGCCTGAAGAAGCAACGCCCCATGCTGATAGCATTTTTATAGGTCCCGGTGAAGATGTATTCCCCCAATTCCTCGAGGACTTCAGGAAAAAAAATCCAAAGAAAATATATATCAACTCAAAACGGGAGATTGAAAACATACCCCCTATTAGGAGAGATCTGATCAAACGACATCTTTACCTGGTTCCAAACTCGATCGTCGTTTCAAGAGGTTGTCCGCATCATTGTGACTTCTGTTACAAGGATGCCTTTTTTGAAGGTGGCAGGTCCTTTTACACACAAAGAGTCGATGCTGCGTTAAAAGAAATCGATCGCTTGCCGGGAAAACACCTCTATTTTTTGGATGACCACTTATTGGGTAACTACAAATTTGCTTCTGCACTTTTTGAAGGCATGAAAGGAATGAACAGGGTATTCCAGGGCGCCTCTACCATCGATGCGGTTCTCAGGGGAGACTTAATTGAAAGGGCTGCCGATGCTGGTTTACGAAGCGTCTTCGTCGGATTTGAAACACTGAGTTCATCGAATTTGTCACAAAGCAACAAGAAGCAAAACCTGGGAAAGAACTATGAGGAAGCCATTCAACGATTACACTCTCTTGGAGTAATGATCAACGGAAGTTTTGTATTTGGACTGGATGATGATGATAAGAACGTGTTTAGAAAGACAGTTGAGTGGGGTGTAAAAAACGCCCTTACGACCGCTACCTATCACATCCTCACTCCCTACCCCGGAACAAGGTTATTTCAAAACATGCAAAACGAAAACCGCATCCTGCATTATAAATGGGATCTGTATGATACGCGTCATGTTGTATACAAAACAAAAGCCCTTTCTGCTACTGAATTAAAAGAAGGATATGATTGGGCTTATCGTTCTTTTTATAGCTGGACCAATATTTGGAAAGCGAGCTGGCAACACGGGCAACTGAAACACGTTATCAAACATTTTACATACGCCGGTGGTTGGAAAAAATTTGAGCCCCTCTGGAATTTTATGATAAAGACCAGGGGTCTCAATAAAATGTTGCCCCTGTTAGAGACTATCCTGTCAAAGGTTGATGACAAAAAGATAAAAACTGATAAACCTTCACCTTTTCCGGCCATTGCTTAATCATAGTGTTTAAAAGCTCAAGTATGAAAAAGTCAAATTTTATAGCACACTTCGCCTCTTTAATGATCATAACTGTCCTGTGCGGTTTGATCTATGTCACTGTTCAGCAATCGCATCGTACAGGCGCCAATGATCCTCAGCTTCAAATTGCATTGGATCTGAAAAATGCGATCGAAACCGATCGATCAACAGTACAATGGATGCCGGGTGATACCATTGAAATATCAAAGAGTCTTTCGGTTTTTAAAACATTTTATAATAGGAATGGTGAACCTGTACAGTCGACCGGTTTTTTGGATGGACAACTACCCAGGATCCCCAAAACTGTTCTTGATTTTACCGAAAGAAACCGGGAAAATGTTGTTACATGGCAACCACAAAGGGGTATCCGGTTGGCAATGGTAATTGAATCCGTTAAATCCCCATCAATAGGATTTGTTGCAGTTGGTCGTTCATTAAAAGAAGTTGAAAAAAGGGAATCTACTCTTGTAACAATGGTCCTGGTTGCATGGCTAGTTTGTGTGGGTGTTATTCTTTTTCACTTTCTACTGTCCTATTTCACCAATATAAAATAAAAAATAAATGGAAACGATCGTTCATAGCACCTGGCAAAAAAGCAAGCTAATCATTAAAGGATTGATCATTGGAGCACTGGCACTATTGCTATTAATCCCTGCTTCCTTTGTACAAAACCTGATAGAGGAAAGGGAAGCACGTCAAAAAGAGGCATTTGCCGAAGTAAGCAGCAAATGGGCCGACAGGCAAAATATAACAGGCCCTGTCCTTGTGATCCCTTATACAAGATCAGCAACCGATAAAGATGGTAAACCGATCATCATCAAATCACTGGCTTATTTTCTACCGGATAAATTGAATATTGAATCGAACGTAAATCCTGAAAAAAGATATCGTGGCATTTACCAGGTCATGCTCTATTCATCTTCCGTTAAACTAAGTGGGAATTTTTCTCCTTTGCCCTTGCAAAAATTAAATCTTGTTGCCGCCGACCTGGCCTGGAGTGAAGCTTATGTATGCATTGCCATTACCGATGCAAAGGGATTAAAAGACGAGTTACAAATAAAATGGAATGATTCAACCTTATCCCTGACTCCATCATATATTAATAATGCTGTTTTTAAAGAGGGATTTGTCTCTCCCGTAAATCTTTCAGAAGCATCGATCAATTCCGGTATCAGCTTTTCATCAGAGATCAGTATCAACGGATCTGAGCAACTAACCTTTACTCCCGTAGGGAAACAAACCGTTGTACAAATGCAGTCGGCCTGGCCTGATCCAAGTTTCACCGGAACGCAGCTCCCTGATACAACTTCAATCTCAAAAAATGGCTTTGCGGCAAGATGGAAAAGTCTTTCCCACACAAGAAATTTTCCGCAGGCATGGAAAGATGATAGCTATAACCTGGCTGCTGCTTCTTTTGGAACAGACCTGTTCATCCCTGTGAATGGTTATCAAAAAACCATGAGGTCCGTAAAATATTCAGTCTTGTGCATACTGCTTACGTTCACTGCTTTCTTCCTGATCGAAACGAACAATAAAAAATCAGTGCACCCGGTTCAATATGCGCTAATTGGTTTTGCACTGATACTCTTTTATACCCTGTTATTATCATTCTCCGAATACATTGGCTTTAATGGAGCTTATGCCGTAGCTACAACCGCAACTGTTGGACTAATAACATGGTTTGTAAAGGGTCTGTTACAATCAATGAAGTTGTCAGTATTCTTGTCACTGGTACTCGTTCTACTTTATTCTTACATATTCACCATTTTACAATTGCAGGACTACGCCCTATTGCTTGGCAGTGTGGGATTGTTTTTAACATTGGCGATTGTCATGTACTACTCAAGAAGAGTGCAATGGTAAAAATTAAAATGCGTTAAAATGAAAAATGAATTAACGATAAAGAAAGCCTCGCAAAATTTCTTTTCAATAAAAGCGCGGTTAAAAAGTTTTCAATATGCCTTTGAGGGGTTAAATAGTTTTTTCAGCACGCAGCATAATGCCATTATTCATTTAATAATGACGATGCTTGCATTTAGTGCGGCTGTATTTTATAACGTCACCAAAGTTGAAGCCATCGCGATCGCACTGGCAATAGGTTTTGTATGGACAGCGGAATTATTTAATACAGCTGTCGAGAAGCTGGCGGATCTTGTTTCAAAGGATCCTCACCCGGAAATAAAATTTATCAAAGACGTTTCTGCTGCAGCCGTTTTATTGTCGGCCGCAACAGCATTCATTACGGGAGCTATCATTTTCCTTCCAAAACTTTTAGCATGAAGAACATAATAAACAGGATCGAGGAAAGGATACCCTCCCGGTTCAGTCTGTCGCAATGGCTATGGATCGCCACCGTATTTAGTTTATCCTTACTCGCAATAAGAATCATTAACACGGGTCGCTTATCTTATGGATTTCTTGCCTGGAATCTTTTCCTTGCATTCGTACCCTATTTTATTTCTGAATGGCTTGGCAGCCATCCTCAAATACTGGCAAGCAGAATAAAATTGCTTCCCCTTGTTTTTATCTGGCTACTTTTTATGCCGAATTCATTTTATATACTTACAGATCTCTTTCATTTAAACAACATGAGCAAAGGAGATTCATGGTATGATCTTACCCTCATTCTTTCATTTGCATGGAATGGAATTTTATTTGGTATCCTGTCTATTTATAAGATGGAGATGCTTTTGAAAAATGCAAAAGGAAAGTTTATTGCAGGTTTTATCATTTGCTTCGTTATGTGGCTGAACGCTTTTGGAGTTTATATCGGCAGATTTTTGCGCTTTAACAGCTGGGATATTTTTGTAAATCCATTTTCACTGATGTCTGAGATTGTCGATATTATTTTTAATCCCTATGACTATCGGTACATATGGGCCATGAGTTTTTGCTTTGCATTTTTTATGGCCATTCTTTATTACACAACAAAAAGGCTAAGTGACGTCTTTAAAAATAGTTGAGTTGGTTTTGCCTGCCTGCGGTAGGCAGGATTAAGGAAGGCCTCTCAGAGATGAGCGGCTTTTTTTTGACCCACCCCGCTCGTTTCGTTTTGTATTCTCACGAATTTCGCCCCTCTGGAGGAGGGGATGAGTTCTTTGTTGCTCCTCTGTTGAAAAAACCTCTCAACAGAGAGGTTT
>Ga0163161_10003826_pt1 | contig 10552 bp, 7 predicted proteins | sample S45metaG_FD_129847 | JGI IMG/M metagenome (GOLD analysis project Ga0163161, IMG submission 129847) | Switchgrass rhizosphere microbial communities from Kellogg Biological Station, Michigan, USA - S4-5 metaG | ecosystem: Host-associated > Plants > Roots > Rhizosphere > Soil | place: USA: Michigan... | reverse complement strand
CTAGATCTTGCGGCATCGGTCGGGATCCGCCGAGCTTTTTCCAAAACATTTACAGTAGCGGCAAAAAATGGGATCACGATCGAATTTATCCCGGTCGTCGGCGAACCAGTTGTCAGTGGTATCAGGATCTCCCGAAACAAATAGAGAAAACACGGTCATAAGAATTCGTCTTAATTCTGCTCGCTTCCGGCGAGTTTGACACAGAGTTGGCCTCCCGACTTTAAAACGCGCAGCCGACATAACACAGAGAACGACAAGGCGCATAACTTACATCGACCCAAGGTTCTGACGGCCCAGCCTGTCACAGCCGCGACCTTGCCTGTAATCATGGATCGAGCGATCGAAATGGTTTTAATGCTGGCCTCGACGGTTTCGTTCCCATGAGCAGCTCGTTCGCTCAGATAGTAAAGGATGGGAACCGCTAACCGCGACAAGAGAAGCGAGGCCGCCTCGCCCGCCATCAACGAAATGGCAAGGCCCTGAAAGATCGGATCAAAAAGCAAAATGGAGGTGCCGACGATTACTGCCGCAGCTGTCAACATCATCGGGCGAAAGCGCACTGCTCCCGCGTCGACGACGGCCTCGGCCAGCGGCATTCCCTGTGATATCCGAAGCCGGATGAAATCGACCAGGATGATCGAGTTGCGGACTACTATTCCGGCTCCTGCGATGAAGGCCACAAGAGACGGGGCCGTAAAAAAAGCTCCCATAAGAGCATGTCCCGGTAAAATGCCGACTAGTGAGAATGGGATCGCGGCCATTATCGTCAATGGAGTTTTGAACGATTGAAACCATCCGACTACAAGGATGTAGATAAGGGCCATCACAACGATCAATGCCAGGCCGAGGTCACGGAAGACTTCGTAAGTGATATGCCATTCGCCATCCCACTTCATTGAATACGTGTCATTAAGAAGCGGTTGGGTGGCAACGTATCTTTCGAGCGCATACCCCTCGGGTAGTTGCATCCTATCGATCTTGCCATTGAGATCCATGATGGCGTAAACAGGACTCTCTACAGCGCCGGCGACGTCCGCCGTGACATATACGACGGGCATTAGATTTTTGTGGTAAATGCTTTTGTCGTTTTTGAGTTCATGAGCTTGGACAAGCTGAGAAACTGGGACGAGGTTACCATGATCACCCACTACCTTGAGCCGCTCTATATCGGCAATATTTGAACGTTCCGAACGCGGCAATCGGAGGTTTATATACGTGTCCTCTTTTTCATTGGGCAAGTGGAGCAAACCAACGTTCAAACCGCCCACCGCAACTCCAATAGTCTGGGTTATCTGTTCAGGCGAGATACCGTTCAATGTCGCTTTTTGTTTGTCGATCTTCAGGCTGTATTTGGTCTGGTCATCTTCAACGTACCAATCGACATCGACCACACCTTCCGTTTGCTCGAATATACCTCGGATGTTTCGGGCGATCTCGATCTGGCGTTCGTACGTCGGTCCATAAATCTCGGCAACGATTGTCTGCTGGACCGGCGGGCCTGGTGGAACCTCGGCGACTTTGACGTTTGCACCGTATTTAAGGGCGATCTGTTGAAGAACGGGCCGTACGCGTTTCGCAATATCGTGACTCTGCGCTGAGCGGTCGTTCTTAGACGTAAGATTTACCTGAATGTCGGCTACGTTCGATCCGTGTCGCAGGAAATAATGTCGAACCAGGCCATTGAAATTATAGGGAGCCGCTGTACCGACATACATCTGGTAGTTAACGACCTCCGGTACAGTCGATATATACGACGCGAGATCTCTTGTAACGGCCGCCGTTTCTTCCAGCGTCGAACCCTCAGGCATATCAATTACGACCTGAAACTCGCTCTTATTGTCGAAGGGCAGCATCTTGACGGTCACGAGTTTCAAGACCACGAGCGACATTGCTCCAACGAGCATGAGAGCGACACCGCCAAGAAAGGTGTAACGCCACAAGGGCCTCCCGATCAGCAGGTGCATTAGGCGCCGGTAGAGCCGGGTCGTAATGCCTTCTCTTCCGTGCTCGTGCTTCCCGTTTTGCTTTAGAAGCCTCAGACTTGCCCAGGGCGTGACAATGAACGCGACCAGCATCGAGAAGACCATAGCCACGGTCGATAATACTGGGATCGGCCGCATGTATGGACCTATCAGTCCACTGACGAATGCCATCGGCAAAATGGCCGCGATGACGGCAAACGTGGCAAGAATTGTCGGGTTGCCAACTTCGTTAACCGCCTCAACAGTGACGTCGGTAAGCGGGCGGCCCCTGTTTTCAGGCAGACCGTAATGTCGGGTAATATTCTCAACAACAACGATCGCGTCATCAACCAGAATTCCTATGGAAAATATCAACGCAAATAACGTGATGCGGTTCAAGGTGTAACCATAGAGGTAGAAAACGGCGAGCGTCAGTGCAAGCGTTACCGGGATCGCAATTGCCACAATGCCTGATTCGCGTAGGCCGAGAGCGAGCATGATGAGCACCGATACCGACACGATCGCGATCAGCATATGAAGCAGCAGCTCGTTCGATTTTTCGGCGGCTGTCTCGCCGTAATTCCGCGTCGTAGTTATCCGAACGTCGGCGGGAATAAACGTTCCCTTCAGCGAATCGACTTTTGCCAAGACCTTGTTCGCGATATCGATCGCATTCGTTCCCTTTCGTTTGGAAACAGAGATCGTCACCGCGGGCTCGATATTGTTCGATGTCGCGCCTGACTCGACCTCGGTGTTATTCCCGGCACCGTAACCGTGCATCACGTAATCACTCGGTTCCTCAGGTCCGTCTGTGATGTCGGCTACATCGCGCAGGAAAACCGGCCGGTTGTCGAAGACACTGACAATGATATTGCCAACGTCCTCGGCCGACTCTAGAAATTCCCCGGTTTCGACGATCGCTTCCCGGTTTTCCTCCGCGAGGGTTCCGGACACGCCCTTCTGATTCGCTCGTTGAAGGATCGGGATGATCTGAGATGGCGCCAATCCGCGTGATGACATTCTGGCGGCGTTAAGGAGAACGCGGATCTGTCGCCTCTGGCCGCCGATGATCTTTACGTCGGAAACATCGGGGGTCTCCTTTATTTGGTCGGTGACTTGGGCAGCCATTCGGCGAAGCGTGAAATGGTCGTAAGTGGAACTTGAAAGCGTCAAAGCAAGGATCGGAACATCGTCAATGGATCGCAGTTTTACGATCGGTTGACTTGCGCCAGGGGGAATGAGATCGACGTTGGCGAACAGTTTTTGATTAAGGCGGACGATCGCCTCTTCTTCATTTTGCCCAACCCTGAATCGGACAATTGCCATCGAACCGCCGGTCGACGAGGTAGAGTAAATGTACTCAACCCCTGGTATTTCCCACAGCAGTTTTTCCATCGGCTTCGTGACGCGTTCTTCGACCTCTTTTGATGAGGCCCCTGGCATTTGCACCATCACGTCGATCATGGGCACGATGATTTGGGGTTCTTCCTCACGCGGAAGCATGTAGACAGCTCCGATTCCGAGCAGGACCGATCCTGCGATGATGAGCGGGGTCAGTTTTGACTTTATGAATATCTTCGCGATCTTGCCCGCGAACCCAAGGTTGTTCATGCTTCACCTCACCCGTACGCTGTCATTCAATTTTTCAATGTTCGAAGTCGCGACCTCGTCGCCTTCGCTGAGGCCGGAGAACACCTCTACCATCCCTTCTGAGGTCTTCCCGGTGGTAACGATCCTAAAGTGCGCCGTCCCGTCGGGGCCGACGACGTAAACGCCGGTCAGTTGGCCCCGTTGGACCAATGCAGTTTGCGGAACCGTGATCGCCTCTTTTTGTGCTAGCGGAAATCTCGCAACGCCGTAGAGACCGGACCGCAGCAGCGGATTTGCCGGAAGATCGATCTTCACCGAAAAGCTACGGCTTGAGGCATCAGAGGTCGGAAGGATCTCGGCGACAGTTCCAATGATATCGTCCAAACCAAATGCATCGATCCGGACATTCACGCGTTTGCCGATCTGCACCAATTTCGAACGTGATTCTTCTACTGCTGCCTCCAGCCGATATTTTGAGTTGTCTTCGATCAAAAGCAGCGGGGATCCCGGAGATGCGGTCGCCCCGATTTCGACAAATTTTTTGACGATCACACCGGAGACAGGCGAGACAATGTGAGAATAGCTGGCATAGACCTTCGAGTGAGCGATATCGGCCTTTGCCTGTTCGATGCGGGCCTTGATCTGGGCCTTTTTGGAGACGATGGTCTGGACGTTTGCGTTGGCGCGCTCAAGCTCCGAGGTCGCGGCACTTGATCTGGACACAATCTCATCGTACTCCTGGCCGCTGACCGATCTGCGTCGGTACAGCTCTTCGTACCTGGTGAATGTAACTTCCACGAATCGCTTGTTAGCCTCAGCCGTTCTCACTGCAGCCATTGCGGCGGCCGTTGAGTTGTCTAATTCGAGGAGCGATGCCTGGGCTTCTCTTAAGGCCGCTTCAGCTTTTTCGAGTTGAGTCTCCGCATCGCGATCGTCGATCTCAACCAAAGTTTCTCCTTTACTTACGATGTCACCTTCGTTGACGGTTACCGAGTTGATGCGGCCCATCCGGTTGGCCGAGATCTGGGTCGTTGTCTTCGCGTTAATGGTACCGGTAGCCTCGTAATCGTCGGCGACAGGAGACCGGCCCACCCTCACAGTACTTACGTTAGGGACCAGGTCGGGCGTTCTGGCAGCCTTTATGGAGCCCTTTCCGCAACTGATGCCACCCGCTGCGATCATCGCGACCATCAAACTTGGGATCAATATTTTCTTCATGCTCGTTACCTCAATGATCAAAGACACTCGCGTCGGTAAGGCCGCCCGTGGCAAGCAATATCGCCGCATAACTGACGTAATACTCGTATTTCGCTTTGAGCAGCTCGTGTTTGGCACGAAGCAATGCTGACTCGGCTCTGAGGACGGCATCAAAGGTCGATATTGCGGACCTATACCGGTCCTGCAGGATCCGCAATGCTTCCTCGGCTTGAATGACCGATCTGATCGAGACGCGGATCTTACCGCGAGCGGTCTGGTAGTTTTGATCCGCAGTGATCACCTCGAGAGTTATTTGGTTCTTTAGCCGGTCTTTTTCCGAGGCGGCCACGCCTTCTGAAAGGACTGACTGCTCAATACGTGACTTGCGGCCCGGATCAAAAACGGTATACGACAAGGCGAGGCCTGCGGTGTAATCCGAGCTTCCGTTGAGAATGTCGGGGGAGCTGTAACCGAGGTTTCCAAAAGCATCCAAACTCGGTAGTTTTCGATTTCGGATAGATCGCGTTTGTTCGTGGCTGTCGTCTACAGCTAGACGCGCCTGTTGATAATCGGGCCGTTGCTCGAGTGCAATGCGGACTAGTTCCGACACTGCTTTCTCCGGAAAATACTTCTCCTGCAGTTCTCCAACAAGCTCGTACAGCATCTCCGGCTTCTCACCGATTGCGATGTTCAGCGCCGCACGCGTTGTTACGACGGCGCCCTGCGCCTCTAGTTTTTGCTGCTCCACGTCGGCGAGTTCAACACTGGCAACAAGCGAATCCGATTCGGCGACCATTCCCACTTCGACAAAATCTTGCGTCTTACGAGAGTTTTCTTTGGCCGAACGGACGGCAGCGTCCGTGGCCTTCAATAACTCGTCGGCCAGGATCGCTCCACAATAGGTCTTGATCACGTTGAATCTGACCTTTTGGCTCACCGCCTCCACCTGTAATTCAGCGCGATGCTGTTCGATCGTTGAGCGGTTGCTGCGTGAGCGAGCTTGCCATTGATCGAAGACCGGCATCCGTACGGAGACGGACGTCCGAAAATTGTTGAGAGGGTCGGGTTGATTCAGCGAGTTCGACGAGAAATTCGCGCCAGTGAACCGGCCCTGTTCCAGCAGCGAGCTAAATACGAAGGCCGGATTATTGCTTCTGGTGAAAGACTGACTGATCTGCACGGTAGGCTCCCAGCCTGTTCGTGCTTCTCTTATCCTCTCTTTGCTAATTTTCGAGAGTGTTTGCGACGACCGGATTTCGGGATCGCTTTCGATCGCTTTGGATACCGCCGACTCGAGATCGAGTTTTGGAGAAAACATCTTCTGTGCAGCGGCCGTGCCCTCTAGTAACACAGAAAGAACGGCCGTTGCGAAGAACAAGAAAAGCGCTGGGTTTTTCGGATTCTTGATCATGGCTTCAAAAGCACCAGGGCGGCATCGCCGGGCCATCATTGGCATTCGCTATAGAGTTATTAGGTGCGTCGTAAATTCTGACCTCCGGTTCGGCCGCCAGGTACGGTGTAAGAGCTGTAACCACGTCTTCGTTAAAAAGAGCGCTCGTTAAATAGTTCTCGGCGGCCGCGCGTGAATCAAAGCCGTGAAGAACCTGAACATCCTCGTCGCGAAGAAGCAATTCTTTGGATCTTGCTCCTACGACAGTCGTGAGAAACGGTTCCTTGTACATGGAATAAACTGCGCCTGCTTTCTCCCGATTCGCCGGAGCCACCTGCAATGTGATCTCGATGTATGCTTTTGTCATATTTTCCTCTTTCGTTTTTTTTAAGTTCGTACTTTTGTGGCATCGCCCTACGATGCTCGAATAAGAATTTGACAGAGGAAACGGAGAGAGTCTGTTACGGATATAACAGTGGCCAATTTTTTGTGAGAGGCGTAAAACAGCTCGGGGATTTAAAGCAGGTAGGTTAGTAAGGTGCTTTAGGGTGTACGACGACGAGCGAGCTCTCCAGCCCGCGTACAAAAATGCGAAAGTTATTTTGGAAAGACTAAGATTCGATCAGCAGTTCAATATCTTCTATCCGACGAACGCAGACATATTCTCGATTGTAGCCGAGCACCCCTTGATCGCGCAGCCGGTTCAGAATGGTGCTCACAACGGGGCGGCTCGCTCCAACAAGGTCGGCCAACTCTTGTTGCGTTAAACGCAAATGCTGTCCGAAGCCGTGCTCGCAGCGCGTTGCGAATCCGCCTGAGAGTTCGCGAAACGCTTCAGCTAACCGCACCTCGGTTCTTTTGAAAGCGAAGCCTTCCAGCCTCCTTTGCATCTGGCGTTGACGCTTTGTGAGCATGGCGATATATCCAAGTGAGAATGACGGGTGATTCGCCAACAGAGCTCGAAACTCGTTGAGCGAAACTCTCCACACGAGCGCCGCGCCTTTTGCCTTGGCGGTATCTTCCGCTTCCAATGAACCGTCAAGCCCGTCGCCAAAAAAATCCCCGGCTGACAGTGCTGCGGTGGTCACGATAGCGCCGTCGTGGTTAACCCGGGCAAGGGTCACCTGGCCTCTAAGTACGCAGAAGACAGCTTGATTGCTCCCGCCTTGTCGATAGATCGTATCTCTGTGGCGCAATGACAGCACCCGAGCAGTCGGACAATTCCTTTGAAGTTCTGATGCGGGTAGATTTGCGAGCAGCGGGCAAAAACTGAGATCTCCCAACTTATTTGCCTTGAGCGCGGTCGAGCCATTCATATCGATTGCTCATCTTAATCCCAAAAATGCAGCAATGCTAGGGTTTTTTGGCTTCGTTAAGAAGCAGCGGGGAATGTAGCTCGTTGAGCCCCGAGCTATTTGACGAGGAAATGAACAAGAGATGATGAACGCTGGGTACCGCGATGTGTCATTTTCATATACGGTGGTCGCCTCAAATTAATGTCGAATCTGAAACGCTTTATCCCCTAAACCAGCCTGTCCCCTTCGCCAGGGGACAAGAATATTGTTTAGAATCAGTCATTTACAACTTTCCACAAATTCCAGGGGACAAGGGGACAAGGGGGACAAGGCGCCTCAAAGAAGAAAAGGCAGGCCAAATAACCTGCCTTCAAAATTGATCGTAGTGGTGGCGGGGGGGAGACTTGAACTCCCGACCTCGGGGTTATGAATCCCGCGCTCTAACCAGCTGAGCTACCCAGCCACGAACATTTGATTATAGTTTCGCAGGCTGAAAAATCAAGCGCAAGGCTGCGTTGCCGCCCACCCGCTCCGTCCCGGTTTCGGCCTAGAATGACTAAATCTACTTCTCAAAGACCCGTTTTTGATAAGATAGGCTGTATCTTCAACCACGCCCACGATCGGATCTATGCCGCTGGTATTAGCCGCAAATGTAGAGAGCGTTTCGGTACTTCTGTCGCTATTTTTGATGTTCGCGGCAGCCAAGGTAATGGCCGAGCTTTTCGAGCGCCTGCGCCAGCCCGCGGTTGTAGGTGAGATCCTCGCCGGCGTGATCATCGGTCCGAGCATCCTTGGCTGGGTTCAGCCCTCCGACCTTATCAATGTACTTGCCGAGATCGGCGTCATATTCCTTCTATTCAACGTCGGTCTCGAAACAAAACCAAAAGCGATATTCGATGTCGGTAAACGAGCTATGTTCGTCGGAGTAATGGGCGTCCTGCTGCCGTTCGTCGCCGGTTATTTTATTGCGATCGCCTGGGGAGGCTCTTTTGCTGAGGCGATGTTCATTGGGGCGGCTTTGGTGGCCACCTCGGTCGGCATAACAGCCCGTGTCCTGGCTGGGATGGGATTGCTCGACACCGAGACTTCACGGGTCATTCTCGGCGCTGCAATTATCGACGACATTCTTGGCTTGATCATTCTTTCGCTCGTTTCCGCCGTCAGTCAGGGAAGTGTCAGTTACGTTGGTCTTGGAAAGACGGCCGCAGCGGCGATCCTTTTTACTCTTTTCGTCGCGCTAGTCGGATCGAAGGTAATTAACAAACTTAGCCCGGTCATCTCAAGACTGCGACTGCAGCGACCGTTCTTTAACCTTGGGCTGGTGCTTTGCCTTGGGCTCTCGGTTGCATCGGTGTATGTGGGCGTTGCGGCGATCATCGGAGCGTTTCTTGCCGGTATGGCACTGGCAGAATCCGTGGAAGACAACCCGAGAATGCATCAGGCAACAAGCGGAGTGACCGAGTTCCTTGTTCCGTTCTTTCTTGCGAATATCGGCATGCAGCTGAATATCGCCGTTTTTCGGGATTCGTCGGTGCTGCTGCTAGCTGTCATCATCACATTGGCTGCCGTAATTACGAAGTTCGTCGGGTGCTCAATCGGCGCGTGGGGGATGAGCCGGCGGGAAATGGCTCAAGTCGGTGTCGGAATGGTGCCTCGCGGCGAGGTCGGTATCGTGGTTGCTCAGATCGGGCTTGGCCTTGGCGTCATCGAACAGTCATTCTTCGCGTCAGTCCTGTTTATGGCAGTTACTACGACGCTGATCGCTCCGCCTTTGATAAAGGTCTTTTTTGCCGAGGATAGAAACATGGATGGCATTCCGGATTTCGTCCCGGACGAGGAGATCGACGAAGAGTTCTCGCGGATCGGGTGAGAGGATCATCGTGGGCATGAAAGCTTTTAACAACGTTCTTAATCTCATCTGCCTGTCGGCCTCGCTTGCGGTACAAATTGCCGGACAAACCACGCAGGTTCGAACCATTACCGTCAAGAGCGAACCAAAGACGATCGTTTGGATCGATGATGTCAGATACGGGAGAACGAGCGACGATGGCACTCTAACGATCAAAACGGTGGCTCACGGCCCGCATACCCTTCGCCTTCGGGCGGACGGATTCAAAGAAACCACAAAGGCGATAACGGCAGCACAACAGGGCACTATCGCAGTCCCTCTCACGAAAACCGATGACAAAGCTGAACTAAAATATCAAGAGGCCGAACGGCTCTCTTCGACGGACCGAGATGCCGCCATTGAAGCTTATCGGGAAGCGATAAAGATGCATCCCGGTTACACCCGAGCATATATTGGTCTTGCCCGTGCATTGTCGGAAAACGACGATGCCGACGGCGCCCTGGGTGCGATCCGCGATCTTCGAAAGGCCGCCCCGGCAAACGCCGAAGCCTCGGCGATCGAAGGGCGCATTCGCAAAGACGCGGGAGACGACACTAAGGCGATCACGGCATTCAAACGTTCGATCGTCGAAGGCAAAGGCTTTCAGCCGGAGGCTTACACCGGATTAGGTTTGCTTTATAAGGAGCGGGCTGAAGCGGCTGGATCAAGCGGCGACTTTAGGAATGAAACGGCGAATTTCGACGAGGCCGCAAAAAACTTTCACGTTGCGCTAAAACAACTGTCCGGTGCTCCGGATGCAACCGTTCTTTATCAATTGATCGGCCTGGTTCTCGAAAGGCAAAAAAAATATGCAGAGGCGATCGCTGTGTACGAGGAATTTCTACGTTTTTTCCCCGACAGCAACGATGCCCCCGCTGTCCAGTCTTTCATTGTCCAACTGAAAAAACAGATGGCCGACCAGAAGTGAATGTATACAAACACGGGTTGGACCAACAACTTCGCCCGTCTTATCGAATCTCTTTCGCAGGTCCGTAGATGTTTGTGCAGGAATTGCCGGTGCACCGAACGACCGGCCCTTCGTAGCCTGGGAAAAACGATGTTTGCTTCCACATTCCCCCCTCAACGGTGATCCCGCCCAAGGCTGTCGAGATCCGAATGAGTAAGGCCTGTCCACCGGGAGGTGCAGCGACATTGCATCCTCCGAGAGACACGCGAGCGTTAGGAGCCAGTTGCGGTGCCAGTCTTGCGAGATCAAGCTCGGCGCCGTTCG
>Ga0163161_10003823_pt1 | contig 10560 bp, 8 predicted proteins | sample S45metaG_FD_129847 | JGI IMG/M metagenome (GOLD analysis project Ga0163161, IMG submission 129847) | Switchgrass rhizosphere microbial communities from Kellogg Biological Station, Michigan, USA - S4-5 metaG | ecosystem: Host-associated > Plants > Roots > Rhizosphere > Soil | place: USA: Michigan... | reverse complement strand
TAAGAGTCATCACTTCTCCTGATATGTCTTGCCGACGACTTCGGCGTATTCCTGTGCTTGGTCGAGCGCGGCGTCCACCGACTTCTGGCCGGCCATTGCCGCGCTGATCTGCTGGCTGACCCGCGTCCCGAGATCCTGGAACTCCGGAATTCCGACGAATTGCACCCCGGTGTACGGAACCGGTTGCACCGTGGGCTTGTCCGGCGTCGCGTTCTTGATCGACTCCAAGGTCAACGGCCCATAGGACTTCGAGATCGCCTGGTATTCAGGCAAATCCGTGTACGTTGACGTGCGGCTGCCCGGTGGTACGCGAGCCCAGCCGAGCTTCTCCCCGACCAGCCTCATGTAGTCCTTGCTGGTCATCCATGAGATGAACTTCCACGCGCCGTCGGGGTTCTTGGCGCCCTTGGGAATTCCCAGCGCCCAGGTGTATAGCCAACCCGAGTTGGGCTTCTCCATGATGGGTGCGGGCAGATAGCCGATCTTGCCGACGAGGTCCGGGTAGGTCTTCGGGTCCTCGAGGACCGAGACCGCAGAGGTGGCGTCGTACCACATCGCCGTCTGTCCCTGACCGAACAGGTTGGCGCACTCCTGGAATCCCGTTGAAGAGGCGCCGAGTTCGCCCGCCTTGTTGACGAGATCGACGTAGAAGTTGACGGCCTTCTTCACTTCCGGGCTGTTGAGTTGCGCGTTCCAGTTATCGTCGAACCAACGCCCACCGAAGGTGTTGATCACCGTGTCCAGCGGCGCGAGCACCTCACCCCAGCCCGGCTTGCCGCGCAGGCAGATGCCATCCGTGCCGTTCTTCTCCTTGATGGTCTCCGCCCACTGCGCGACTTCGTCCCACTTGGGCTGGTAGTTCGGGTCCTGATTGACCTTGATGCCCGCCTTTTCGAACATGTCCTTGCGGTACATCAGAAAGGAGGACTCGCCGTAGAACGGAACCGAGTACATGTTGCCCTGGTAGGACAGCGAGTTCCGCAGCGACGGGATGAAGTCGTTCTCGTCGTAGCCGGGCGTGTTCTTCGCGTAGTCGGACAGGTTCATGAGCCACCCGTCCTTCGCCCACTGCGGGGTCTCGAAGTTGCTGATCATCACGACGTCGAATTGACTGCCGCCCATTGCGGTCGACATCGTGATCTTGGCGCGGGCCTGGTTCTCCGAGAGCGAGATGAACTTCAGCTTCGTGCCGGGATTCGCTTTCTCGAACTCCGACGACAACTTCTGGGCGTCCGTCATCTGTGAGTTGGACACCAACGCGATCGTCACCTCGTTAGCCGACGCCCCCAAGCTGCCCGCGCCCGCGCAGCCAGAGGTGACGACCAGCCCGGCGGCCGCGATACACGCTCCGATTCGTTGTAGCGATCTCACCATTACCTCACCTTTCACTGCGCCAATAGCCAACGGGCACAATCGATGTCACAAACCAGCAGTCGCGCGAGCTTGCCGCGCAGCGCCCCGAGGGTGGCGTCGTGCTTGGATGCGCCGCTGGAGATCAGGATGGTCTTCTCGCAAATGCGGATGTCTTCCAGCGCAACCGATACCGCACGCTGCTGCAGTTCGGTATCGACGGGCGTGCCCTCGGCGTCGAAGAACCGGCCGCCGATCTCGCCCACCGCACCGAGGGAGATGAGCTCGTCCAGCATCCGGGTATCAAGGAAGCTGCCTTCGAACAGCGTCGTCGACGTCGACACTGCGCCGACGCCGAAGAGCATCACGTCGGCACGCCTGCCGGCCTCGAGCGTGCGGGAGATCAGCGAGTCGCTGCGCATCGACGCCACGGTCGAGGGGTCCGCGTACAGGGGCGCCGGCAGCCTGATCGTCGTGGCACGCAGCACATCCGCGCAGCGGCCGAGGATGAACTCGGTGCCGGTTTGATATGCGGCGGCCGACATCGCGCCGTCTAGTTGGACCACCGCGCGGCAGCTCGCGACGCCGGGCGACAGGGCCTCGGCCACCGCGACTTGTTCGGGGCCCCACGTGAATCCGAGGACATCATTCGGCGACAGCCGGCGCATCAACAGCGCGGCGGCGGCACGGCCCACGCTGGCGTACGCGGCGGGCCTGCCGGGGGCACCTACGTCGATACCGTGGCCCGCGACCACGGCTTCGGTCAGGCCGTAGCGCTGCTCGAGCTCGCGCTCCTCGTCGGCGTGCAGGTCGTCACGCATGTCGGGTGGGACGACGACGTCGATGCGGACCAGTCCCCTGGCCTTGGCCCGGGCGACCAGCCGCCCGGCGGTCGGGCGCGAGACGCCGAGCCGGGACGCGATCTCGGCCTGGGTGAGGCCGTCGAGGTAGTAGAGCGTCGCCGCTCGCAACGCGAGCCGCAGGTCTTCGGGGGTGGAAGTGCGGTCCCGCGGCGTCGACACGGTCTGGCCTCCGATCGTCCCGGCGACCTCGCCGTTCGACGTCGATATGGCCACCAGACCCTCCCCTTTTCCCCTGCCCGGCCCGTGAGCATTTGCTCATAGGTGCGTGTAGATGCTCATCACGTTAGCATGGAGATTGTGACGCACACAACACTTTCGCCGGATACCCACATGCGGGCCGCCGTACTCAAGGAGCCAGGTCGGATCGAGATGGAGGAGCGGCCGATACCCACGCCGGGACCCGGCGACGTGCTGATCCGGGTGTCGTCGGTCGGGGTGTGCGGGTCGGACACCCACTACTACCGGCACGGCAGGGTGGGCAGCTTCGTCGTCGACGCCCCGTTGGTGCTCGGCCACGAGGCGGCGGGCACGATCGTCGACGTCGGCGCGGGTGTGGACCGCAAACGCATCGGACAGCGGGTGTCGATCGAGCCGCAGCGGCCCGACCCCGACAGCGAGGAGACCCGGCGAGGCCACTACAACCTGTGCCCGCACATGCGGTTCTACGGCACCCCGCCGGTCGACGGTGCGTTCTGCGATTACGTCACCATCGGAGCGGGGTACGCCCATCGAGTGCCCGATTCGGTGTCCGACGATGCCGCGGCCTTGTGTGAGCCGTTGTCCGTCGGCATCGCCGCCGTCCGCAAGGCGGCCCTCGACGGCGGTTCGCGGGTGCTGATCACGGGCGCGGGGCCGATCGGCATCGTGCTCGCTCAACTCGCGCGGGCCTATGGCGCCACCGACATCGTGGTCAGCGACCCCGACGAGGCCCGCCGCGAGCAGGCCAGGCAATTCGGCGCGACCGCGGTAGCCGACCCGATCGCAGAGCCCATCGGCGAGTTGGGCGTGGACGCGTTCATCGACGCGTCGGGCGCACCGGCGGCCGTCGTCGACGGCATTCGCGCGGTGCGGCCGGCAGGCACGGTGGTGCTCGTCGGCTCGGGCGCCGAGTCGATGGAGTTGCCGACGCAGGTGATCCAGAACCGAGAGCTGGTCCTCACCGGGGTGTTCCGCTATGCGAATACGTGGCCGACGGCGATCGCGCTCGTCGAATCCGGCCGGGTGAACCTGGACGCGATGGTGACCGCACACTTCCCTCTGGAGAAGGCCGCCGGGGCCCTCGACTCTGACCGCACGCCGGGTAGCGTCAAGAGTGTGGTGACGGTGTCATGAAACTTAACAAGTCGACGCTGGCGCAGATCTCGATCGACAAGCCGAGCTACAACCGCGACGAGATCGGTATCGGCATAGTTCATTTCGGGGTCGGGGGCTTTCACCGTGCGCACCAGGCGATGTACGTCGACCGCCTGCTGGAGATGGGGCTCGCGACCCAGTGGGGCATCTGCGGCGTCGGGGTGCTGCCCGCCGATCGCAAGATGGCCGACGTGATGGTCGCGCAGGACGGCCTGTACACGCTGCTGGTGGAGAACCCCGACGGTAGCCACGACGCGCGGGTGATCGGGTCGATCGTCGACTACCGCTACGCACCCGATGACCCGGAGGCGGTGATCGAACTGCTCGCCGCGCCGAGCACCAGGATCATCTCGCTGACCATCACCGAGGGCGGTTACAACATCGACAACCTCCCCGGTGAGACTGCCGGCTCAGCCGCCGGAAACGGCGTCAACGTCTTCGGTCTGGTCGCCGATTCGCTGGCGCGACGGCGCGACCGCGGTGTCGCATCGCCCACGATCGTGTCGTGCGACAACATCGAAGGCAACGGCGACGTCGCCCGGCAGGCGTTCACGACCTACGCCGAACGCGTGCACCCGGGCCTCGGCGAGTGGATCAGCGGGCACACCCGCTTCCCGAACTCGATGGTCGACCGCATCACCCCGGTCACCACGCCGGACGTGATCGCCGTGCTGCGCGACGAATTCGGCGTTGAGGACCAGTGGCCGGTGGCGGCCGAGCCGTTCACGTCGTGGGTGCTCGAAGACGACTTCTCCGACGGACGGCCCCCGCTGGAGAAGGCCGACGTGTTGTTGGTGGACGACGTGACGCCCTACGAGTTGATGAAGCTGCGGCTGCTCAACGCCAGCCATCAGAGCCTGTGCTACTTCGCGTATCTGGCTGGCTACCGCTTAGTGCACGACGCCGCGGCCGATCCACTGTTCGCCGAATTCCTCCGCGAATACATGGATTCCGAGGCCACGCCGACGCTAAAGCCCGTGCCGGGCATCGACCTTCCCGACTACAAGCGGACGCTGATCGAACGGTTCGCAAACCCCGGTGTCAAGGACACCGTCGCGCGGTTGTGCTTCGGCTCGTCGGACCGCATCCCGAAATGGTTGCTGCCGGTGGTGAGGGCCAACCTCGCGGCGGGTGGCCCTGTGCGGCTGTCGGCGGCAACGGTGGCCAGCTGGGCGCGGTACGACGAAGGCGTCGACGAGGAAGGCAACCCGATCGACGTCCAGGACCAGCTCGCCGACACGCTGGTGCCGCTGGCCCGGTCACAGCGCGAGCACCCGACCGCGTTCATCGAAAACACCGAGGTGTTCGGAGATCTCGCATCGCAGCCGCGGTTCGTCGAGGCGTACCTGTGGGCGTTGGACTCGCTGCACCGCGACGGAGCCCGCGCGACCCTGGAGACTCTGCTTCGGAAGGAGACGCCATGACCGTGCCTGGCGCGCCGCAGCGGGCGCTGGTGATCGGCGAGGCGCTGATCGACATCGTCGAGCGGGACGGAACGGTCACCGGCGAGCACGTCGGCGGCAGCCCGTTGAACGTCGCGGTCGGACTATCCCGCTTGGGTCGCAGCGTCGACTTACTCACCCACATCGGCACCGATCCGCGTGGCCGGCGCATCGTCGACTACGTCAAACAGTCTGGGGTGCAGTTGGTTTCGGGCAGCCAGACCGCCAAGCGGACACCCACGGCGCTGGCGACGATGGACGCCAACGGCTCGGCGCAGTACGTGTTCGACATCGACTGGCAGCTGACAGGGACGCCCGAGGTGGCCCCACCGCTCGTCGCGCACACGGGATCGATCGCGACGGTGCTGGAACCGGGTTGCCGGGCCACCGCCGCGCTGATCGACACGTATCGCCCGTCGGCGACCGTCACCTTCGACCCGAACGTGCGCGCGGTGCTGATCGAGGACGCCGACATCGCGCGCGGGCGCATCGACCGCTGGATCGAACGATGCGATGTGGTGAAGGCGAGCGACGAGGACATGCGCTGGATCGACCCGAACCGCACGCCGGAACAGATCGCCAGGACGTGGCTCGGTCTGGGCCCTTCGGTCGTCGCAGTGACGATGGGCGACCAAGGCGCGTTTGCGATGTGCGCGGCGGGGACGGTGCGTGTGCCCGCGCTGCGGGTGAATGTCGTGGACACCGTGGGCGCAGGCGACGCGTTCATGACGGGGCTGATCGACGCGCTGTGGTCGCTGGGTTTGCTCGGCGCCGAGCGCCGCCCCTACCTGGCCCGCATCGGTGTCGACGCGCTGACCGCCGTGGTGCAGACGGCGGCGTTGTCCTCGGCGTTGACGGTGGCGCGAGCGGGAGCTGACCTGCCGGATCGCGCGACCCGCGACGCCGCGGCGGCCGGGTCCGGCCCGTTGTTGTCTCAACCCGGCTAGCCTGGCCTAATGCGTTCCATATGGAAGGGTTCGATTGCCTTCGGCCTGGTGAACGTCCCGGTCAAGGTCTACAGCGCGACCGAGGACCACGACGTCAAGTTCCACCAGGTGCACGCGAAGGACAACGGACGCATCAGGTACAAGCGCGTCTGTGAGGTGTGCGGCGAGGTCGTCGAGTACCGCGACATCGCCAGGGCCTACGAATCCGATGACGGCCAGACGGTGATCATCACCGACGAGGACATCGCCACCCTACCCGAGGAGCGCAGCCGCGAGATCGAGGTGCTGGAGTTCGTTCCGGCGAACGAGATCGACCCGATAATGTACGACCGCAGCTACTTCCTCGAACCCGAGGGGAAGTCGACCAAATCCTATGTGCTGCTGGCTAAGACGCTGATGGAGACCGACCGGGTCGCCATCGTGCATTTCGCGCTGCGCAACAAGACACGGCTTGCGGCGTTGCGGGTGCAGGACTTCTCCAAGCGCGACGTCATGGTGATCCAGACTCTGCTGTGGCCGGATGAGATCAGGGATCCGGATTTTCCGGTGCTGGACAAGGAAGTCGAGATCAAGCCCGCCGAGCTGAAGATGGCGAGCCAGGTGGTGGAGTCGATGACCGACGACTTCAAGCCGGACCGCTACCACGATGACTACCAGGAACAGCTGCACGAGCTGGTTCAGGCCAAACTCGAAGGCGGCGAAGCGTTTACCACCGAGGAGCAGCCGAAGGAGCTCGACGAGACCGAGGACGTGTCGGACCTGCTGGCCAAGCTGGAAGCCAGTGTGAAGGCCCGCCGCGCCGGCGGCGGTTCCGATGGCGACACGCCGGCCAAGAAGGCACCTGCCAAGAAGACCGCCGCCAAGAAAGCACCGGCCAAGAAAGCCGCTGCGAAAAAGGCACCGGCAAAGAAGGCGGCTGCCAAGAAAGCCGCGGCCAAGAAGTGACCGATAAGGAACTTGGGTAACGGCGCGCGCCAGGAGGAGTTTCATGATCACCATCGCCGCGTACGGTTCGTCGCCCGGCTAGCCCCGGTGCACAGCGCCACCAAATTCGAGTACCGGACTACTCAAACTGATGGCCGATGCCGACGGCGAGACTCGGATCACGCCGAGTTTAGGTGACGTGACGCGCCGCAGACTCGGATCGCCCACAGCCGTACGGGGGATGCTGCCATGGGACTCGACAACGAAGATCCGCGACTCGTTTCCACCACCACGGGCCGCCGACCTTCCTGGTGGCGTTCCGGGACAAGCGCATTCCCGTTCTGCCCCGGCCGGTCGCCACGGAGGTGGTGGCCGCCGCGGACGGCACGCATCCGTGGATTAGCCAATTCAGCCTGCCGTTCGGGCTGGTGGCACTGGCCACCGTCGAGCGGTACGTGCCGCCGGGGCCGCCGGCCGATCCCCTGCCGCCGAAGACGAAGGTGTCGCTGGACGGTCCGGTGTTTCCCGGCGCCGAGAAGTTCGTCGCCGCCACCCAGGTACGCGTGCAGGCCAGCGGATCCGGCGCGCCGCTCGGCGCGGCCGATCCGTCGCGCGAGCTGAGCGGCAGCATGCAGCAGACGCCGAACGTGACGACGCCGGTATTCGGAGTGACCAGCGTTCTGCCCCCCGAGGTGGTGGACGCGGTCAATTCGGAGTTCTACAACAAGATCCCGCTGCACCACGGCGACCTCTCCGGGTACGGCCTGAGCGCGTTCAGCCACTGGCGCAAGTCCCTCGCGACTGCCCAGTCCGAACTCACCGGCGTCACCCAGGCCCGGTTCGACGTCGTCGTCGGCCGCACCGCGTATGAACTCATCCAACTGGCCTCCCGGCTGTGGCATCCACAGGCCCGCGTGACGCGCACGATCATCATCGAACGCGGCAACTCCGCGAACGTCTTCCGCTACGACAGCGGGTGGGTGGCCATCGAGGACGGCGACTGCCAGAAGTACGCAGCGATCGACACCGGAGTTGTGAAGCGCTATCGCAACATTCGCAACATCCGCATCCTCCCCAAACCGGTGGTATCCACGCAGGGCGGATCGTGGACGTGGCAGGAAGTGCTCTACGACGCCGACCTGCAGCTGATCCCCGACCCGGTCGGCCAACCCGAAGGCTTCACCGTGCCGATCCGCGATCACGTCGGCTTCGTTCAACTCAAACCGCCCAATGTGCTGCCGACGCCGGCGAACTTCGTGGCCCTCATGAGCACCATCGGGCGCCCGACCGGCGGCCCGATCGACGTCAACCTGCGACTGGGCGGAACACTCGCGATTCACGCGACCAACCTGGAGGTGGCCCTCGCACCGGGCGCCGACGCGTGGTTGCCGCAGTTCCTGCTGGCGGTCCCGGGTGCGCCGTTGCTCCCGCGTGCGGGCCAGTGGAGCGCTGTCGCGATCGACGCCACGACCGGCGACGTGGCACCGGTCGATCCCCGACGAGGGCTGCCCGTCATCCGTACCCACTACGCCCGTGCATTCGAATTCCGCGAACCAGCCACCGTGTTCACCGCGAACGCGTCCAGCTACGGGCTGTTGTTCTCCAGCCCCGCCGCGCGCGTGCTGTTCCCCGCCCCACGGGTCGACCCGCTCGTCCGCAACTCGGTGGGCACCGGTCCGCCGCTCATCGCCGACCCGGCAGCGCTGGCGGTGTCCACCGGGCAGTTCCCGCGGCTGCCCGCAACGCTGGCGTGCGCCGAGTTCGGCAAATTCCTCGTCGACGCTGCCGACAAGTGGCGTCTCGACGTCAACGGTTTCACCTTCACCGCAAATCCGCAGACCGTGGCGACGGGCGCAGGCTGGAGCATCGACCGTGCGTTCACCGCAGGCCCGCGCCGAGTCGAACTGGCCGTCGACTCAGCCCAACTCGCCGTCCCGTGGCGGCTCGACGTCAAGCTGCCCGACGAGCTCGCGCTGCGGGTGGACGGGTTCGGGGAGATTCTCAAGCTCCGCTCCGGGTTCACGGCCGCCGCCGGCCGCGCCGCCGGCTTCGCCAAACCGACCGTCTTGTTCGGTACGGCGCTGGATCAACTCAAGAAGATCGTCGACGCCCTCGGCCGCTTCGTCGACCTCGGCTTCAAAGTCGACGTCGATGTGTCGGCGGGCAGCGGACCCACCCCCTCGTTCATAGTGGCGCTGAGCATGCGACTCCGACTGCCAGAGGCGCCGGGAACGCGCGTGGACATCGGGATGGGCAAGTTCGGCGGCGAATTCGACCTGCGGGGCCGGCTGCAGGCCGCGCCCAACGGCATCACCAGCGGCGAACTCGGCGTGGAACTCAGCGGCGACCTTCAGCAGGCGATCATCCCGCCGGCCCTGTTCGCCGGCGGACAGTTCCGGTTCGTCGCGCGCATCGACGACAAGGGCAAACCGGTGATCGAGCTGGGCTTCGGCACCGCGGCGTCCGGCCGGGACGATCGGCTGGGGGTCGCACTCGCGCCGTTCGAAGGCGTGGCGCCCGCCCTCGAGGACAACCGCCTGGTGTGGCCGATGACGGCCATGGCACTGACGATGCTGCCCCAGGTGCTGTGGGAGCCGGTGCAATCCATCGACACGCCCCTGACCTCACCATGAGTCCGCAGCAGAACGGGCGCAGCAATGGCGCTGGCATTCTCGGAAGCCCAAGAAAGCCGCGGCGAAGAAATAGCTACGCGGGCAAATCCACGCGCAGCGCCACGTGCTCGTCGAGGATTCGGCGCAACGCGGCGTCCATCGGATGAGCCGATGCGAGGTCACGGCCGAACCCACTGTCCACCACGACAACCGCGCCCTCACGAAGGTTGGCGATGTCGATCTGATCCACGAACGGATCGAACAACCCGGGCGGCGTGGCGAGGTAATACAGCGCCCGGCGCGACTCGGTCAACGCGGCGGCATACATCAGCCCATATTGGGTGATCACGAAGAGATCCGAAGTAAGCCTGGCGTCCGGGGTCTCGGCTTTGCCCCATGCCGTCGCGGCGCGCCGGGTCTGGGCCAATCGATCCGGGACGTCGTCGCAGAGCGCGAACAACCTCTGGACGAGTGCTCCACCCATTTGCGGATACATGCCGATCGCGGGCCTGAAGTACCGCTGGAAGATCTCACCGAAAAAGTCGTACCGTTGCTCGCTCATCGCGGCTCCCCAGATTTCGGATATGCACCTCAATTGTGCGCCCGAAACCGTCAGCGGACCACGAGTTCGGCGAGTACCAATTCCATTAGAAGGGCGGCGGATCGTCGTCTCGGATGTGGGGGAAGTACCCCAAGCGCGCGTCCTCCCGCCGCTGTGCTTGGGCGTAGACCGCCCATCGACTCCCCCGGTGCCCGCCATCGAGTTCCGGGTGAGCCAGCTGCTCGGCGACTTTGTCGAGAAGACAACCGGCACTTAATGCCGACGACGCGCAGTGCCCTCGGACCGACGAATCAACTTCGAACGGACGATACCTAACGGCCCACGGCGGGCGAAGCGCGCAATGTCCGCTGGCCGCGATGCGGAACCAGTGCGTGGCCCGTATGCGACGCGCACCCCGACGGCGGTAATAATGACAAGCCCGCCGACACCGGGCAGAGCGACCGCAGCCAGCGCCCACATTGAAGCGCGCAGGAATTCCCAGGCACGCTGGAAATACGACTGCTCACC
>Ga0163161_10003822_pt1 | contig 10563 bp, 5 predicted proteins | sample S45metaG_FD_129847 | JGI IMG/M metagenome (GOLD analysis project Ga0163161, IMG submission 129847) | Switchgrass rhizosphere microbial communities from Kellogg Biological Station, Michigan, USA - S4-5 metaG | ecosystem: Host-associated > Plants > Roots > Rhizosphere > Soil | place: USA: Michigan... | reverse complement strand
GACTCGCTACCTCCAAACTCAACACAAGAACAGACAAGGCAAAACCTCTGGCGACGGCAGAAGTATCTGGAATGGTTACTTGCGAAACAAGGGACTCACTTTCGACATTTCGAGTCGCGGCACGGGCGCAACCATCCTGAGTCCCGGCGCCCAAAAGGCCGAGGGCATCGTGAAGACGGGCGATGAAAGTTACGGCTACTCATCAGGGCTTGCCGAACTGGACGAGATGCTTGGTAGTGCCATGATGTCGGAGATCTTTTATCGTCAAGCCATTCCCACTGAGCGTTGCCTTGCCGTCATCGGTTTCCCGGACGGCACAGCTATCGGAGTAAGAAGCGCGCCAAACCTGATCAGGCCGGCCCACATTTTTCGTTATCTAAAACAGTCGAAGTTTAGCGAACTGAAAGCTTCAGTCGACTACTTCATCGACCGCGAAGTCGAAAATGGGATTTGGACGATTTCGGAAAACGAAAAAACTCGCTACGCACAGGCACTCGACTACTTCGCGCGCTCGTATGGCAAACTCGCCGCAGTTCTCGAAGAGGAGTACATCTTCAACTGGTTAGCCTGGGACGGAGACAACATTCTCGCCAGTGGCGCGATTCTAGACTACGGTTCGATTCGACAGTTCGCCGCGAAGCACGACAAATATCGCTTTAAGGATGTCGATCGATACTCCGCGTCACTCGTGGAGCAACGGAAATGGGCACGCGTCCTCGTCCAGGTCTTTGCTCAAGCCATGGCGTTCATTGAGACGGGGAAGAAACAGAACTTAAAGAAGTTCAAGGATGCGGAGTGCCTGAAGGTGTTCGATCTCGCCTTTGCCGACGAACGTGAATACAGGATCCTCTGGCGAATCGGATTTGAGCCCGACCAAATAAACCATCTCCTAAGTCATTCTCGAGCTGAGATCAAAGACTTCCAGAAAGCGTTGGTCTATTTTGAGAGTCTCAAAATCTCGCGAGGCATCGAGCGCCTACCGGACGGTTACACCCACAATCCAATCTTTCTCATCCGTAATTTGCTGCGGTTGTTGCCCGCCTACCTGGTGGCCCAGGCGATCACACGAGTCGACGACGAAAGCGCGTACATGCCCGGCGATATTTTTTGTCGAGTGATGGCTGCTTCGTACGCAAGCAGGAAAGACCTCGAGGTTACGCCCTATCGGATGGAACACATCCAGAATCTGCAGCACAGCTACCTCACGCTGATTGCCGCCTTAGACAAACCTCTCGATGAGGTACTGAAGACCATCCAGGAGCGCTCAACCATCATCAATCATCGACACCGAATTACCGGCGACGCGATGGTCCTGATTGTTGAAGAGATCATGGCCGTGAAAGGAAAGATGAACATCAACGGTCTTCAGGAAGCTCTCGAGGCGTTCATCGACTCACAGGTTTTGATTCCGGGTAAGTGGCGACCCGTGCAGCCGGAAGAACTGACAGGCAATACGCTGAGGGCGAGGCTGCTGCAGAAAATTGAGGCGAACCTTGAGGAGTACAAAGAATCGATTTGAAGTTGTATCGAGTAGCAACGTAGTCAGTACCACTACGCGGTAGCGTGTGGCTTGTCGGTCAACATGAGCATGCGTGATCTCAAGTAAGCCACACGCTACCGCGTAGTGGTACTGACTACAGAGACGTTATGAGTTACCCAAACGTAATTCGATACTCCAACCTCGGAACTACTTTCAATAGTATTGTCCCATCCGCCTCATGAGTGAAAGCCACTCTTCTTCCACTTGTAGTCACTGCTTTGATTACCTGACCTTTTGACGCGCGCAGTTTATGTTCTCCTTTGAACTCCGGTCTCAGCGCAACTGCGAGCGCCTTACCATCTTGCCAACTCAGATCAACTTCAATCGCCCCGCGCGCACGCAATCCTCTTATCGAGCCCGTGGCCCACGCCTTTGGCAACGCCGGAAGAAAACTGATCTCACCTGCATGACTCTGCAACAACATCTCCGCAACCGCCGCGGTCCCGCCAAAGTTTCCATCAATCTGAAACGGCGGATGATTGTCGAATAAGTTTGGCAATGTCGACTTCGCTAACAACGCAACCAGGTTTTCGTGTGCGAGATCGCTTTCTTCAAGGCGCGCCCAGAAGTTGATGATCCATGCACGACTCCAACCTGTGTGACCACTGCCCGATTTCAGTCGACGCTCAAGCGAAACGCGCGCCGCCTTTGCAAGCTCGGGCGCGCCTCGCAGTGTGATTTGATTGTCTGGGTGCAAGGCGAAGAGATGTGAGATGTGACGGTGACCAGGATCAGGTTCGTCGTAGTCTTCCATCCATTCCATCAACTGTCCGTGCTTACCGATCCTGGGTGGCAGAAGACGAGCGCGAGCTGCAATCAACTTTTCACGAAACTCCGCATCGAGATTCAGCAACTTGCTTGCATCAATCACGCGAGTAAAGAGCGCATGTGTAATTTCCGTGTCCATGGTGGGCCCCATGCAGAGCTTCACTGCCTTTCCGTCTGGCGCGCGATATTGATTCTCTGGCGACAACGAGGGACCGGTTACGAGATGACCTTTCCCATCCTCGACCAAATACTCCAAAAGAAATTGTGCCGCCTCCCGCATGACCGGGTATGCCCGTTGTCGCAGGAAGCGAGCGTCGCGTGTGAAGTCGTAATGATCCCAGTAATGCAAACTCAACCACGCTGCCCCCATTGGCCAAATGCCTGAACCAACACCGTCGATCGGAACCGCGTCGCCCCAAAGATCTGTGTTGTGATGCATCACGAATCCACCGACGCCGTACAAGTTCTTCGCTACAAGTCGCCCGTCTTCGCGCGCATTCTCAACCAGATCAAACAAAGGTTCGTGCAACTCCGAAAGGTTGCAAACTTCTGCGGGCCAGTAGTTCATCTCCGTGTTGATGTTGATTGTGTACTTGCTGTCCCATGAAGGCGCGAGTTTGTCGTTCCACTTGCCCTGAAGATTTGCCGCCATACTCCCTGGACGACTACTTGAGATCAGCAGGTAGCGACCGAAGTGAAAGTACAAAGCTTCGAGCCCAAGATCTGGTTCACCAGTCTGAACTCGTTTTAGTCGTTCATCTGTCGGAAGGGTTGAATTAGAGGCACCGAGATCAAACTGTACGCGTCGAAAGTAGCGACGGTGATCATCAATGTGAGCCGAACGAAGTTGTTGAAAAGGCTTGGCACCTGCAGCGTTCAATTGTTGAATTGCCTTATCCCCAGGATCCTTTTCCCGAAAGTTCGTTGCAGCTGACATCAGAAGCGTATACGAATCGTAAGTATTACTGTCTCGGTGGATTTGCAATCGACTAACAAATCTGACCCCAACGTTACGCTCATCTTTGTGCTTGTCATCCCTGGCAATTGCCTGGCCTGCCATGACCATAAAGTTAACGCCAGAATAATTCCTACTGTCCTGTTCCCTCTTTAAGCTAACCGCTAATCCCATATCGGTTTTTGGTTTGGAAGTCAGTCGTATAACAACCACCTGATCGATCGCAGAAACAAAAACCTCTCGGGTGAACATCACGCCATTCACGCGATATGACACGCGAACAATCCCTGTATCGAGATCCAACTCACGAACGTAATCAGTAGCCTTCTCATGTCCCTTGAACTCAATGAGCAAATCACCGAGCGTTTGATACATTGGCAGGCGACGGGGAATAGCAATCATCGTTTTGTCAGCAAGCACTTCAGCCTCATTTGGCTTTCCCGCCATCAACAGTCGTCTAATCTCTGCAAGGTTCTTGAATCCTTCTGGATTATTTCGATCACGTTTCTCACCCGCCCAGACAGTTTCTTCGTTAAGTTGAATGCGTTCGTTTGTGATACCTCCAAAGACCATCGCGGCGAGTCGACCATTTCCGATTGGAAGTGCTTCGTTCCAATCCTTCGCCGCTTGTCGATACCAGAGTTTTAGATCCGACCACGGTGAAGCGGCACGTTCCTCAGGCACGCGCCTTTGCAGATTCGACCTTAAGGCCTTAACACTTGGCGGCAGTGCGGCAATCGCTGACAGAAAGAGGAAGGTTCGTCGCTTCATGTTTCTCCGCTTGGGCGTCTCCTTGGAGTGCGGTGGCCTGGCACCGCTTTGTTAAGTCATCATCTCAAAATCCATGCGTCTTCTTTAACAAAGCGGTGCCGGGCCACCGCACTCCAAGGAGACGCCATTTGTGATGATTGCAACTTCTAGCGAATTGTAGCTAAACCAATCGCAACCAATTCGGTTTTTTCGGTTGACGAAATCTTCGGACTCACATCTTGTCGAATCCAAACTCGAAGTGCTATAAGCCCTCGACTTCAAATGTCCGATAAGCTTCAGCTTGTCGCAGTGATGCTGAAGGTGGACTTAAGATTCAAGAAGATCTGTTACTGATCACGACGACAAGCTAAAGCTTATCGGACACTTCCAGCATATTGGACACTCAGCGTCGAGGTAACAAATGCGTAGCTACTCATTTCTCGCTCTCATTGTTGTCCTATCAACAACCACACTCGCTCAACAAAGCATTCCTGAGCTTCGCAAGACTGCACTCAAATCGACTAACCCCTCCGACGAGATCGTCCACCTCGATATAAACAAAGACGGCAAGCCAGACATCCTCGAACGATGGTGGAACGGCAAACGTGTGCGCTGGCTGGATGAGAACGGCGACATGCTCCCCACGGATACGCGCGGTGATCAAGTTGGTGACGTCTTACAGATCGACAAGAACGGCGACGGGGTTTACGACGGCCCAAACGACATAAACATCAAGTGGGCCGACAACGATGGAGACGGACAAGCCGACCTCGAAGCTTTTGTAACCCAGTCTCCTGAATGGGGGCCGGACAAGTGGAATGCTGCTGAGTCTCACTGGATGGTCTACATCGATGTCGAAAAAGACGGCGTGTTAGGTTGGCTTGATTGGACGAAGTTTGATTTTGGTAACGACAACTGGGGTTACACCGGAACAAATGATTGGCTTCCTGACTACAACGGCAACTCGATGTTTCTGAAGGTTCACCGTCCCCCACAATCGCTGCCGGATCCGCGTTTGAACTGGGAGAACCCGTTCGCATTTTTCGACTTCGACAACGACGGGCTTAGTGAGATGGCGATGCGCTGGCTTGATCCTGTTCCGCCGCTCGACAAGGATCAAACCAAACTCACCGGTGTTTTGAACGAAGCTTTTGTCACGTTCGATCTCGACAACGACTCGACCAAAGGAAACGAAACTGACTACGACATGTCTCTGCGCGGTGCGGGTGGTCCCGGGGTTCCATATCAAACCTTTGTTCACAAGTATCCTGCGCTAAAAGGCAATCCCAAGTTTGACGGTTGTTTCCAGTGGAACAATTGGCGCCGGATTGATGAACTAAAGTACATGCCCCACGAGAAGAGTTACGACGCGTTTTTCACTGCTGGATGGAAGACGCTCTATTTTGTTTTTGATGAAGATGACGACGATCATCGTTGGGAACGAGTTGAGATGTACTATCCGATGCACGGCTTCGGCGGACCGAAAGACATCGACATCTATTCGACGAAGCGCTGGCGACGCAGCAACTATGCGGAGCAAGACATGGTTGCTGAAAACGAGAAGCCCGGGTTGTCTGGTCATCCACAAGCGGATTCACTCGGCGACCGTGGAGAGTTTGACGAAGACAACTCCGGCGGCGGAAAACTTTATGTCGGCGTTTTCGATCGGAAACTACATCTCGCCGGCGCCGAGTGGGGCGCATGGACAGTAGACAAAAATGCTGAGTATCACGGTGGCGTAAAAACTCCATCACCTAGACCAAGCGCTCCCCGCGTCGAAGAGGTAGTGAAATATACTGACACCGATAACAATGGATTCCTCGACACGGTTGAGTACGACTACGACGGCGATCGAAAAGTCGACTTCAAGCTTTCTCTTCTGGATTACAAGAGTTCGGCTCAACCGCATCCCGATGTAGTTACGTTGATTGACACGCACAAAGAGGGATGGAAGGGACTCAACATTCTCTTCGGATCGATCTCGAATCAATCGTTTCAGGAAGCGTTAAGTGTTTATCGTGCGGCGTGGCGACGTGGATTAACAACGCCAGAGATGGACAAGCTCGCTTCGGCAGGATCGATCGGGGAGCGCTACGATCATGGATACTGGCTGAAAGAAAAAGTGTTCCGGCAGATTCGAATGCGACTCCAACAAGTGAGACAAGCAGAACCTGGAAAGTCGTCGAGTTTGGATAAGCTCGAAAAAGATTTGGCGAGGTTGTATTACACCGGCCAGTTTGAAGAATACGCGCGAAGGATCGCAGAAGTGCCCGCGCTGTAAGTCAGTACCATAACGCGGTAGCGTATGGCTGCGCGCGGTTGAAGGTAAGCTCTCACGTGGTATACGAGGAAAACGTTCCGCACGGGTTAACTGTTACACCGTGAGAGTTGCGGGCCAGATGGTGTGAATCACTGAACAATTTTGCGCAGGTAGAGCCGCTGCCAGGTAAGTGCGGATGTTCCTGCAGCCATACGCTACCGCGTTATGGTACTGACTCCTCTTATGTACACCGATAAAGTTGTAATCATCACTGGCGGCAGCAAAGGAATCGGGAAAGGCTGTGTTGAGGCGTTCGTTGCGGCTGGCGCCAAAGTGGTTTTCTGTGCGCGCAAGTCCGACGAAGGTGAAGCGCTCGCGAACGAGCTAAACTCGAACGGTCCCGGCAAAGCGACCTTCATTGCTTGCGACGTCGCCAAGACTTTTGAGCTTCGCAATCTTATCGATGCGACAATCGCAGAGTACGACCGGCTCGATTGCTTGATCAATAACGCCGGCTGGCATCCGCCTCACAAATCCATTGACGTGTTTTCAGTTCAAGACTTTCGCGATCTGCTCGACCTGAATCTCGTCAGCATTTTTGCCGCGTGCAAATTTGCGTTACCTCATCTGCGCAAGACACAGGGAAACATAATCAACCTCTCAAGTTTGGTGGCCACAATTGGCCAGCACTACGCGACCACCTACGTCGCAACCAAAGGCGCCATCACTGCATTCACCAAAGCACTCGCGATCGACGAAGCCGAACACGGCGTACGAGTGAATTCAGTTTCACCCGGCAACGTCTATACACCGTTATGGCAGGAAGCAATTGATGCCGCAGCCGACCCGCAACAATGTCGGGATGAAGGGGACAACGCGCAGCCGCTCGGACGAATGGGAACGATTGAAGAGGTTGGGAAGTTGTGTTTGTTCATCGCCTCCGAAGCGACGTTCACAACTGGAGTCGATCACATTATTTCAGGTGGCGCGGAATTGGGTTACGGGCGGAAGACGCGAGAACGGTAGGCAGGAGGCAGCAGCAGTAGGCAGAAAACACTCGCAACCGAAGATGGTGCGCCTGCTTCCTGCTCCTGCCTCATGTGTTTACTGCCTGCTGTCCTTAGCGACTCGCAAAAAAGCCTTCGCCGCATGCGACAGCGATGCGCCTTTGCGATAGATGAGTTGCAGTCGTCGCTCCAGTCTCATTTCCTTCACGGTAATCGCCACAATCTGTTTTCTCTCGATCTCGATCTGTGCTGTCAACCGCGGCACCAAAGCAACTCCCATTTCCTGTTCCACCAGTCTCTTGATCGATTCGAGCGTCGGCATTTCCATCGAAATATTAAGCGGTGTCTTGTACTTCTCAAATGTCCTCACCACTCGTTCACGGTAAGGTGACGCAACGTTGTGGGCGATAAACGACTCCGCACCGAGTTCACGCACGGACACAACTTTATGATCCGCTAGCGGATGCTTTGGGGCGACGATTAGCGCCAGTTCATCCATCACGACGGGAATGGAAGCAATGGCCTGATCCGTAGGTTTGAATGAGACCACGCCGATCTCAACCCCTCGTCCCAAAACCTCCGAAGCGATCCGGCTCGCCAAACTACGCTTCACTTCGACCTTGATATGGGGATGACGCACGCGAAAAACAGAAAGCACAGGCAACAGGTACATCACGGTGTATTCATTGGCGCTGAGGGCCAATTTCCCGTGATGCAGGTCCCTGAGTTCTTTTATTGCGCGGTGTGCACCATGACGGAGGTTGAGCATCTGCTCGGCGAAGTCGAACAACACCTTGCCCGCCGCTGTAAGCGTTCCGTCTTTTGAAGACCTGTCAAACAAAGACTCGCCCAACTCATTCTCCAGGCGCCTAATTGCCTGACTGACTGCGGGTTGAGTGCGATGCAAAGACTGGGCAGCCCGCGAAAAACTCTGCTCTTTGGCCACCGCAATGAGCACCTCTAGCTGGTTGACGTCCAATGCCCCTCCACGTCCAACGTTATCCGATAAAAAGCGCTGGTTATGTTATCACAGCCGCTTATCTTTATATAAAGATTATAACTTTGACTTGGAGGCCCTTGGTCTTTTAGCATTTGGCTTGGCTTGCCCAATCACTGGAGGATCCCCATGTCACAAGAGAGAGTCACAGTTTTCGATACAACGTTGCGCGACGGCGAGCAGTCACCCGGCTGTTCGATGAACCTCAGCGAGAAAGTTCGGATGGCTGTGAAGCTTCAGGAACTTGGCGTTGACATAATTGAAGCGGGTTTCCCGATTGCCTCTGAAGGCGACTTCAATGCTGTCCGAGCCGTCGCCGCCGAGTGTCGGGAAGTGACGGTCGCCGCACTTTGCCGGACCGCCCCACAGGATGTTGCTCGCGCGGCCGACGCACTGGCCGGCGCAGCCCGTCCCCGTATTCACACTTTTGTGGCAACGTCAGACATTCACCTCGAACACAAACTCAAGAAGTCACGCGCGGAAGTTATCGCCATGACTCGCGCTGCCATAAGACAAGCTCGCGACTACACCAATGAGGTCGAGTTCTCGGCAGAAGACGCGACGCGGAGCGATATTGATTACTTGTGCGAAGTTTTGGATGCAGCGGTGGACTCTGGAGCCTCGATACTGAATATCCCTGACACTGTCGGTTACACGACACCCGGTGAGTTCACTTCGCTGATTACCACGATTCGTGAACGAGTGGTTAGAAACCGAGATGTCGTTATCAGTGTTCACTGTCACAACGACCTGGGCCTTGCAGTGGCAAACAGCTTGGCGGCAGTGGAAGCAGGCGCGCGCCAGATTGAATGCACGATCAATGGAATTGGCGAGCGAGCGGGAAATGCTTCATTGGAAGAGATTGTGATGGCGCTGCACGTTAGAGCGGATCGTTTGCCCTACGAAACGCGCATCAACACGACTGAACTTTATCCAGCTAGCCAGCTGCTTTCGGAAATTGTCGGCTTCGGCGTTCAGCCGAACAAGGCAATCGTAGGTCGAAACGCATTCGCCCACGAGGCTGGTATTCACCAGCATGGTGTTATCAACAATCCACTGTGCTACGAGATCATGACGCCTGAGTCTGTCGGAGTTCCGGCAAACGAGTTGGTTCTCGGGAAACACTCTGGACGTCATGCTTTGTCGCTTCGTTATGTCGAACTCGGTTACGAAGTCACAGCTGACGAGCTCGACGAAGCTTATACAAACTTTACGAACCTGGCGGACCGCAAGAAAAAGGTCTATGACCAGGATTTGATTTCACTGCTGAGCGCCAACGCGAAAATTCGCGAGAAGTCAGCGGCGGCGTAACAGAAAAGACGAGCTTGGTACTTTGAGCTTTGAACTTTGATTTCTGCCCTACGCGGTTCGTACTCTGAGACTTTGTTAGCTGTAGCGAATTCAACAAAGCACAAAGTACAAAGAACCAAGGACAGAGTCCAAAAGTTCAAAGCTCATTTGTTCAACTCCAGCGAGGTTAGTAATGAAACTGAAAGTGACAGTTCTTCCCGGCGATGGTATTGGGCCAGAAGTTACGACCCAGGCAGTAAGGGTACTTGAGACGATCGCTGGTATTTCAGGTTACTCCTTTGAATTCACAGAGCATCTCATCGGTGGTGCCGCGATTCGTGAGTTTGGTTCCCCGTTACCGCGTCCAACCCTCGATGCTTGTCTAGCCAGTGATGCCGTATTGCTCGGCGCTGTCGGTTCACCGGAATACGATCAGTCACCACCACATCAACGCCCCGAAGCAGGTTTGCTTTTGCTAAGAAGGGCATTGGGTGGATACGCGAATCTTCGCCCGGCAATTTCCTATTCCGCCATCTCAGCCTGTTCTCCTTTGCGCACAGAAGTCGGCCGCGGAACCGACATCTTGATCGTCAGAGAACTGCTCGGTGGTCTGTATTTCGGGGAACCCCGTGGCTTCTCGGGACCGGATGGCAGAACTTCAGCATTCAACACAATGCGTTATTCGGTGGAAGAAATTGAACGCGTTGCGATTGTAGCTTTTGACTCCGCTCGTAAAAGACGAAGCAAAGTTACCTCGGTAGACAAAGCCAACGTTCTTGAGACCTCTCAACTCTGGCGACAGACCGTCACGCGCGTCGGCGCAAATTACCCGGACGTTCTGCTTGAGCATCTCTACGTTGATGCATGTGCAATGCATCTGATCACCAATCCACGTCGCTTCGACGTAGTCCTAACCGAGAATCTGTTTGGCGATATTCTTTCCGACGAAGCGGCAGTGATAACCGGCTCACTGGGAATGCTTGGCTCAGGAACCAT
>Ga0163161_10003820_pt1 | contig 10565 bp, 9 predicted proteins | sample S45metaG_FD_129847 | JGI IMG/M metagenome (GOLD analysis project Ga0163161, IMG submission 129847) | Switchgrass rhizosphere microbial communities from Kellogg Biological Station, Michigan, USA - S4-5 metaG | ecosystem: Host-associated > Plants > Roots > Rhizosphere > Soil | place: USA: Michigan... | reverse complement strand
GTGCTCAAGGAGCACGGCAAGCTGGTCGAAGCGCCGCTCGAAGCCCGCGTGCATGCCGCGCTGGTCGCGGCCGGCGAGCTCGAAGGGTGGCAGCGCTGGAGCGCCGACAAGGTCCGCGAAGACCTGGTCGCCAAGGCCGAAGGCCTGCTCAAGCGCCCCGAAGGCCAGGCCCTCGGCGGCCGCAAGATGCAGGAAACCCTGCGCGCGCTGCGCGACCAGTGGAAGCAGGCCGACCAGGGCGGCGTGCCGAACCATGCGTTGTGGAAGCGCTTCGACGAAGCCTGCAACGAAGCCCACAAGGTGGTCGAGGCCTGGCTCGAGAAGGTGCGCGCCGATGCGGCCGAGCACCGCGCGCATCGCGTGGCGCTGATCGAAGAGGTCAAGGCCTGGGCCGCCGAGCATGCCGGCGCCACCGACCTGAAGGCGCACAACCGCGCGCTGCATCAGTTCGCCGACCGCTGGCGCGATGCCGGCCACGTGGGCGAGAAGGTGTTCGCCGAACTGCAGCCGCAGTGGAACGAGGCCTTCGGCGCCGCGCGCGCACCGTTCGAGACGGCCCAGAAGGCCAGCGTCGAACGCCGCCAGGCCATGATCGCCGAGGCCACCGAGCTCGGCGCCCAGCCGATGCTGCGCATCGACGCCGTCAAGGCGCTGCAGCAGCGCTGGCAGCACGAGGCGCAGAGCGTGCCGCTCGACCGGCGCCACGAACAGAAGCTGTGGGACGCGTTCCGCGCGCCCATCGACGAAGCCTTCAACCGCAAGACCGCCGAGCGCGAAAAGGCGTCGTCGGCCATGAGCGAGCACGACCGCCACGTGCTCGATGCCTCCAAGGCGCTCGACGCGGCCAATGCCGGCGGCGACGTGCAGAAGATCCGCGCGGCCATCGCTCGCCTCGAAGGCGCGCTGCGCGGCGAAGCGCCGCCGCCCGCACCCAAGGCCGAACAGGCCGCGGCGAGCGCCGATGGTCCCTCGGTCGGCGCGACCGAAGTCGTGGCGCCCGGACAGGCGGCCGCTGAATTCGCCGAAAGCGCCGAACAGGCACCGAGCCCGAGCGACGCGGAAGCCTCGCCGGCCGCACCCGCCGAGGCAGCGCAGGCCGATACGCCGGACCTCGTGGCACCGGCCGACGGTGCCGATGCCTCCGCACGCGTCGACGACGCAGCACACGAAGCAGGCGAAGCCGCCGCTGTAGAGAGCCCGGCGCCAGCCGTAGCGCCGAAGCCGGCACCCAAGCCCGTCGTGGCCATGCGCGGCGACGACCGCCCCAGCAGCAAGAAGACGGAAGCGGCGCCCGCAGGCCGCGCCGGCGGCAAGTTCGGCGACCGTCGCGACGGCGGCCGGCCAGGTCCCGGTGGTCCGGGCCGTCCTGGCGACCGTGGCGGCCCGCGTCCCGACGCACGCGGTGACCGTGGTGGCGATCGCGGCGCACCGGCCGGTCGTTTCGGCGACCGTCCCCCGCGCTTCGAAGACCGCGGCCCGCGCCTCGGCGACGCCGCTTTCCGTGCCCAGCGCGAAGCGCTCGAACGTGCGGACATGGCGCTGCGCAAGCTCGCGGCGCAAGCCCACGGCGAAGCGCTGACGCAAGTGCTCGGCGCCTGGGAACAGCGCGATGCCGCGCGCCTTCCGAGCGTCCAGGAACTGGGTCGCGCGGTCACGCCGGCCGTGCGCACGACCTGGTCGCAAGCTGTCGGCAGCGCGCCGACGGCTGCTGCCAACGATGCCGCTGAAGCGCTGCTGCGCCTGGAAATGGCCGCCGAAGTGCCGACGCCAGCCGAGCAACTCGACGCGCGCCGTGCGCTGCAACTCAAGCTGCTGACCAAGCGCGGCGACCCGGCGCCGGCCCAGACCTGGGGCCAGGACGCCGGCAAGGTGCTGGCTGCGGCGCACGATGCTGCGAGCGCACGTCGCTTGCAGAACGCTTTGAAGGCGCTGCTGCGCAAGTAAGCGCCAGACGGCCATGAAAAAGACGCCCCGCGGGGCGTCTTTTTCTTTGGCGCGCGACCTGCGGACCCGGCCGCCCCTCAGGCCTGCCTGCTCAGGAAGAACTCATCGAAAAGAGCCGTCACCGCCGCGAAGTCCCGGGCGAAGTTCGGCCGGCTCACGAAATAGGCCTCGCAGGCCACCGCGAAGAACTCGCTGATCGAGGTCGCGCCATAGTCGTCGAGCCACGGCGGCTCGGCGCCGAAGCGCTCGGCCATGATGGTTTTCTCGCGGAAATCGTCGTAGGCCGGTTGCAGCACGGCAAGCCACGCGACACGCGATTCGCGGGCGCTGCGCTTGCCCGCGAAGCCGGATGGCAAGGGCGGACAGCCATCGGCTTCACCGCCGCGCATGTCGATCTTGTGGGCGAACTCGTGGATCACGACGTTGTAGCCGCCTTCGCTGGTGACGCTGCTCGCGAGCACGTCCTGCCAGCTGAGCATGACCGGGCCGCGGTCCATGGCTTCGCCGGCGACCACCTCGTCGTACTCGTGCACGACCAGCGCTTCGTCGACCACCTTGCGCCGCGCCACGACCTCGGAGGGATGCACCACGATGCCGACGAAATCGTCGTACCAGTCGAGATGGCCCTTCAGGTGCAGCACGGGCAGCACGGCCTGCGCCGCGATGGCGAGCGCCACCTCGTCGGTGATGACGAAGCCCTGGGTGCCGTGGAATTCCTTGTCGCGCAGGAACTCGGCCGTCAGCGCGCGCAGCCGCTGCACATCGGCAGCGGGGCGGTCGGCCAGGAAGGCGTAGCGTGTCAGCGTGGCCTGCCAAGCGGCATCGGGAATCGGGGGCAGGGCGCGCAGACGGCGCAGCCACTTGAACATCGGCGGTGCTAGCGCAGGTCGACGCGCTGTGCGCCGGCGGTGGAGAGGCACAGCAACTGCGCACGCGGCGGATGGGCCGCCGCGTCCCAATCGCTCAGCACGATGCGGCGCAGGCCGTTGCCCAGGTCGTGCTCGGCGGGGCGGTGCGTGTGGCCGTGCACCATCGTCTGTGCCTTGGCCTGATGCAGCCATTGGCGCGCGGCGTCGGCGTCCACGTCAGCCCAGATCGTCGAGGGGTTGCGCTTGCGGTCTTCGCTCTGCGTGCGCATCGCGCGCGCGAGTGCGCGGCGCTCTTCGAGCGGCCGGGCCAGGAACGCGGCCTGCCATTCTGGCGTGCGAACCATCGCGCGGAACTTGAGGTACTCGGTGTCTTCAAGGCAGAGGATGTCGCCGTGGCTCAGCAGCCAGCGCTGGCCGTGCAGCACCAGCACCGTGGGGTCGTCGAGCAGCGTGAGGCCGCATTGCGCCGCGAGCGCGGGGCCGACGAGAAAGTCGCGGTTGCCGTGCATGAAGAACACCGGCAGGCGCAGCGCGGTGCGGCGCAGCAGTTCGGCGCATTGCGCCTCGAAGCCGGGCTGGGTGGCGGCATCGTCGCCCACCCACACTTCGAACAGGTCGCCGAGGATGACGAGCGCATCCGCCGGCGTGGTTTCGAGGTAACCCCGCCAGGCTTCGAAGGTGACGGGCTCACCGGCCTGCAGGTGCAGGTCGGAGATCAGGTCGACGGTGCGCCACGCGGGCGGCGCCACCAGCTCGGTGAAAGCCGGGTTCGCCACGTTGGTCATGCCGCGCCGTGCCCGTCTTGCCTGTGGGTCATTCAGCGATGACGACAGCCTTCTCGATCACCACGTCTTCGAGCGGCACGTCGTCATGGAAGCCCTTGCGGCCCGTCTTCACGGCCTTGATCTTGTCGACCACGTCGGTGCCGTCGATGACCTTGCCGAAGACTGCATAGCCCCAGCCCTGCGCCGAAGGTGCGGTGTGGTTCAGGAAGCCGTTGTCCGACACGTTGATGAAGAACTGCGCGGTGGCCGAGTGCGGCGCGCTGGTGCGGGCCATGGCGACGGTGTAGTTGGCGTTCTTCAGGCCGTTGTTGGCTTCGTTCTCGATTTCGGCGCCGGTGGGCTTTTGCTTCATGCCGGGCTCGAAGCCGCCGCCTTGCACCATGAAGCCGGGGATCACGCGGTGGAACACCGTGTTGTCGTAGTGGCCCTTCTTCACGTAGGCGATGAAGTTCTCGGCCGACTTGGGCGCCTTCTCGGCGTCGAGTTCGAGCGTGATCACGCCGTAGTTCTTGATGTGCAGTTCGACTTGGGGGTTGCTCATGAGGGACTCCTTCTTCGGAAATTGGGGGAATGAATTACTTCGCCAGCGTGGCGGACTTGATGGTGATGGTCTCGACGGGCACGTTCTGCATGCCGCCCTTGTTGCCGGTCTGCACAGCTCGGATCTTGTCGACCACGTCGGTGCCGGCCACGACCTTGCCGAACACCGTGTAACCGTAGCCATCGGGGTTGGGCGCATTGAGCGAGTCATTGTTCTTCACGTTGATGAAGAACTGCGAGGTGGCCGAGTTCGGGTTGCCGGTGCGTGCCATCGCGATCGTGTACTTGTCGTTCTTCAGGCCGTTGCTCGCCTCGAGCGGTATCGGCGGGCGCGTGGGCTTTTGCTGCATGTCGGCGGTGAAGCCTCCGCCCTGAATCATGAAGCCGTCGATGACGCGGTGGAACACCGTGCCGTCGTAGTGCTTGTCTTTCACGTACTGCAGGAAGTTCTCGACCGACTTGGGCGCCTTGGCCGCATCGAGCTCGACCACGATGTCGCCGGCCGAGGTGGCGAGCTTCACGCGCGGTGCGGCTTGCTGCGCATAGCCGGTGGCGGCGAAGCCGATGGCCGCGGCCAGGATGAAGGCGTTGCGGCGGCTGAATCTTGAAAGGGCGTGGATCGTCAAGTGATGCTCCGTTTGCGAAAGGGGGAGGGCGCGGACCGTGCAACGAATGCGTCGTCGCATCGGTGCCGGCAGCGGCTTACTTGCTGGACTTGCCGACCGGCTTGCGGATGACCGCAGGCGCAGCGGGCAGCGCGGCGGCTTCTGCCTCGGCCTTGGACGAGAAGATCTGGCGGATCAGCAAGAGCTTGGGCGCGACGCTGGCGTTGGTGCTGGCGAACTGCTGCGCCTTCACGTATTCCTGTGCCGCGAGACGCGCATACACGTCGCCGAGATTTTCATGCGCGGTGGCGTAGTTGGGGTTGAGCTTGATCGCCGATTCGAGCGCGGCGCGTGCCTGGTCGAACTTGCTCTGCGAAGCATAGAGCGCCGCGAGGTTGTTGTACGGCTCGGGCAGCTCGGGGAAATCTTGCGTGAGCTGGGTGAAGGCGATGATGGCCTCGGGCTGCTTGTTCTGCTCAGTGAGGATCACGCCGCGCAGAAAGCGCATCTGCGGATCGCGCGGCTTGCCGGCGATGTAGGTGTCGGCCTTGGCGAGCGCTTCGGTGGCCTTGCCTTGACGCAGCAGAAGGTTCACTTCGTCGTAATCGTTGGCGTGCGCGGCGGAACCCCACAGGCTGAACAGGAGTGCGAAGGCGATGGAGAGTTTGGAGAACACGGCGTGCTTCATGAAGCCTCGGCAGGATAGGGAATGCGGGCCTGGAGAACACCCGGGAGGGACGCGGCAGCAGGCTGCGGCGGCCGTTTATACTGCGTGGCATTGTAGCCGAGGGGCCATGTCCAACCCCTCGTAGCCACTGTCCCCGTCACCCCTGAAATACCCCGTCGTTCGCCCGTGCCGCACGTGCGCGAAGCGATGCTTTCCGAGTCTCATGAGTCTGCGCATCTACAACACGCTGTCGCGTGAATTGGAGGAATTCTCCCCATTGCAACCTGGCAAGGTGCGCATGTACGTTTGCGGCATGACGGTCTACGACTACTGCCACATCGGCCATGCCCGCATGATGATGGCCTTCGATGTGGTGCAGCGCTGGTTGCGCGCGAGCGGGTACGGCGTGACCTATGTGCGCAACATCACCGACATCGACGACAAGATCATCGCGCGTGCCGTTCAGCGCGGCATCACCATCCGCGCGCTAACCGACGAAGTCATCGCGGCCATGCATGAAGACATCGGCGCGCTCGGCATCGAGCCGCCTACCGTCGAGCCGCGCGCCACCGAGTACGTGCCGCAGATGCTCGGCATCATCGAGACGCTGGAGCGCAAGGGGCTGGCCTATCGATCGCCTGATGGGGACGTGAACTATGCGGTGCGCAAGTTCCCGGGCTACGGCAAGCTGTCCGGCAAGTCGCTCGACGAACTGCATGCCGGTGAACGCGTCGCGGTGATCGAGGGCAAGCAGGATCCGCTCGACTTCGTGCTCTGGAAGGCGGCCAAGCCCGCCGAGCCCGACGACGCCAAGTGGGACAGCCCCTTCGGCACTGGCCGTCCGGGCTGGCATATCGAGTGCTCCGCAATGAGCTGCGCAACCCTTGGCGAGACCTTCGATATTCACGGTGGCGGCGCGGACCTTCAATTCCCGCACCACGAGAATGAAATTGCGCAAAGCGAAGGCGCCAATGGCAAGCCGCTCGCGCGTTTCTGGGTGCACAACGGCTTCGTTCGCGTGGACAACGAAAAGATGTCCAAGAGCCTGGGCAACTTCTTCACCATCCGTGAGGTGCTGCAGAAGTACGACGCCGAGAGCCTGCGCTTCTTCCTCGTGCGCACCCACTATCGCAGCGCGCTGAACTACAGCGATGCACACCTGACCGACGCCCGCAACTCGCTCAAGCGCCTGTACACGGCACTCGACCTGGTAACGCCCGCACCGATCACGCTTGACTGGACGAATCCGCACGCAGCGGCTTTCAAGGCTGCGATGGACGAAGACTTTGGCACGCCCGGCGCCATCGCGATCCTGTTCGAGCTGGCGACCGGCGTTCACCGCACGCAGTCCGCGGAAACCGCCGGGTTGCTCAAGGTGCTCGGTGGCACGCTGGGCCTGCTCCAGGGCGACCCGAAGGCGTTCCTGCAAGCAGGCACGGGCAGCACGCTCGACGACGCCGCAATTCAGGTGCTGATTGCCCAGCGGGCCGCGGCCAAGGCTGCAAAGAATTTCGCCGAAGCCGATCGCATCCGCCAGGAACTGTTGGAGCAGGGCATCGTGCTCAAGGATTCGCCCACAGGCACGAGCTGGGCCGCCGCGCAGTGAACGGAACCACCAACCCCATGCCCGCTTCCAAAAACCCGACTGTTCAGATCTACACGCCGGACTATTGGGAAGAGGCCTGCAAGCACCTGGCCAAGAAAGACCGCGTGATGAAGCGGTTGATTCCGAAGTTCGGCACCGCATGTCTCGAATCGCGCGGCGACGCCTTCACCACGTTGGCACGCAGCGTTGTCGGCCAGCAGATCTCGGTGAAGGCCGCGCAGACCGTCTGGGACAAGTTCGCGGTGCTGCCGCGCAAGCTGACGCCGGCCAACGTGCTCAAGCTCAAGGTCGACGACATGCGCGGGGCAGGGCTTTCGGCCCGCAAGATCGAATACCTGGTCGACCTGGCCCTTCACTTCGACTCGGGCGTGGTGCACGTCGATTCGTGGAAGGACATGTCCGACGAGCTCATCATCGAAGAACTCGTGGCCATTCGCGGCATCGGCCGCTGGACGGCCGAGATGTTCCTCATCTTTCACCTGATGCGTCCGAACGTGCTGCCTGTGGACGACGTCGGACTGCTCAACGGCATCAGCGTCAACTACTTTTCGGGCGACCCGGTGAGCCGCAGCGATGCCCGTGACGTCGCCGTGGCCTGGGCACCGTATTGCAGCGTGGCGACTTGGTATATTTGGCGGTCGCTGGACCCCGTGCCGGTCGCGTATTGAAATAAAACAGGAGAAGACGTTGGCGAAACGAACCTTCCTCGATTTCGAGCAACCCATTGCGGAACTCGAAACAAAGATTGAAGAACTGCGCTATGTACAGACCGAATCGGCGGTCGACATTTCCGAAGAAATCGATCAGCTCGGCAAGAAAAGCCAGCAGCTCACCAAGGACATCTACAGCGACCTGACGCCCTGGCAGATCACCAAGATTGCACGGCATCCGGAGCGCCCTTACACCCTCGACTACGTCAACGAAATCTTCACCGACTTCGTCGAACTGCACGGCGACCGGCATTTCTCGGACGACCTGTCGATCGTGGGCGGCCTGGCGCGCTTCAACGGCGTGCCGTGCATGGTGCTGGGCCATCAAAAGGGCCGCGACACGAAGGAGCGCACCGCGCGCAACTTCGGCATGAGCAAGCCGGAGGGTTACCGCAAGGCGCTGCGTCTGATGAAGACGGCCGAGAAGTTCAAGCTGCCTGTGTTCACCTTCGTGGACACGCCCGGCGCGTACCCCGGCATCGATGCCGAAGAGCGCGGCCAGTCGGAAGCCATTGGCCGCAACATCTTCGAGATGGCGCAGCTGGAGGTGCCGATCATCGTCACGATCATCGGCGAGGGCGGCTCCGGTGGCGCGCTGGCCATCTCGGTGGGCGACCAACTCGTGATGCTGCAGTACTCGATCTACTCGGTGATCAGCCCCGAAGGCTGCGCCTCCATTCTCTGGAAGACCAGCGACAAGGCGCAGGAAGCGGCCGATGCCCTGGGCATCACGGCGCATCGCCTGAAAGCGCTGGGCCTGGTCGACAAGATCGTGAATGAGCCGGTCGGCGGCGCGCACCGCGACCACCGCCAGATGGCGGCATTCCTCAAGCGCGCGCTCAACGATGCGTTCCGCCAGGTCAGCGACCTGAAGCCGAAGGAACTGCTGGACCGCCGCTACGAGCGGCTGCAGAGCTACGGCCGTTTCAACGACACCAAGGCCGACACCGGCCGGTAAGCACCCATGAGCGAAGCCTTCGAACGCGCCATTGCCGCGTTCGAGCCGGCGCAATGGCCGCTGGCGGTGGGCTTCAGCGGCGGTGCGGATTCCACCGCCTTGCTGGCCGCCTGCGCTTCGCGCTGGCCGGGGCAGGTGGTGGCTTTTCATGTGCATCACGGGCTGCAGGCCGCGGCCGACGATTTCGAGCGGCATTGCGGCGAGGTCTGTGTGCGGCTTGGTGTGCCGCTCGTCGTTCATCGGACCGATGCGCGGCATGCACCGGGTGACAGTCCCGAAGACACGGCGCGGCGGGCTCGCTACGAGGCGTTTGCCGTCATGGCTCGCATGGATTCGACGCGACCCTCCATCCAATCCATTGCCCTTGGGCATCACGCGGACGACCAGGTCGAAACGCTCTTGCTGGCGTTGTCGCGCGGCGCTGGTCTTCCGGGCTTGGCGGCCATGCCTGCGCACGCCGAACGCAATGGCCTGAGCATCTATCGGCCTCTGCTGAGCGTGCCTGCGGCCGACATTCGCGCCTGGCTCGTCGGGCGCGACTTGCCATGGATCGAAGACCCTAGCAACGGCGACGCCCGCTACACCCGCAACCGGATTCGCGCGGTGCTGCTGCCTGCGCTGGATCAGGCCTTTCCGCAGTTCCGCGCCACCTTCGCGCGCAGCATCGGCCATGCGGCGCAGGCGCAGCAACTGTTGCTCGAACTCGCCGCACAAGACCTGGAAGCCGTGGGTGGCCCGCCCGTCATCAAGGCGCTGCAGGCGCTTTCGCGGGCCCGGCAGGCCAACGTGCTGCGCCACTGGCTGATGCAATCTCATGGCTGCGCGCCCAGCGCCGCGCAGCTCGACCAGCTGCTCGACCAGGTCCGTGCCTGCACCACGCGCGGCCACCGCATCCACCTCAAAGTGGCCGGCGGTTTCGCCGAGCGGAAGGGTGATCGGCTGCATTGGTACAATGCCCCGCCCTCGCCGAAGACTTAGCTCCCACAGCTTGCAGGGCGCCGCCTATCCAGCGGCCCTTTTCCTTTCTCTGATTTCACCCATGGCATTGATCGTTCACAAATACGGCGGTACGTCGATGGGCTCGACCGAGCGCATCAGAAACGTCGCCAAGCGCGTCGCCAAGTGGGCGCGCGCCGGCCACCAGATGATCGTGGTTCCGAGTGCCATGAGCGGCGAAACCAATCGCCTGCTCGGCCTCGCCAAAGAGCTGGCGCCGAGCAAACCGGGCGAAGCCCACAACCGCGAACTCGACATGCTGGCATCGACCGGCGAACAGGCTTCGTCCGCGCTGCTGGCCATTGCGCTGCAGGCCGAGGGCATGGAGTCGGTGAGCTACGCGGGCTGGCAGGTGCCGGTGCGCACCGACAGCTCGCACACCAAGGCCCGCATCGAGAGCATCGACGACCTGCGCGTGATGGCCGATCTGAACGCGGGCAAGGTGGTGGTCATCACCGGCTTCCAGGGCGTGGACGACGCGGGCAACATCACCACGCTGGGCCGTGGCGGCAGCGACACCTCGGCCGTGGCCATTGCGGCTGCGATGAAGGCGCACGAGTGCCTGATCTATACCGACGTGGACGGTGTCTACACGACCGACCCGCGCGTCGAGCCCGATGCGCGCCGCCTGACCACCGTGAGCTTCGAAGAGATGCTCGAGATGGCGAGCCTGGGCTCCAAGGTGCTGCAGATCCGCTCGGTGGAATTCGCCGGCAAGTACAAGGTGCCGCTGCGTGTGCTTTCGAGCTTCACCGCATGGGACATCGACATCAATGAAGAGGCCAAGTCCGGCACGCTGATCACTTTCGAGGAAGACGAAAACATGGAACAAGCCGTCGTATCCGGCATCGCATTCAACCGCGACGAAGCCAAGATCTCGGTGCT
>Ga0163161_10003819_pt1 | contig 10565 bp, 9 predicted proteins | sample S45metaG_FD_129847 | JGI IMG/M metagenome (GOLD analysis project Ga0163161, IMG submission 129847) | Switchgrass rhizosphere microbial communities from Kellogg Biological Station, Michigan, USA - S4-5 metaG | ecosystem: Host-associated > Plants > Roots > Rhizosphere > Soil | place: USA: Michigan... | reverse complement strand
TTAATATAAAACCCTGAATTTTATAGTGTGTTCAATCTTCTTAAGTGCCTTAAACAGTTGCTTATCGTATTCTGTATTAATATCGGTAATGGCATAACCGATTTCGGTATTTGTCATTAAAAATTGTCCAACAATGTTGATGTTATGTTTAGCAAAAACCGTATTTATTTGCGCCATAATACCTGGAACGTTCTTGTGAATGTGAATTAATCTGTGCGATTTATCAATTTTAGGCAACTGCAAATTTGGATAGTTCGAGCTTAAATAAGTAGCGCCAGTATTCATAAAATCAATTATCCTTTTCGGTATAAAATCAAAATTACGCGGATTTGCTTTTACATCATCAAAAATTACGATGCCCATTTTGGTACAAAGCTCTGCATCAACCTTGTTTTTCGAATTACCTAAATAACCAATTGTTTTAAGTTTAATTGCATTTTTAAGTTGAGCTTTATCTATTTTCTCTCCATCGGCTAATAGTATTACGCCAACATCTTTAACATACTTTTCTTCGAAACTTGTTTTATGCCTTATTGATAAACCATCATTTTTGAGCAAAGCGATACTTTTGGGGTCAACATCGCCAATAACCAAACAAAGAATTCGGTTTTTAGGATATGAAATTGCTCTAGGTAAATCATTCACATACAAAAACTCATCAAAACTTGGTGTAATGTGATCTGCCTTTGCAACAATACTCTCACGAGCAATATTTTCTGTAAAGGCGAAAAATTTATTTATCAAACCACTTTCTCTCAATTGGAAATCTGAATAACCATCTCCAATTCCAAAAAGTTCGCCTTCTAATTTTAAATGCTGAAGCAATTTTACTTTCCCGCCTTCTTCACTAAGAGGATTAGCATGGTCGTAATCTATAATTTTTCCATCACCTGTGGTTACAAAAGTGTTGGCGTAAATATTTTCCTTTTTAATATGATACTGACTAACAACCGGCGTGATGAACTCCTTAAATCCACCAGAAACAATTAAAACTTCATCAGCATGTTTTTTAAAGAATTCGGCATTGCGAGAAAATGAAGTTGAAACTTTTTTCTTAAGATGCTTAATTAATTGCTTTAAATGCTCTTCATCAGCCTCTAAAAGTTTTACTCTTTGAGCCAAACTCTCAGAAAATGACAACTTTCCTTCCATCGCCAGATTGGTAAAATCTTCAATTTTTTGAAAAATGGATTCTTTCTGGGGATGTTTTTTTAATGAAATTCTGGCAAGTTCATCTAAAGCTTCCACTTGTGTAAAAGTGCTATCAAAATCAATAATGTAGTAGGCTTTTTGTTTAGGCATTTTTTAAGTGTTGGGTGATTTCTGCAATACTATTTGAAAGTGGCTTAAATTGTATTCCGGTTTGTTTAATTATTTTATCATTTGAATAGTAGCTTAATGTGATGCTACTTTTGGCTGTATCTTTTGTAATAGATGGATGATTTCGAGTGAAAATAGAAAAGAATTTTAATGCTCTCCAGGCAATTCCAAGCATCCAGGGTTTAGCTTCTTTAGTTGGTGCTTTTACTTCGAAACCGTTGGCTATAGAAGTAAATAAATCTCTATAATGAATGTTTTCTGACGAGATAATGTAACGTTCGGCAGTTGCATCACTTTCCATTAACATAATCATAGCTTTAACTACATCCTCTACATCTACAAAGCCCGAAGCGCCGTTTGTATAAAATGGAAAGCCATCTTTAACAAGTTTAAAAATTGCACCACTGCCTTCAAAACCAGCATTTTTACCAATTATTACCGATGGATTAACAATTACTGCATCCAAACCTTCGGTTACTCCACGCCAAACTTCCATTTCAGCTTCATATTTCGAAAGTCCGTAAGCATGAGCTTTCGCATCATATACCCAGAAATCCTTTTCAGTAATTTGATTTCCCTTTTTAGCCTCACCTAAAGCGGCTATTGAACTTACATGTACCAACCTGCAATTATTTTCTAAACAGAGGTTTACAATATTCGATGTGCCATCAATATTTACATGAAAAAGTTGCTTTTTATGGCTTGAATTTAAAGACACAAAAGCTGCACAATGGAAAACTTTTGTAATTCCGGTAAATGCATCTTCCAAAGCAGAAGGTTCATTAATATCGGCATCCACCCATTCAACTAATTTTATGTTATTTAATAACGAAGGAATTACAGATGTTTTTCTTTTTAAAGCCCGAACAGCTAAACCATTATCAGTTAGCTGTTTTATTAACTCAGATCCTAAAAATCCCGTTCCGCCGGTTACGAGTATCATTATATTTTTTGGGGCTATTGGTGAAAATACGCTTTCAAAAATAGATATTTGGGGCGATAGTTTTAAATATATGTCACTAACCGATTTCTTTTCTCCCTTAAATATTGATCAGTTTACACCAAAACAAGGTTTTTTAACCAGTCAGCTGGGAATGAAAACTGAATTTTACACTGAATCATTTCCAGATTTGGAAGAAAATAAATTCGATATTGCAATTTTTGGTGTTTTAGATGGGCGAAATGCTGTAAATAACGAAGGTTGTGGAATTGCCCCAGATTATTTCAGGGAGAAATTTTACAAACTAAACGAAGGCGCTTTTGAAAGTCGCATTGTAGATTTAGGGAACATCAGACATGGCGCAACTGTTGCCGATACTTACATTGCTGTAAAAATGGCGGTATCAGAATTAATCAAAAACAATATTATCCCGGTAATTATTGGCGGCGGACAAGATTTAACTTATGCGCAATATTTAGGTTATGAAGACTTGGAGCAAAAAGTAGATTTGGTTGTTGTAGATAATCAATTCGACATCGATGGGCACGAAAGCGAGGGCATCGAAACCCGTTCTGATTGTTACCTAAACAAAATATTCTTACATCAGCCTAATTACCTTTTTAACTTCAGTAATCTCGGCTATCAAACTTATTTTGTAAACCAGGAAAGTTTAAACGTAATGGATAAACTTTATTTTGATGCACACCGTGTTGGCGAATTTGCACAAGATATTACGCTTACCGAGCCCATTATTCGCAACGCAAATATGGTGAGTTTTGATATTGGAGCTATACGCTCTGCCGATGCCGCAGCAAATGCAAACACTACTCCAAATGGCTTTGATGGTGAGGAAGCTTGCAGAATAGCTCGATACGCTGGCATGAATGATAAATTAACCTCAATTGGTTTTTATGAGTTTAATCCGGCTTACGACAACAACGGTCAAACTGCATTTTTACTAGCCCAAATGGTTTGGTATTTTGTAGATGGTTTTTATGCCCGTAAAAAAGATTTCCCTTTAACCCCAAAATCGCAATTTATCATCTACAGAACCAGTTTAAAAGATGGCTCTGGCGAAATGACTTTCGTAAAAAGCAAAAAATCTGATAGATGGTGGATGCAGGTTCCTTATCCTGCACAGCAGTCGAAAAATGAGCGCTATCATTTGGTTCCTTGCCGTTATGATGATTATCAAACCGCAATAAATGGCGATATGCCCGACTTATGGTGGCGTACTTATCAAAAGCTATCATAATTTTACACAATTTTTAATCTGTTGAGGTTACATTTTTTTACATTTGATTTTTAGAGTGTTACAATTCTCACAAGAAATAAAATCAACTAATGAAAAAAATAATTTTATCAGCTATGGCAATTTTGCCTTTGGCTGCTATGGCTCAAAAGCCTTTTACAATTAAAGGTGATGCAAAATCTTTAAAAACAGGCGATAAGGTTTACCTTATTTACAGCGAAAATAGTCAGCGTAAAACAGATTCTGCTGCAGTTACCAACGGTAAATTTGAATTTAAAGGAACTGTTACCGATCCAATTTCCGGTAATCTTTTCAAAAACATTAACCCTTATGTAAAGGGTGCGAATACCAAAAATTTGGATTACGCAAACCTTTACTTAGAACCTGGAAATATTGTTGTAAGCTCTGTTGATTCGATTAAATCCATTACTGTTAGCGGAACAGCCGCAAATAACGATAACACAAAATTAAAAGCGAGCTTAAAACCTGTAACAACACAATTAAACGCTATTGATGCTGAATACGCCAGACTTACTGACGAACAAAAAAAGGATAATGCAGTTATTGGTGGCTTAAGAGAAAGGTACTCAAAGATATCGGAGCAAATGAACCCGATATATTTAAACTTTGCTAAAAGCAATCCAAAATCTTATGTAAGCTTAATGACCTTAAGTCAATTATCTGGAGATCCGGATGCACAAGCACAAGTTGAAACCGTATTCGCAGGCTTAAGTCCGGAGTTAAAAGCAACAAAAATTGGTACAACTTTAGCAAAAACTCTAGAAGCGACTAAAAAAACCGCTGTTGGTGTAATGGCAATGGATTTCACTCAAAATGATGTGGACGGAAAGCCTGTTAAATTATCAGACTTTAAGGGAAAGTATGTTTTGGTTGATTTCTGGGCATCATGGTGTGGACCATGCCGTCAGGAAAACCCAAATGTTGTTGTAGCTTACAATAAATTTAAAGATAAAGGCTTTACCGTATTGGGCGTATCTTTGGATAGACCAGGCGCTAAAGATGCTTGGATAAAAGCAATTGCGGATGATAAATTAACCTGGACACACGTTTCAGATTTAAAATATTGGGAAAATGAAGTTGCTGTAATGTATGGTATCCGTTCTATTCCGGCTAACTTTTTAATTGACCCGACTGGTAAAATTATTGCTAAAGGTTTAAGAGAAGAGGCTTTGCAAAGTAAATTACAAGAGCTATTGGGTAGCAAATCCAAATAATTAAGCTTTTACAAAGAAGAGCCTGTATCATAATATGATCAGGCTCTTTTCTTTTGTTTTCTTTTCCATTGATTATCAAATTTTTAGTTTTTTTTCTCTTTTATTTGATTTAAATATCTGATTTTCATATATTTAAGTAATAAAAGAAAGCTAAATATGTCAGGCAAAAAACCTGTTTTCAAACCCTATGACCAAAACCAGCTCATGGCTTTTCCGCCAACCTTTGATGAGCTGATACCCGAAGGCCACACGGTTCGGATAGTAAACAAGGTCATCGATGCAATCAATGTTGAGCCGCTCCTGGAGTCTTATCATATCCGGGGAGCCTCCAACTATCATCCCATATTATTACTTAAAGTACTGGTTTACGGTTATGTTACCAATACCTATTCCAGCCGCAAACTCGCTGAAGCCTGCAGGGAACGTGTACCTTTCATGTGGCTGAGTTCGATGAGCAAACCTGATCACAATACCATAAACCGTTTTCGTGGTGTCAGGCTTAAACACGCCTTGAGAGCGGTATTCGAGGAAGTCGTAAAATACCTTGCCGATGAAGGCCTTCTTAGCATAGAAGAGGTTTATACCGATGGCACCAAGATTGAAGCGAGTGCCAATAAATACACTTTTGTCTGGAAGAAAGCCATTCAGACCAATAAAGCAAAGATGCAAAAACAGCTTGCTGAAATCTGGGACTATGCGCAGAGTGTTGCAACCGTTGAAGATATCCTCCCTGAGCCGCCTACAGCAAAAACAGTTAGTAGCGAAAGCGTAAAAAAAGCTGTAGAGAAAATCAATGAAGTGCTTGGTGGTAAAGATAACATAGATAAAAAGATCAGGGGAAAAGTAAACTACGTTACCAAAAACTACCCTGTTGCTATCCAGAAATACGAGGAACAGGAAGCCATCCTGGGTGAGCGCAATAGCTACAGCAAGACCGATACGGATGCCACCTTTATGCGTCTAAAGGAAGACCACATGCTTAACGGCCAGTTAAAGCCTGCCTATAATGTCCAGATATCCACCTCAAACCAGTTTATTGTAAACTATACCATTCACCCAAATCCAACTGACACCCTTACCTTAAAAACACATATTGAACAACATGAGAAAAGCTTTGGGAAAGCACCCGAAGTCCTTACCTCTGATGCAGGCTATGGTTCTCAGGAAAACTATGAACTACTTGAGAGAAAAGAAATAAAAGCTTATGTAAAATATAACATGTTCGATAAGGAACAGGATAAAAATTACGATAGCAAACGACCATTTTCGGTAAGCAACCTTTATTACAATGAACAGCAGGATGCTTATATCTGCCCGATGGGACAACCGATGGAGTATAAGGGGAATGCCAAAAGGATTACAGCAAGTGGTTTTGAACAGACCCTGAGAAAATACGAGGCAAAAAACTGCATGCGCTGCCCACTTAATGGAGCCTGCCACAAATCAGCAGCAAACAGAATTATTGAGGTAAATACAGGACTAAAAACGCTTAAACAAAAAGCATTTGAAATGCTTAACAGCGAGGAAGGGATAAGGCACCGTAAGAAACGGTGTTACGATGTCGAACCGGTCTTCGCGAATATCAAACAGAACCATCGGTTCCGCCGCTTCATGCTCCGCGGCAAGGAAAAAGTAGAAATAGAATGGGGTTTATTGGCAATTGCACAGAACTTAAGGAAAAAAGCAGTCTAAAAAGGCTGTTTTCGTTTTTTAAACTCAGGTAGTTCACTTAAATCCCCTTTTGACAGTCAGCATATGACTACTACCAAGAACAAAAAAAAGAGGGTAATCATCTTTTTTTAAAAATGATACACCCTCTTCCATTTTTTTAAAGATTTTTATGACGATTTTAGAAAATCGAGCGCATTGATGAAATAATTCTCCATTCCTTCATATGGATCTTCGCCCGGTATCCACGAAGCAAATTTCCAGTATTCCCATTCACTACCTAACAAAGGTGGAACTAAAAGGAAATATTGTTCTTGATTTATACCCCCAACAACAATGCTTCTGGCTAATTTAATTGCCACATCCAAAAGTTCATCATTGTTAATCCAAATCTCAATTATTTCAGGATCAATATCTTTCAAAAAACCAACATTTGTTGTTGATTCAAAGGATGGCTCAATGTTTTCATTTGGTGTAGTGAAGCCATTGGTTATTGACAGAAAATCTTTATAATCTTTTGGTAAGGCAACTTGTAATCTTTCCTCAAGCTGTTTAATCTCATCTGCAGAAGCTGGTTTGTTTCCTAACCATTTCGATTCAACCTGTTCACCAGTAAATGTGAATTCACCTTGTTTAATCGCAGTTTCTGAGATTTTTTTTAGTGTCTTTTTTAATTTGGTTTCCATCAACGTTAAATTAAATCGAAGCCAATATCTTCTCTAAAATATTTGCCGTCGAAATAAATTCTTCCGGCATCAGCAGTTGCAGATTGAAGTGCAGTAAATAAATCTTTTTGCAAGCTTGTAATCGCAATTACGCGGCCTCCATTTGTTTTAACTACATCGTTATCCAATAAAGTTCCGGCATGGAAAGCATTTGAGTGGCGAAGATTTTCAATTCCTGATATGGCTTTTCCTTTTAAGTAATCGCCAGGATAACCACCCGCAACAATCATTACAGTTGCAGCAGTTTCTTCGCTGATTTCTAATTTAACCTGATTTAAAGTTTTATTCGCTGTTGCAATGAAAAGTTCGACCAAATCATTTTTAATTCTTGGAATAACACTTTCCGTTTCCGGATCGCCCATACGAGCATTGTATTCTATAACATAAGGATCATCGCCAACTTTTATCAATCCGAAGAAAATAAAACCAGTATAATCGATATTATCTTTCTTTAAGCCATTAACAGTTGGCTTAATTATTCTTTCTTCAATTTTATTTAAAAATTCTGCCGAAGCAAAAGGCACAGGAGAAACAGAACCCATACCACCAGTATTTAAACCTGTATCAGCCTGACCAATGCGCTTATAATCCTTGGCTTCAGGTAATGTAATGTAGTTTTCGCCATCTGTTAAAACAAAAACAGAAAGTTCTATACCACTTAAAAATTCTTCGATTACAACTGTTGCACCAGCAGCGCCAAACTTACCACCAAGCATTAGCTTTAATTCTTCCTGAGCTTCTATCGTTTCAGTACAAATTAAAACGCCCTTACCCGCAGCTAAACCATCTGCCTTTAAAACAACTGGTAAAGCGTGGTTTTGAAGGTAAGCCAGTCCATCTTCTAAAGTATCGGGCGTAAAAGAACGCGATGCTGCAGTTGGAATGCCGTGACGATCCATAAACTGCTTAGAAAAATCTTTACTTCCTTCTAAAATTGCGCCTTCTTTTTTTGGTCCGATAACCGGAATATGTGCTATTGTAGCATCGGCAAGAAAGAAATCATGAATACCATTTACCAAAGGTTCTTCTGGTCCAACTACCACCATATCAATTTTCTCCGTTAAAACAATTTTTTTGATAGCATCGAAATCGTTTACGCTGATGTTGATATTGGTACCGTAAGCGCCAGTTCCACCGTTTCCGGGAGCAATAATAAGTTTATCACAGTGTGAAGATTGGCTGATTTTCCAGGCAAATGCACTTTCTCTGCCACCTGAACCTAATAGTAAAATATTCATTCGGCAAAGATAAATAAAAATGGAAGATGTGGGGATGTAAAATGGAAGATGTGGGATGAAAATGGGGAATAGGTAATAAGGAATGGACGATGGAAAATGCGAAATGGACGATGGAAAGTCCAACATTTCCATCATCCATATTACATCTTACACAATTACATAATTACATTATTTAGCGTTCCGTGTCATTTGTTCTAACATATCCCACATTTCATTTGGAATAGCTTCTAATCCGTTCATTTGACCTGCACCTTGAAGCCATTCGCCACCATCTATAGTAATAACTTCTCCATTGATATATCCTGAAAAGTCGCTCACAAGAAATGCTGCGAGATTTGCGAGTTCCTGGTGTTCGCCAACTCGTTTTAAAGGTACACGGTTTTTGAAATCGAATTTCTTGGCCAAATCTCCCGGCAACAATCTTTCCCAAGCACCTTTTGTAGGAAATGGACCCGGTGCAATTGCATTTGTACGAATACCATATTTCCCCCACTCAACCGCCAGCGACCGCGTTAAAGCTAAAACGCCACCTTTTGCACAAGCAGAGGGCACTACATATGCCGAGCCCGTAAAGGCATAAGTTGTAATAATATTTAAAACAGTTGCTGTCTGTTTTTCTTTTATCCAGTGCTTTCCAAAAGTTAAGGTGCAGTTAACAGTTCCTTTTAATACGATATCGATTATTGATGAAAATGCATTTGCAGAAAGTCGTTCAGTTGGTGATATAAAATTTCCTGCAGCATTATTTAAAAGCACATCCACACTTCCGAATTTTTCGATCGTTTTTGCAAGTACGTTTTCAACCTGTTCAATTTCGCGTACATCACAAGCTACAGCTAAAACTTTACCTCCGGTTTTCTCCTCCAATTCATCGGCCGTTTTTTGCAAAACATCTTGCTTACGACTGGTGATAACCAGATTGGCGCCCAACTTTAAGAAATAAACGCCCATTGCTTTTCCTAATCCGGTACCGCCTCCGGTAATTACAATGGTTTTGCCTTTCAAAGCATCATCACGAAGCATCGGTTGATTGAAATTTAACATGTATCTTGTTGTTTACTGGTTAATTGGTGAACTGACTAAGCGGTTAATTGTTGAATTGGTTAACCGTTTAATTGTTCAAATTGGTTAATTGATGATTTACCAAATCGATTATTTCCTTTGTAGATTTTCTAGAATGGTTTTCAATATGTGTCTGGTTGAAGGCGACCACCATTGAACCAACATTTTTTCTAATGTTGCAGACTGGTTTCCACTAACAGCCGCTATTAATTCAGCCCGTATGTTTAGCTTACTTTGTGACCAGGTATTGCTTTCGAGCTCCATAAATTTCTTTATTTTTCGCTCTGCAGATGTAAGCAAACTTTCGTTTTTCACAATCTCATCAACCAAACCAGCTTTTAATGCTTCTTCAGGGTTATATAATCTTCCTGTTAACAAACTTCTAGATGCTTCTGCGCTACCAATCCAAAAGGAATATAATTGAAATATACTGTTCGGAACAATAATCCCAACCGGAACCTCATTTAAACCTATTATAAATTGTCCTTCTGCCATGATTCTGTAATCGCAGGCCAAGGCCATAACGCAACCACCAGCGGGGCTATGTCCACTGATGGCAGCAACAATAGGTTTTTTAAAGGCTACAAGGTTTGCAGTAAAGCTGAAGAACAATTCGAAGAAAGATTTCGCCTCTTCTTCATTATATCCGTAAAGTTCTACAAGATCTAATCCTGCTGAAAAGAACGGTGCCTTTCCAGTTAAAATTACACCACCAATATTATCATCCTTTGAAATGTTATTCAACATATCATTAAATTCAACAATTAACTCACGGTTCATCGCATTCGACTTGCCTCTATCTAAAGTAATGGTAGCCAAACGATCTTTAACACTAACTTTTATTGTATTCATTTTAATGATATTTTGAATGTAATTGAAGCAAAGTAATAAATTTGAATTAGTATGCATGCATACTAACTCAAATTTATTACTTTTTAGTTATTTAACGCTATAAGTATATACTTTTCTCGCCAAACGTCCTGACACATCAATACCTTCAATAATCATTCTATAATCACCGGGTTCGTTAGCATTATAAAATTCAAATCGCCCGCTACCACTATCACTCGTTATAACTTCAGGATTCCAGTAAATTGTACTGCGGGTATCGTCGGTATTTGTTTG
>Ga0163161_10003818_pt1 | contig 10565 bp, 16 predicted proteins | sample S45metaG_FD_129847 | JGI IMG/M metagenome (GOLD analysis project Ga0163161, IMG submission 129847) | Switchgrass rhizosphere microbial communities from Kellogg Biological Station, Michigan, USA - S4-5 metaG | ecosystem: Host-associated > Plants > Roots > Rhizosphere > Soil | place: USA... | reverse complement strand
CCCTTGCCCGTCAGCGCCAATCCCAGCGATGTGTTCGAACGGCTGTTCGGTGATGGCGACGCGCTGGACGCCGACAGCCGCCTTGCCCAGTTGCGGCGCCAGACCAGCATCCTCGACTTCGTGATGGACGATACTGCGCGCCTCTCCGGCGCGCTCGGCATGGAAGACCGCCACAAGCTGGACGAATATCTGGAGGCGACCCGCGACATAGAGAAGCGAGTGCAGAAGGCGATGGCCTCAGGCGGCGGTGTCCAATCCGCGAACATGGAGCGGCCCGCGGGCATCCCGGATTCCTTCGACGAACATGTCCGGCTGATGATCGACCTTCAGGTGCTGGCGATGCAAGCGGACATCACCCGGGTCAGCAGCTTCATGATCGGGCGCGAACTCAGCAACCGCACCTATCCCGAAATCGGTGTCCCGGATTCACACCATATGCTCAGCCACCATGGCAATAATCCGGACAAGATGGCGAAGCTGGCGCGGATCAACCGGCACCATATGGAATATTTCGCTTATTATCTGGAGAGGATGAAGACGGTGAGGGATGGCGAGGCATCCCTGCTCGACCGAACTCTCGTGCTACGCGGATCGGCCTTCGGCGATTCCAACGAACATGATCATATGGACCTGCCCGTCGTCGTCGCGGGCGGACTGGTGAAGGGCGGCCGCCATATCGTCGCGGAAAAGGGCACGACCATGTCCAACCTGCTACTGACGGCGCTCCACCTGCTGGATGTCCCGGCGACCTCTTTTGGCGACAGTACTGGGCCGTTCGGGGCGCTAGCCGATGCCTGATCGGATTAGCCTGCGCCTGCTGCTGACCAGCGCTTGCCTCGCCCTCGCCGCCCCGGCTGAGGCGCGCACGGCCGATCGCATGGACGGGCTCTCGTCCGCGATCCGCGCCAATGATCTGGCGGCGGTGCAGGCGGCACTGGCACGGGGCGGTGACCCCAATCAGAAGCTGGCGTTCGGCTCCTCCCCGCTCGCCTGGGCGGTGAATATCCAGAACCCGGCGATGGTGGCAGCCCTGCTGGCCAGCGGCGCGAAACCGGACAGGGCGGACGCCGATGGCGTTACCCCCTTGTCGCTCGCCTGCGAATTGGGCAATGCCGCGATCATCGACCAATTGCTGGACGCCCATGCCAATGTTCATGCGACGCGTCCCGATGGCACCACCCCGCTCGCCATCTGCGCACGCTTCGGCCCGGCGGAGGCGGTCGCGCGGATGCTGGCCGATGGCGCCGCGGCGGACCGGCCCGATAGCCGTGGCCAGACCCCGCTGATGTGGGCGGCCGCCTCGGGCCGGGTCGAGGCGATGGCGCTGCTGCACAAGGCCGGGGCAGATCCCAACCGCATGTCCAAAGGCGGCTTCTCCCCGCTCTTTTTTGCCATCAAGAGCGGCGGCGTCGCGGCCACCGAGGCCCTGCTGGCAGCGGGCGCCCGAGCAGATCAGCGCGGCCCGGAAAATAGCAGCGCCGCGCAACTGGCCGTCTACCAGAAGAATTACGCCGCCGCCGCGCTGATGGTTGCGCGCGGAGCGGACGTCACCGAACGCGACCGCGTCGGCGAACAATTGCTCCATGCCGCCGCAGCGGGCGGGGACATGGCGCTGGTCGACGCACTGCTGGTCAAGGACGCCGATCCCAACGCGCTGACCGGCCCCTCGCGCATCACCTGGGTGACGGAGGCGAATTTCGGTGTTCCTCCGCCGCCCGTCCCGCCTACCCCGCCACTGCTGATCGCGGCGGCCAACGGGCATCGGGCGGTGATGCAGCGCCTGATTGCGGCGGGCGCCGATTCCCGCTTCGTGGCGGCGGACGGCACCAATGTCGTGCTGGCCGCAGCGCAGGGCGGCAGCGCCGAGACGCTGGATTTCGCGCTGACCCTCGCTCCGGATGCCAATGTCGCCAATGCCGCCGGGACGACACCTCTCCATGTCCTGCTGGGCGGCGGCGCGCAGCCCGAACTGGAAGCGATGCTGCGCCTGCTCGCCAGCCATGGCGCTCGCACCGACATTGCCAACCGGCGCGGCACCACCGCTGCCCAGATGGCGGATGGCGAGCTGACCGAAGTGAAACAGATTTTCCGCTCGGTCTTTCCCGACGACGCAGCGCTGAAGATGGCGGAAGCAGCCCGCTAGACCGTCTCCAACATAAGAATGCACCACAGCAGCTAGAGTAGAGTATCGCATGATCGCAAAAAACCTTCGCCTCGCGCCGATCGCCATGGTCGCCCTTCCCGTCGCCACGCTGATGCTGGCCGGAACGCTGGCCGCCCAGACCGCAGCATCCAGTCCCCAGGCTGCGATTGCGGTGCGACAAGCCAATTACAAGAAGATGGGCGCCGCCATGAAGACGCTGAACGACCAGCTCAAGGGCAATGCCCCCGCCAAAACGGTGATACTGGGCGCTGCCCAAGCGCTGGCCATGGCCGCCCGCGAACAGCCCAGGCAATTCCCCGTGGGCAGCGGTCCCGCGGCAGGCGTCACGACCGATGCCCTTCCCAATATCTGGACCGACCGAAAGACCTTTGACGGCCAGATGGCGCGAATGATCGCGGAATCGGCCAAGCTGGTCACGGTCATCAACGGTGGCAATATGGACTCCATCCGGGTTCAGGCCAAGGCGACGGGCGCAACCTGCGCTGCCTGTCACCGCCAGTTCCGCGCCGACACCTGATGGACGAGGCCTCCGCCATGCTGTCCGCACCCGAGCCCCGCTTCGTCCGGATATGGGATGCCCCGATCCGGCTGTTCCACTGGCTGCTCGTCGGCCTGATCGCCTTTTCCTGGTGGAGCGGCGAACAGCATGAAATGGAATGGCATCGGCTGTCGGGCTATGGCATCCTCGCCTTGCTGATCTTCCGGCTCTACTGGGGTTTCACGGGTGGACGCACCGCCCGTTTCGTCCAGTTCGTACGGGGGCCGCGAGCCGCGCTCCACTATGTCCGGTCGCTGGGCCAAAGCGATTACAAGACGCCGGAGGGCCACAATCCCGTCGGCGGCTGGAGCGTCCTGCTGTTGCTGGGCGCATTGGCCGCAATGGTTACCGCCGGCCTGTTCGCGGTGGATGTCGACGGGCTGGAATCCGGGCCGCTCGCCAATTTTGTCAGCTTCGATCTGGGTCGCCTTTCCTCCGGCATCCATGGCGTGTTGTTCAACATCCTGCTGGTGCTGATGACCCTGCACATCGGGGCGATCCTCTTCTATCTGATCGGGCTGCGCCACAATCTCATCGGCCCGATGATCCACGGACGACGGCGCACGGCAGACAATGAAGCAACTGCGTCGCTCGACGCGTCACCGTGGAAGGCGCTCGCCGGCATTATGGCCGCAGGGCTTTTCACTTACATGATCGCACAGGGTTTCCGCCTCTGACAACGATAATGCGGAATGCTCTGTCGCTTCCAAATCTTCCATCTCTTGAAGTGCACGGTCTCGTTCTGTCTCCGCGCCATGAACGACCTGCACAACCGCACCGTGCCAGAACATACTAAAATCGAAAATGCCGTCACTCGGCGTCGATGTGGAGGCCCCAACGGCCAGGTGCTGCGCGCCAATGGCGGGATGATTGGCCGATCGGGTTCGCGCCGAGATGTTCCGTCGCATCGGTCTGGAAGACCTCCTGACCGCGCGCGTCAACTGATGGGCATCGAACCGGGCCAGTCGCCCGGTTCACATCGAAAGGATCGCCGTAATGACCCCAACTATCGTCTGGACCGCATCCGTTCCGACTGGAAAACTGCGGTTCCTCACCATCAGCGCTGCCTATGAGCGGTTCGGGCTGAACGACCGTCAGATCGAGCTTGTCAGCCGCGCGCGCCCCACATGCCAACGCTGATCCAGTGTTCCGGTTGAATAAAGTCACGTTCTCGCCATCTTTTCCAGTTTCGCGAGGAAGAAGCGGTCGCTCCACAATTCCAATGATTTCGACTCAGCCGGGCGTAGGAAGCGCCTGACATCATCGGCGGCCGCCTTCCAGTCGATAGCGGCTATGCTGTTCCCCAGCGTGTCCTCCAGCCATGCCATATCGATCTTGAGGTCTTCCTGACCCGCCCACGGGCCTGCCTGGATGAGGGCGGCCTGGAGATGCACCAGATTGGGCGACACCCCGTTCGAGACATACCAGGAAAAGTCATACCAATCCCTGCCCTTCAGATATCCTCGGCAAAGAAGCGCATGGATTTTCAGCGCGAGGTTTGAAGGCAGATCCTGATGCCGCACCTCGTAATCGGCGGGAAAATCGAGAAAGGTGCTGGCTTCGCCGGATCGTGGCGGCGGATTGGTGTCGATCTCCAGCTTGATCTTGATCGTCCTGCGACGTCCCGTACCCGCGAAGGTCAGATCAAGTTGACTCGCGATGGCATCGTCCTTGAGCACCGCCTCCCGAACTGCTTTGTCCATCCTCTCCTTGGGCTGGGCATCGAGCTTCAATCCAAACTGTGCGAAAACCTCGACCAGAATTTTGAGATAAGGTGCCCAGTCGAACTCGGGATTCGGTGACCGGAGCATGAAATCGAGGTCTTCGGAAAACCTTGGCAGGCGGTGCAGAATGCGCAGGCTGGTGCCACCCTGGAAAAGAGCGATATCGAAAAAATCGCCACGCCAGAGCGCGTACAGAGCGATCTCCTGGATGATCTCCTTGGTCGCATTTTCTTCCTCGACCGCGTTGGTCGCTCCATATTGGCGGAGTTTCTCCTGAATAATCTCAATCATCCGAGGGACGTCCTTTGGCCGCGCCTTTGATCGTCAGAACGGCGTCTTCGAGTGAATGGAGGAACGCGTTGGCGGCCTTATGCCTGTAGACGGGCCGGAGCGCGGAGAAATCCTTGCGCCTGAGCGATCGCAACCGGTCCGCGTCAATCCGCATGCCCGTGGTGAGCCAGTCCAGGCTGGACCAATGCTCCTTGCGCAGAGCGACAAGATCGATCAGCGCCCGTAAAGGCTGCGCGACAAATGCCGTGAGTTTGCCGAGCTTTTCGCGATCCACGCTCGTCAAGAATTGGTATTCCTGGAGCGCGAGCGGATGAAAGCTGAATTGTCCGTAGGATGGCGTATCATGGGTAATCGTCTTGCGGCCTGGTGAAACGCTTGCCGTGGTGAAGACGGCCTCCGGAATCCAGCCATGATAGGCTAGGGCTGTTTCAAAAGAGATATAGCTCCCTGGCAGGAGGGCTTGCGCTACGGCAAAGGGATGGACGGAATCGTTGCTGGTTCGCCGACCGAGCATATAGGTAGCCCGCTTGACACGGATCAGCGACCCGTCCTTCAGTGCCCGGTGAACCAGAGCATAGCGGCGGGCATCGCTGCCACCCAGCAGCTCACGAAGCTGGCCTTCGTCGAAAATGCGATCGGCAAGGCCCGATTCTTCAACCTGTGCGGCAAGCGTGCTCATGAAATTCCAGATACTTTCAAATAGTGAAAGTTTCAAGAATTTCCTGAAACGACATAAACCGCATCCGCTGTCCAACTGACACTGAACTGGATGCAGACCCTTCCCCGCAGAGGTTGCCAATCAAGCGTGTTTCCGCCTAACGAATTACCGCTCCTTGCTAAACAGAAGCCTCCTTTTTTTGTTCAAGAAGAACGCCAAAAATATAGCTCCGACAGAGGTCTGCAAGGGTTGAATGAATCGTTTTATTCAGTTGCGGCGTAATATATTGTGGCTCCTTCACCGTGTAACGGAGAAATAAGCGGGCAGTTTTCTCTGTTATAGGCGCTTCAAAGCATCCAAAACTATCCCACACAAGATAGATATTTCTGATCGTTCGTAAGACATCGCGGTAACGGTGACGATACAGATCGACCATGCCTCGGCCGACCGCGACCTCCTGAGCATTGATGGTAGGTCGACATAGCCCAAGCGTCCGGTCAAAGCGTTTTGCCGCCCACCATTCGTCCAGCCACCAACTATGGCTGTTCAACATTCCTATCTCCACGCTCCAGAAGATGAAGAGAATACACTCGACATCAAGGTGCTCCGATGCCTGTGCGTCATATTTTTGATAATCGTCTAGGATCGCGGCCCGCAATGCCTCGAAGCGATCAGGGAATTCCCTGAAGACAGTATTGAGAGCGGTTGACTTGGGAAGGCATCTCATCGCTGCTCATCCAGTTCGGAAGAAGTCGGTTCGGCGGTCAGGCGACACATTCCGGTCCTCACCCAGAAACCGGCTCCAAGTTGGAATCTGCCGGAGGGATGAAGCAGCACGGGCATCCCACTATGTCCGAAGCATTCAGCGATGTGGGCAACGGCAGCCGACCGCGCGCCTGCGTCGTCCACCGCGTCGATTTCTATGTGAATGGGGGCGTCACTAGGAGAGGTCTGGAAAGAAAGATGGAACGTGGGCACGCTTGCAACTCCGGGGCAAGCTGATTAATCAGCAATCAGTGATTTAATAACAGGACAATGGTTGGTCAATGGCGTCCGATAAAAAACAAAGCCGTGGGCGGGGGCGCCCCCGTCAGGAAAATGCGCCCGATCCGGATCATGTGGCGCGACTTGCCCTCAACGCATTTGCCGCCTTCGGCTTCGAGGGGGCGAGCGTGCGCGCTATTGCCGCTGCGGCGAATGTTGATTCTGCTCTGGTTCTGCGGCGCTACGGATCGAAATCAGGTTTGTGGAACGCGACCGTTGATCGACTTGGCGAGCGTATGTCGGTCTTATGGACGGCTGTTGACAATCTGCGCGTTGATCCCGCGCCCTTGCCGGATCGCTGCCGTCGTGTGATTCGGTTGTTCGTGGCGTTCTGCTGCGAAGTGCCGGAACTTGGGCGGTTCTTTACCGACGAAATTGCGAAGCCGAGTGAGCGTAGGGATTATCTGCTGGAACGCATTTGGCGGCCCCACGTTAGGGTGCTACGTCCTTTTCTACAGGAAGCACGGAACGCCGGTGTTCTTATGGTGGATGACGTAGAACTGCTGGTTTTCCTGCTAGTCGGGATGGTGGCGATGCCGCTGATGATGGGACCCATAATCACCAGCGATCTCGGCATTGAATGGCAAGACCTTGAGAGCCGCATGAGCCGTTCTATAGAACGCATGGTCCTACTGCCGACAGATTGATCGAACTCGGTCGCGAGCAGATTGGACGTCGGTCCCAAACTAGCGCCGTAGCGGCCAGTCGGCTTGGCGGGCTTGTCTCGCTCGCTTTGGTCAACACGGCTAGCGCCCTATGCTGATCGTGCATCGCACCGGTTGCCTGACCTTGGCGGCCCGCTGCTCGCAAGCCGCGATGGCGTCGCGGTTTGCCTGCCGCATATCGGCGGCGTCAACGATGGCCTGCCAGCCTTCCGGGCTGTCGGCCTGCATTAAGCGCGCGCCCGCAGCCCAAAGCGTCGGCTCGCGTACGACGCGCGCGGCGAGGCGTTCGGGCCAATGCCAGCCTGTCGGCGCGATGCGCGCGCCAAAACCGGGAAGCACCGTCATGAGCAGGCATCCGGCGACAATGCCGCCTCCCGCCGCCCGCCATAGGTTGCGTTTGTGCTGGTCGATGGTGGCGGCCGTGCCGATGACTGCCCGCAAGCTGCGCGCATTTTCGGTAAGCTCGCGCGCAGCTTTGGTAAGCGTGGCCTGATCCTCGCACCGTGCCGTCACCGCCGCCGTCTCGAACCGGGCCTGAAAATCCTCCGGCGGCATTTGCAAGGCGGGCGCGTTCTCGATGGCGATCGCCCTGGGGCGAGGCGCTGGCCTCGCTCCATATCTCCACACGCGCGTGGCCGTCGTGACCCGGCACGGCTCATCACTGACATATCCCGCCGCATCCACGCTCCCGGAAATGCCGGATTCTGCTTCCCGCTGGCAGAAAAGCAGACGCGCACCGCCTGAAAGCGGACCCTCCGACTTTAAGCGACCTTCGCGACCGTCGGAAAGCAGACGGGCGGCATGGCGGCACCTGCCGAGGCTCACATCATAGCGCATATGTTCGCTATTTGTTCCATCGCATCGAGAGTCAATCGCGGTTGCAGCCGATGACAGAAGAAATGCGTTCAGTTGGCATCGATCCAGCCAGCAATCGTAGGACGGGAAAGATAGGGATGGCAGCCAAACTCAAGGTATTCCGCACGCCGATCGGCTTCCATGACGCCTATGTCGCCGCGACCAGCCAGAAGAAGGCGCTGGAGGCCTGGGGCGCCGACAGCAATCTCTTCGCGCGCGGCGTCGCGGAGCAGGTGACCAACGCCAAGCTCATGAAGGCGCCGCTGGCGCAGCCCGGCACCGTGATCAAACTGCCGCGAGGCAGCGCGGAGCAGCATCTGGCATCGCTCGCAAAATCGAAAGCTCTTGCGAGCCGCAACAGGAAAAAGCCAAACCCCGAACCGGCGCCGCCGCGTCGCCCGGCAAAACCCCGCCCGCGGCCCAGCCGGGCGGCGCTCGATGCTAAGGTCGCGGAACTGGAAGAGCAGCGCGCCAAGCTGAAAGAGGAGATCAGGCGCTTGCGGGCTACGGGAGAAAAGGAACGGACCAGTCTCGAGGCAGCGATCGATGCTGCCCGCCAAAAATATGTCAGTGCGCTGGATGGGTGGAGAGCCGTCAACTGAGCCGCATCCATTCACAGCGATGCGCGTTTTCTGATCGTCAGCCTGGGGCTTGGAGCCCCATTCCCCGTTCATCACCAGGAGCACACCTCCCATGAAGCATATCATCGGCCCCGTCATTGGTGCAGCGATCGACCGCAAGGATGGCGACAACGGCGTCAAGGGCGCGATCCTCGGCTATGTGGCCTCGGGCGTCATCAAGACCGTCGCCAAGCTTGGATTGCTCGCCGCGATCGGCGGCGCCGTGGTGACCTTGGCAAAGCGTACCCGGTCGGAACCGACGGGCCGACCCGGCGTTAACCATTTATCGGGTCGCACTCATCCCCCCCGCGGTGCGGCCTGATGAGAAAAGGACCCCGCCAGCTCCCCTGCTGACGGGGTCTTCTCGTTGCGGCGGCCACTGCGATGGAACCGATACCGAGCCGAAATGTTCTTCTCCCTGTTAGCGATAAGAACAGCGGAGAGAGCAGCGTGACGGACAGCAACAGCGTCGAAGCACAAGCGGCCATTCTCTCGGATACAGAATTCAAGGACAAGCTCGGCAAGACCATCTCGCATCTGCGCGCTTTCGCGCGCGGGCTGTGCGGCAATCCCGACACCGCCGATGATCTGGTGCAGGAAACGATGCTCAAAGCCTGGGCCGCCCGTACCCGCTTCACCGCCGGCACCAGCTTCAAGGCCTGGACCTTCACCATCCTGCGCAATCACTATTTCAGCCAGATGCGCCGCCAACGCTTCGTCGGCGAATGGGATGATCTCGTTGCCGATCGCAAGCTCGCAGCACCCGCCGGTCAGGATATGAGCGTGGAACTGCGCGACCTGATGCGCGCGCTGGCGCAGCTGCCCGACCCGCAGCGCGAGGCGTTGATCCTGGTCGGCGCGGGCGGCCTTGCCTATGAGGAAGCGGCCGAGATCATGGGTACGGCCGTCGGCACGATCAAAAGCCGGGTGGCCCGCGGCCGCGCCGCACTGGAAGCACTGATGGAAGGCGGTGTCCTCGACACAAAGCGGCGGGACTTTGCCGAGGGCGGTCAGGCAGTGGTCAGCATCTTCGCCTATCTGGACAAGATCCAGGCGCGCAGCGGTCATGCCCTCCGCCTGACTGCGACGACGCCGCTGTCAGCGGCCGCCTGACGGCCGGCTTCTGCGCTGGATAAAGAATCCCCGCCGGAGCCTAGCTGCACGGCGGGGCCAAGGTTCAGGGAGGTGTCGCTCCAAGGGGGAGGCGACAGACTGAAGCTATGCCTTTTCCGTAGCAATTCAAGATGGATTCGTTACCGATCTGAACCGGATTTCGGATCTATATGGCAATCCTGCCAATCCCAGTCTCCATTTTGGACGAAGGCGACAAAGCCATCGTCAATGATCAGCGTCGCTTCGCCATTGCGAAAATGCTGACCGAGCGATGAGGACTTGCGGACGAGGACCAGTTCGCTGTCCGCCAGCTGCACGCGCGCCTGCCGTCCCTCGATGCGAAGCCCGAAGCTGCGCCCCTGCGCGCATGCGACATGCAGATCCTCATGATTGTCAGCGGCCTGAGCCGGCAAAGAACCCACCAACATCAGGGCTGCGATGAGGGGAAGTGCAGGCACGGCAATCTCCACGGCACACATCATCCCAGGCTCCAACGAAGCTGTTCCCTTAAACCTCCTCAGTTGCGCCGTTTCCATTGGTCAGTGCGTTGGCGATGGTCGTCGCAAAGATTTCCTCCGCTTGCGCGCGGACGCTCGCATCCTTGGAGGCAAGGTCATTGCGCAGCCATTGCGGTGCGCGTTCGGTCGCGCGCAAAATAAGGGCCTTCACTTTCTCGTCCATTTCCAAAGCCTATGGTCGACGGGCATCAGAAGGGCAACAAGGCTTTGCTTCTCAGCCGAAAAGCCCATGCAGGAACCAGCCCTGCCCGCCGGTGGCGCTGTCCATGCCATCGCCCTGTCGAAACACCCAGTAGCGGGCCCGGCCGCATTGGCCTTGTCGCCGATCTCACCAATCCGATGTGGGAGCAGATGGTGGTCGATACCCGATATCGT
>Ga0163161_10003816_pt1 | contig 10566 bp, 8 predicted proteins | sample S45metaG_FD_129847 | JGI IMG/M metagenome (GOLD analysis project Ga0163161, IMG submission 129847) | Switchgrass rhizosphere microbial communities from Kellogg Biological Station, Michigan, USA - S4-5 metaG | ecosystem: Host-associated > Plants > Roots > Rhizosphere > Soil | place: USA: Michigan... | reverse complement strand
ATGTAACAAGGTGACACTTTTAATCCCTGTGATTTTTTTGATCAGGTCGATATCCTTCTGGTCGTATGCAGCAGAATCGCCCAGGGCAGCAGTGACCACAACAATCTTTGCCTTCTCCCTGCCACCGGCAAGTGCGACAAATTTATCCCAGACAGCGGGTGTATTGCCTACATTTCCGCCAATGATCAGTAACGAGCCACGCTCCGGTCCATGTCTGGTCACAGAAGCAGTGTCAATATGAATCGGCTGCTGTGCAAAAGAAGCTGATGAAGCAGCCACCATCAGATACAGCACTATGCTGTTGAAAAAGGTTGTCATACTATATTTTTTAGGAAAGGAGGTCATTTGTTTCGTTATACTTTAATCTCGTTTTTGGTCACAGTTAAGCCCGGCTGGTCAGCCATATGCTTAAAATATCCCCACATCCTGTTAGAGAGCGGAATTTATACAATAATATTTCTGGTATTTAAATGAGGATCAACAACAGCGAAACTGCATTCGGTAGATATTTACTGTTCCAATTTGATCCATTGCTATTTGCTGATAATACGTTAATTAATTGTGCTTCTGTTTTTCAAATGTAGTATATAATAATATACAAACCAATTAAATCTATTAAAAAGGTAGATTTAATTTGAAAAACGCCTTTTCCCTATTTAAAATCGGGTTTACAAAGAATTTAAACAACAAAATTGATAGGATAAGGGCTGCAAAAAATGCCCGAAAGGCAATGGAGAAATCATGCCCTGTATGATGGATACTGGTGCTAATGGTGCGGTAAAAAATAACAAGCTGCTATGTGAAGCGCGATACCGGTCTGGATCATCACTTGAAAAAAAATGACTGCTGTTTTTCTACATGCAATATTTTGCCCTTCGCAAAAGATTGGCGAGAAAAACAGCAGTCATTTTATGTTTTGCTTTAGCCACTACCTGTTTTTCCGTAGCAGCTCGAGTCTTGCCTTTTGTTCGGCAATACGGCTTTCCAAACGGTCATGACGCTCTTTGTTGTGAATGGCCTGATCAATATGATCTGCCTGGTGCCCGTGTGCATGCTCCACCCAGGTGGTATATTGTTTCTCCTGATGTTCCGCGTTACCGCTCAGCTTCCTCAGCAAATCCTCACGTTTGATCTTCAACAGCAGCAGCTTCTCATTCATTTCATGGTGATGGGCTTCGTCTGCAGAAAGAAACTCAGTTTCAGCATGTTTGATCTGTGCATTCAGCTCTTCAATTTCTGACAGTGCAGGAGAATAGATTTCATCATCGATATTGAGCCTGTACACTTCATTGGTCAATGGGGCAAGTACGGTATCGACAGGAGTTTCCCAGTCTTCCCACACGTGTGCGATCAGCAAAGATTTGCCATTGGGGATATTCGCTGATACTTTATCGAGGTAATCCGACATCCCTTCTGCCCTTGCCGTATCCCCCGCTGCGCCGGCAACCATACCTGCGCCGATTCCGACCAGAAAACCCAGAGGCCCCGCCAGCAGCCCGATGAGCCCGCCAATGATACCCCCACCAATGGCACTGTATCCTTCAGCTTCATCCCTCGCCGAGCGGATAGAAGTTACCCCGTTATCATCTTTAGAGAGCACATAAAACTCGCCCAGTGAAATGTCATGCACTGCGCTGAGTTCCTGTATGGCCAGTAAACCTTTAAATGCGTCCGTTTCATTAGGAAACAGCGCCTGAATCATTCTTTCCATAATATTCTATACGATTGAGTTTGTACCCAAGATAATAAAATATCAGGCCATATTGTTTGCCGATTTCTTGCATTGACCAAGGGCATATCGGCATTGACGTAATATTTTTCCGGCTCTATACCGGATTACCTAAATTTGATACGTGATGAGATACCTGGCTATAAATATAAACTACGACCTCGATCAGGATTGGTATTGTAAATGTGCCACTGTATTGGATTGTTATACCTATTTTGACAGTTTGGGTTCAGGACATGGCCCGAGAACCGCCATCTATGACATTGAGATGAACACCTACCTATGGATCAATGATAGTCATCTGAGGACCGATCAGCGATTAAACGGAATTGTGTATGATGCCATGAAAAAGATCAGCGCACAAATCTAAAAGTTTACCTTAATTAACTATTACTACCCTAAAGGGCAATTGCTACAGCGTTTGCCCTTTTTCCATTTCTCGCAGCATTTCTTTTTCTTCTTTTTGTCCTTACCGGATTTATCCTTTTTATCAGACTTCTTATCCTTGTCCTTATCTTTCTTCTTGTCCAATATATAGGCGTACGTACTCATCAAATCAGTATAGGTATATCACATGGTTATCAATTATCAGACCAGCCTGATATTACTGAACCACTTCTTAAAAATCTGATCATAGGTACCATTTTTTTTCAGCAGTTCCATTGTTTCGTTGATCTGGTCTTTCAGCGCCACATCGCCTTTTTTCATGGCAATGGCGTACTGAGATGCTGTGCCCGGCATAAACATGCCGATTTCCAGGCTCTTATGCTTGTGCAGAAACCCGCCCGCAATGGGTGAGTCATCAATCAGCACATCAATACGCCCGGCCAGCAATTTTTTGTAAAGTTCGTTATTTGTTTCGGCATGTACCGTCACATTGGAAGGAAAAGCAGACATTACATATTTCTCGGCTTCTGTAGCGATACGGATACCGATCTTTTTATTGGTGAAATCGCTCAGATCGGTAAGTACCACACCCTGGTTGACAACTGCACAAAGCTGAAACTCCAGATAAGGCTGGCTGAATTCAAGGATCATCTTTCTGGATGGGGTCATGGTGACTGCCGAGCAGATCATATCCAGTTCGCCTTTGTATAGTTTTTCAAGTATCGTAGCCCATAAAGAAACCTCATAATGAAGTTCAAGATCCAGCAGTTCAGCAATAGCAGAGATCATCTCGACCTCAAATCCCTCAAACTTAGCAGAGTTATAATCACTATGTAAGGGAAAGGGAGCGGCTGAATCCAGACCAATCTTCAATATTCTTTTCATCTATGTTATCTATTGTTATTCAGTTGTCAGATAGAGCCTTTGATCATTAAAATAATTATTGCTTACGCCTGTACTAATTCCTTTAAGCATGCCAGGTCCATTTATTAATAAATTTTAAACCCTAACGGGTTTATCATGGGGTTCTGCGCAGCAATTTTAATGATTTTTACGTCAAATTCATATAAAGTACAATATATAGATTTCTTTGTTACACAGAGAAGATTAAAACACCCTGATTAACAGGAAAAACAGCCCGGCTACCACTGCTGCGAATAGCGTACTCAGGAAATTTACCTGATCATTGGACAGAACGCCCTTCCTTTCAAAGCTTGCCCCCATCAATGAATCGGAATAGTTCCCCGCAGCACCTGCAATGACGATAATCAGGAAGTTGATGTCAAAACTTTCACTAAACGCATACAACAGCGCAATAACCACCGCCCCCATGGTACCGATCAGTGTTCCTTCCAGGCTCACAACCCCGTCCAGCCCGCATAGGTCCTTCTTCCAGCTGATGCAGTTGTAAAATCTTTTCCCGTAGATCATCCCCAGCTCCGACGACAGCGTATCTGCCATTGCAGAAGCGAGCGTTGCACTGAGCATCACCATCCATAAAGAATGGTAAAAAGGGAAAATGATCATCACGATGGCAAGTAATGCAGCCATCCCTGCATTGGCAAGCACCTGCCCGGCATTGCGCTGCACAGGATCACCTGGTTTGTCCAGCTGCCGCTTCTTTCGCCTGCCCCATGAAGTGGCAACCGTCCCGGCCAGGAAAAATACGGTCAGCATCATGATGCCCGGATAACCGGCAGCAGCGTACAGCAGCAGGCCGCAGATCAGTCCTGTGAAAGCAGCAACAAGGGTCAGCTTTTTAGTGTAAATGCTAAAAACCACACCTGCTATCAGCAGCAGCGCAACGGGAAGATCTTTGATCAGGCTATACATTTTTATCTTTATAAAGCTACCATATGCCTTGCTGTTGTTCAGCGGTATGCTAATGATGGTTTCAGTTGAAGAATCACTTTTCAAAGTTATCTTTTTAATTATATTTACCGTATCAAATCCAGATAACTGTGTTCAGAAATTACTGCAGGCTTGCATCTATTTTATTTTTATTCGCTGCAGGCACAGGCCAGTTACGGGCACAGGAAATTGCCACCCCGAAATATAAGCTACCCAAAGATACGGTAGACCATGAGATTGCCGGACAGGTAGATGTGAATGATGTTTATCATTCACTGCTTCAAAAATATAAAAAGAATCCGCCAAGAAATAAGAAGAGCGGCAGCCTTGCCCTGCTCCCAACCATTGGCTATACGCCAAGTACAGGATTCGCCTTTGGTGCCGATGTATCAGGGACAAGATATCTCGGTGACCCCGACAATACGACCCTCTCTATCTTTGATGCTTTTGCAACTGTATCTACCAACGAGCTGGCTTTGGTACAGCTGACGCATAATGTATATACCTCGGGAAACAAATGGAACATCCAGGGAAGTTACAACCTCGGAAAAACCATTGTACTGGATCATGGGCTTGGGACTGGCAGAGAAACACCAGAAGTGCCCATCAGGTATAAATTCATGAAGCTGAGCGAGTATGTATACCGCAGTTTCCTCCCCAATTTTTATGCTGGTGCAGGAATTACCTTTAACTACTATGGCGATATAGATGAGGAACTGGATGGTGCAGAGGGCATTAAAACCTACAATTACCGGTACAGCATGCACAACGGCTATCCTGCGCACAGCTATTTTGCCAATGGACTGCTGATCAACCTGCAATACAATACGCGCGACCAGCCCTACCGCCCTTACAAAGGGCTCTATGTCGATCTGATCCTGAGAGCCAACCAGAAATGGCTGGGCAGCGAAAAAGGAGCTCTGCAGCTGAAAACGGAACTGAGAAAATACTGGAGTGTATCGCGTAAAAACCCGGAACAGGTTTTAGCCTACTGGCTGTGGGGATCTTACCTCCTCAACGGCTCCCTGCCCTATCTCGAATTGCCCGGCACCGGCAGTGATGTGAACCAGCGTATGGGACGGGCTTACACCATCAGCCGCTTTAAAGGCCCTTCTTTTTTTTATAATGAGATGGAATACCGTTTCCCGGTCACGAGAAATAAACTGCTGAGCGGCGTCGCATTTTTCAATGTAGAAACAGCCAGCAATCAGACTGGTGTGAACCTGTTTAATTACTGGGAACCCGGTGCGGGTGCAGGATTACGCATCCTGTTTGACAAGCACACACGTTCTAACCTGTGTATTGATTATGGCATTGGAAACTATGGCGCAAGGGGCGTGTTTGTAGGTTTGAATGAGGTGTTCTGATTTGCAGTAAAGGCGGCTAAAACTCAAACTGCACTTTTGCCCTCAGCCCGTATGCTGATACCCCCGGATTATCCAGGTAATTGAAACGCTTTACTACATCCAAACGTAAGACCTTAAAGATATTCCCTACGCCGATACTGCCTTCCATATAAGGCTTGCTGCCCAGCGAATACGTTCTGGCTACCCCATCTTCATTGACAGGGAATTGCAGCAGGTTGCGGTGAAGGTTAGGATCATTCTCGTCCCTGATACCGCCCATAAGACCTTTAAAGGTGGCATACTCCCTTAATTTCAGTTTTCGCAGCAGCGGAATGCGGTTAAAGATCAGTCCGTTAAAGTTATGGTCTACATTTAAACTTACATAGTGGTCGCTCACAAATTCCTGAAAATTCATCAGGTTATAGGCATATACCTGATAAGAATACGATTGATTGGCATGGTGGATATCCAGCAGCGGGAAAGGTACCTTCCCAAAGATATAACCGCCTTCGAGCCTGAAATCAGAACGGCCAAACTGTGACAGATAGAACCTCTTGTCAATGGTACCGATCAGGCTCTGGTACTCGTACTGTCCGCCAAATGCGCCTTTCATGCCCGAAGCGAAGTTCAGTTCGAAAACCGGGTATTTCTCTATCGTCCGCTCCCGCATGGTCTTGCCCTGGTAAAAGCGCTCTTTCGGCGCATAGCGCAGTTCAAGATTAAATTCTGCACTGGTAATATGGTCGGTGCGTACCAGCTGGTTATTGCTGTCAAAGCTTTCATACAGCAGCGTTCCTGCCGGGGTTTGCGTCCACCTTTTGAAGCCTATATTGAAGGAGAAGTGGTTGGCGTATTCCTGCATGTACTCCGCCCTGTAAAATTCGCTGTAGATAAACTGGTTATTGACACCGCGCCTGAAGGAGGATACAATATTATCTTCCGGGACTACGGTTTTGGATTCATCGCCCGGCACGTCTACATCGCGCTGATAACTTACCCTGATAAAACTCTGCGGAAACTTATAGATGGATTTGTTATTGAGGGAGTAGGCGGCACTGCCGTAATATTTCCATTTCTCGTCTTTAAAACCATAGGCGCCATATCCTGCAAGATACCAGCGTGTGCTGAAATCAGTGGTTGTACGCCCGCCCAGCCTCAGCCTGAAGCCTTCGAGGTTATTGAAGCCATAAAAACCATAGAATGGCCCTACTTCTACGGGGCCAAACTGTTTGTAACCGATAAAGAGTATCGAAGCGACATCCATCAGGCGCTTAAAGGATTTCATTTTCCCCAGCGTATCGATGTTGCTGTAGATTTTCATCTTGTCTTTCGCCAGCGTATCCAGACGGTTTTCTGCCCAGAACTGGTCAGAGCGCTTTTCAGCATCAGGGGCAACCACCAGGCTTTCGCCGCGGTAAAGGCTGTCGGGATGCTCCACATTGGATTTGTAATTTTTGATAATCACCGTCCGCTCACCTTTGAAGCCCCTGCCCCCTTCTTTGCCCAGGCCAAAGTCTACCAGCAGATGGCTCTTGCTCAGGTGGTACTTATCTGCGGTATCTTTATCAAAGTTCAGCTTCACCTCCATCGCACGGATAAAGTTGATGTTGACGCCCTTGCCTGTTTTTAGAAAAGCATCCTGCACAGCGTACCTGCCATCCATCGTGATATAGATCCGGCCTTCGAAAAGCAAGCCGTTTTCATTGCGGGGGATAAAAGAAAGCTCAATCAGATTGGGCGTATGCGTCTTCACGGTATCGGTAATGAAGAACTTATAAAATGCTGGTGCGCCATCTGCAATGGGGCTCAGGAACTGACTGTTGGTAAAAACGATATTGTTTTTATAAATATCTACGTCGGCGTACATCCGTTCGAAGTAAGTACCGATAGCATTGTTGTCTACCAGTCCTTCGTCAAAGTTCACATGTTTATCTGCGAGCATGATGACCTTGGTTTTTTCAGGGCTTTTACGGTAGTAATTTTGTGAAAGGCGTTCCCGCAGGTATACAGGAAGAATATTTTTACCGCCAACAGCACTTGAGTCCTGCTCATCAAACAGGAACTGGTATTTGCGGAAGATCTTTTTGTTCTTGAACTTATCACTCAGGTTGCTGAGGGAAAACTGCATCCAGTCGTATTGCTGAAACTCTACACTTTTATCGCTCTCCATCCTGTTCATCGGCTTGTGCTCAATGACTTTACGGATGAGTTCTACCGCCGGGTTATCCTTGTTGCGGTATCGGGCTTTCTTCGCTGAACTGATATTCACTTCGCTGAGGCTTTGGGATTCTTCCTGCAGCCTGATATTTAAAGTTTGTGTGGTATTGGCTTTAATCGTTAATACCTGGGTTTTATAGCCCACATAGTTGACCTGAACCTGTGTAAAGGCACCCGCATTGCTCAGCCTGTAGTTTCCAGCTGCATCGGTTTTGGTAACCAGCTGGGAGCCTTTGAACAATACCGTAACATAAGGCAGCGGACTTTTTTCCTTAGCATCTGTAATGACTCCTGACACAATAGTGTTCTGAGCGGAAGCACTGATTAGAAAGAAAAAATTTGATAATATAAGTAGATAAAAAGACTTCTTTTTAATATCATTCATAAGTATTGCGCCGGGCCTAAAAGTCTTTTTATTCTTGAACAAGATAATGATTTCACAATCTACGATCTAAAATGATCATTTCCAATCGCGAAAGCCAATTTCATAGATTTACCACCCTTTACGGCTGTTAAAATATGTTAAATCCCATTGAGCAGGCCAAAACAGCCTGAAAGGGACATTCGTCTTTCATCATGAAGAGCAGATTTCTTTTACTATGCAATGATAACGAAGAATCGCTGAAATTGTTTTTTACCGCTTTTTTGGATCGCTCAGTTCATGATGCGCTTCCCTGAAAGATTTCGGGGCAATGGTCATTTGCCTTTTGAAGAACATATTGAAGTTTGCCGGGTATTCAAAGCCCAGGCAGTAACCAATTTCAGAAACATTCCACTCCGTGTGTTTGAGCAGGGAGATCGCCTCATTGGCTATCCTTTTGGAGATATGGTCTGAAGTTGTTTTGCCGGTCACCTCTTTCACGGCATGGTTAAGGTGGTTGACATGCACATTGAGGCGTTCGGCAAAGGCATTGGCCGTCCGCAATTCCAGTACATGGTCTGAAGAATACACAGGGAACTGCCTTTCCAGTAACTCAAAAAACAGCGAAGAGAGTCGCGATGCCGCATTGTGGGTTTTCCCTGCCGGGTCTTCCCGGGGCTGCATTTTCATCGCCTCATGGATGATCAGGTTGACATAGTTGCGGATCAGGTCATACTTATAGGGATAATCTGTTTCGATCTCGCTTAACATTTTCTCAAAGATGGCACTGACCGTCATGACCTGCAGTTCATCCAGATAAAATACAGGCACATCCTGGATCTTCATCAGCAGCGAATCATTGTAAGGCTGGGAATGCTGGCGCATAAAGCTGTCATTGAACAGGCAAAAGTAACCGGACTGAAACGCTGAGGTGGTTTCCCAGGAATAAGGGACCGTAGGGTTGTTGAACAACAGCGCAGGGCCATCGATCACGATCTTTTCATTCGGATAGTGAAGGACACCTTTGCCCAGGATCAGGGAGATCTTATAAAAATCCCTTCTGTTGTATGGTGAGGGGTTGAGTGTGCAGTAGCCCAAACGTTTAAAAACGTTGAAATGCCCCGTGGGAACATCGAGGGTAGATTTAGGAATGATCACATCGGGTCTGTTTGCAGCAAACATCTGATAGAATTCCAAAAGGGACATACTTTTTTTCACGCCTTAAAATTGCGCAATTTCCCGGTATGTCCCTCTTTTTTATTGTAATTTTATGGTTTGATAGGGTCGCCGGAACGGATTTCTTCCGTTGCCTGGCTAACCAGCTGGTCACCTTCGGCAATATTTCCGAAAATCTCTACTTTATCATCCGTTTCACGTCCTTTTTTGATCGGTACGATCTCCGCCTTGTTATCTTTTGCGCGGATCACATAAATTCCTTCAGCTCCGTCTACAATTGCGCCTTTAGGAACAATAAATGTGCTTACATTTGCCGGTAAAGGGATGGAAACATCTGCCACCATACCCGGCAACAGTTGTTTTTGAAGATTGGGAACATCCATCTCTACCCTTTCGGCACGCAGGCGTGAATCCAGCGCCCCTGATAACCTTTTTACTTTAGCTGTAAACAGGATATCCGGTTTGGACTTTACAGTAAAGCTCACCACATCGCCATCTTTCAGGTAACCTGTATACAGTTCAGGAATCGAGACTACCAGCCTCAGGTGTTTTTGCTCCTGTATGGTAAAGATCGGTAAAGCAGAGCCTGAACCTGTAGGGCCTACAAATGCGCCTAAGTTGACATTTCTGGCAGATACTACCCCACTGAAAGGTGCACGGATCTGCAGGTAGCCGATGGTGCTGCCCACCTCTTTATAGGCAGCCTTTGCTGCGTTGAGCTGCGCAAGGTCTGAATTTCTTTTGGCGATCGCCTGGTCCAGGTCGTTCGTAGAAATCGTTCCGGGAGTTTTGCTGGTTTCCAGTAACCTGTCATAGGTGGCTTTACTGGCCGTAGCTATTGCTTCCTGAGATCTTAACCGCGACTCTGCAGCAGCCAGCTGAGAAGTTGTTTCCGGAGCTTCCAGTGTCATCAGCAACTGTCCTTTGCTCACCTCAGAACCTATATCCACATTGAGTGTCTTTACGAAACTGCTCACTTTGGCATAGAGATCCACCTGCTGATAAGCGATCAGTTCACCCGGCATTTTTAAAGAAGTAGACATGGCTTCTTTCTGCAAGGCAAATGTTGGTATGGCCACTGCTGCCGTGCCCGGATCTTTAGCTTCTTCCTTGTGGTGGCAGCTGCTCAGAAATGCTACAAATGCAATGCTGCTGAATAAAACTGTGCTGCGGCGGAATATTGTTGTGTTCATCTATATATATGCTAATGTTGTTAATCTAATTTATATCTCTAAGTGACCAGCGCTTGCCGGAACTTATTTGGCTTCCTGTAATCCTTTAATATAATGTTCGCTTTCTTCGTCTTCAGGATCTAATGAAGGCGATTTCAAAGGAACTTTGCCCATTACCCAGGTAAATACCATCGGCAGGATCAGCAGCACCGCAAAGGTCGAAGCGATCAATCCGCCAATTACTGCTCGTCCCAGTGGTGCAATGGCATCACCTCCTTCGCCCTCGCCGATCGCCATTGGCAACATACCTACGACCATGGCCGCACT
>Ga0163161_10003815_pt1 | contig 10566 bp, 8 predicted proteins | sample S45metaG_FD_129847 | JGI IMG/M metagenome (GOLD analysis project Ga0163161, IMG submission 129847) | Switchgrass rhizosphere microbial communities from Kellogg Biological Station, Michigan, USA - S4-5 metaG | ecosystem: Host-associated > Plants > Roots > Rhizosphere > Soil | place: USA: Michigan... | reverse complement strand
TGACAGTGAAAATATTTTCTTCCTAGACGAATATCTTCAGTTTGACGGTTTCAGTTACAGATTGGTTCCAATTCATACGCCGAGAAGCAGTGATGGTGAAATGGGTAGAGTAGATGCAAATTCTTTATACAATGTCGTTAAAAACTTCAAATGGGGTAATTTCAAAGATCTGAATGTACATTTTGATGAAACAGCAACTTCAAATATTGTGAGCTACAGAAGTTCTGCAAGCAGAGCAGCAGCAGCTTTGGCGTTATCTGGACAAAAAGGTAAAGCTTTGGAAATCTTAGATTTAGCATCAAAAGAAATTCCTGCAGAAAAATATAACGATCCGCGTTCTTTGAGTTCAATTGTTTATGGTTATATCGTTGCAGGTCAGGAACAAAAGGCATTAAAATTGGCTGAAATTCTTAAAAAAGGAATATTTGAAGAGTATGATTATTACCTGACTTTAAGTAAAGCTGACCAAAAATTTGTCGGTAGACAGATGAGATCAAAACCAATGGAATATTCTCTTGTCGTTTCTGCAGTTACTGATGCTTACAAAAAGATCGGTCAGGATCAGAAAGCTTATGCTTATTTGGTGAAATCTATTGAACCAATTGATAAGAAATTCAATGTTTTCATCAAAGATCTTCAGCAAATGGGCAAAGAAAAAGCGATGAAAGAATCTGAAAATGTACAGAAAATCACCCCTTTTTATCAGTATTTATTTGATGTGATGGAGCCGTTTGATTCTACTTATTCGAAAGAAAAAGAAGATCAGATTACCAATTCGATCATCAAAGCAACACAGTAAAAATTTATTTCAAATATTTAAAACGGAACTTCGGTTCCGTTTTTTTTATGTTGATATTCAAGAATAATAGGATTATATTTGTGCATCAAAAAAACGCAATGGCCGAGAACACAAACAAGAATCTTCCATTATATGCTGTAATATTTGCAGTAATTGCAAAACTCTATTTTCTCCTGACACATCACATTCAGGAAGATGCTTTCATCACTTGGCGTGTTGCCCAGAATTTATTGGATTATGGAGTGATTGGTTTCAACGGTGATACCAAAATTTCAGCTTCTACAACGCATCTGTATGTTTTCGTTTCTTATTTTTTCAATTTAATTTTTGGTAAAGAAAACTTTATCGAACCTCTTTTGATTTTAAACACCATTCTTTTCACCATCGGAAGTTTATTTCTTTCTCATTTATTATTAAAAAATCCGTGGCATAAAGCAATTTTCATTTTTCTGTTCGGACTTTTACCGCCTGCGATAAAAATTTCAATACTTGGAATGGAGTACGGAATTTTGTTTTTTCTCGAAATGGCTTTGCTTTATTATGGCTTTAAAAAAGAGAAAAAATGGGCCTTGATTGTATTTCCGGTTTTGATTTTATTTACAAGAATTGATACCGTTATTTTCTTAGGAATCATATTCTTGGTCGATGTTTTTTGGAACAAAAAAATTAAATGGCTCTATGTTTTAGGTGGGATTTTAGGTGTTTCTGCAGCAGTTGCTTTCAATTGGTTTTACTTTGGTGAATTGGTAAATAATACGATTGTTGCTAAAAAACTGGCTTATGACAGAGTGTATACTTTAAGTCAGGATTTCGAATATTTCAGATTAAATTACGGCAACTTTTGGGGAATGCTGAAACTTCCAGGAGATTTCAATCCCTTTACCATTGTTATTGCCATTTTTGAATTGCTGTGTTTTATTTTCCTGATCAGGCAGAGAGAAAAAAGAAACTATTTCCTTTGGATTATTTTCCTCTTTGCATGGGCAAAACAGATTATTTTTCTTTCCCAAAAAAGCCTTTTCGATTGGTATTACTGGGTTCCGCAAATCCTGCTTTTCGTTCCGGTTTTAATATTTGTAATAGAGCAGAAAGTAAAAAGAAACTGGTGGCTTTCAGCATTGATTATTGTTTATATTGTGCCGATGTTGGCTTTCCAAACCATACATTCTATTGCAACCGGAAATGGCGAATGGAATTACAGACGCTCCATCGGGATATTTCTAAATAATTACGAGAAAGACAAAAAACAATGGATTTTGCTCGAACCGGCTGGATATATTCCTTATTTTTCAGGTTTAAAAGCGATTGATGAAGTTGGATTGGTTGACAAGCAAATTCAGGAAGAAATTAAAAAAGATAAACCCAATTATTGGCTGAATACCGTTAAAAAAAGAAAGCCAAAATATCTATTATCTTACAATAGTTTATTTGAAGGAAAAGACGGTCTTTATTACAAAAATCATTACAAATTATTGAATGAATTCAGAATAAAAAATCACTTGCAAAGCGATAACAAAATTCTGGAGAAAATCTATAAACTGAAACCCTCAGGAACTGATTATAATTTGTATGAAAGGGTTAAATAAAAAGAGCCAAGTAAAAAGTAAAAAGTAAAAAGTAAAAAGTAATTTTGATTCTAAAACTCTAAAACTCTAAAACTCTAAAACTCTAAAACTCTAAAACTCTAAAACTCTAAAACTCTAAAACTCTAAAACTCTTAAACCATGAAATACTGTGCTTTTCTCCGTGGCGTCAATGTAAAAGGAACAAACATGAAAATGGCGGAAGTCTGCGAAGTTTTCAAAAATGCTGGAATGAAAGATGTGGTTTCAGTTTTGGCTTCCGGAAATATTATTTTTTCGTCGGATGAAAAGGTAGAAGATTTGAAAATAGTTCTTGAAAAAGCGATGTCTGATCATTTCAATTATGAAGCTTTTTTATTTGTAAAATCTCAGGAAGAAATTGAAAGTTTTTGGAATTCAAATCCTTTCGACAAAAACGAGGATTTACATATTTATGCTTTTGTGGGTCATAATGAAGTCGAAAAAGTTTTAATGAAAGAATTTGAGAATGCTGCAAAAACAGAAAAGGAGGAAGGAAAAATTGTGAAGAATATCTTTTACTGGCAGGTTCCGAAAGGAAATACTTTAGATTCTACATTCGGAAAAATTTTAGGCAGAAAAAACTTGAAAGATCAGTTTACAAGCAGAAATATCAACACTTTTGAGAAGATTATGAAAAAGATTAATTCTTAGTAATTTCAAATTACAGTGATTTAAATACATTTAAATCCTAAGAGTTAAATAATTTCGATTTTCCGAACTTTATAAGTATTTTTACTGAACTTTTTAATTCAAATAAAAATGATTCAGTATTTAGACAACATACAACACAAAGATTCAAAAAACTTTTTTTTAATTGCAGGACCATGTATCATCGAAGGTGAAGACATGGCATTGAGAATCGCCGAGAAAGTAATTGAACTGACCAATAAATACAATATTCCCTATATTTTTAAAGGAAGCTTTAAAAAAGCCAACAGAAGCAGAGTAGATTCTTTTACCTCGATTGGTGAGGAAAAATCTTTGGAAATTCTTAAAAAAGTAGGTGAAACTTTCAACATTCCAACTACAACAGATATTCACGAAAACGAACATGCAGCTTTGGCTGCTCAATATGTCGATGTTTTGCAGATTCCGGCATTTTTGGTTCGTCAAACTGATTTATTGATTGCCGCTGCGAAAACAGGAAAATGTGTTTCATTGAAAAAAGGACAGTTTCTTTCTCCGGAATCAATGAAGTTTGCAGTTCAGAAAGTGACAGATTCTGATAACCCTAAAGTTGCGATCATCGAAAGAGGAAATTCTTTCGGATACACCGATTTGATTGTTGATTACAGAGGAATTCCTACGATGAGAGCATATGCTCCGGTTATTTTAGACGTTACTCATTCTCTTCAACAGCCCAATCAAAGCTCGGGAGTTACAGGAGGAAGACCAGATCTTATAGAAACTGTTGCCAAAGCCGGAATTGCAGTTGGTGCAGACGGAATATTCATCGAAACTCATCCCACACCTGAAACTGCTTTATCAGATGGTGCAAACATGCTTCGACTGGATTTATTAGAAGATTTGTTACAAAAACTGACAAGAGTTAGAGAATCCATTTTGTAATTGTTAAAAAATCCTTAATTTTAGAATTCTAAAACCTTTCTTTTGAAAAAACTAGTTTTACCACTGAGCCTTATGGTTCCCATGTTAGTATTCTCACAAGCTAAAAAGCGAGATACTGCAAAAACAAGAACAACAGATATTGAGGAGGTCGTTTTCCAAAAAAAAGTAGTTGGAAGTACGAATGACATTACTACTGTAAAAATATCTGCTAAAGATGCTCAGAATGTCGCAAGCGTTTCCGGAGGTATCGAAGCAATTATCAAAACTTTACCTTCTGTAAATTCCAATACGGAACTGTCTTCGCAATACATGGTGCGTGGTGGAAACTATGACGAAAACCTTATTTACATCAATGATATTGAGATCTACAGACCTTTTCTGATCAGAAATTCTCAACAGGAAGGTTTAAGTATCATCAATCCGGATATGGTTTCTACAGTGAATTTTTCTGCAGGAGGTTTTGAACCGAGATATGGTGATAAAATGTCTTCGGCATTAAATATTTATTACCGTGAACCGGAAAAATTTGAAGTTTCAGGTGAAGCAAGTTTGATCGGAGGAAGATTGACAACGGGTTTAGCATCAAAAAACAAGAAATTAACAGCCTTATTTTCAGGAAGATACAGAAATACCAATTTGGTATTAAATACTTTGAATGAAGATACAGATTTCAATCCGAAATACTTTGATTTTCAGACTTATCTGAATTATCATGTAAGTGATAAATTTACAATGTCTTTTATTGGATATTATTCAAAGAACGATTACGAAATGTTTCCTAAAGAACGTTCTGTAGATTTTGGATCTTTACAAAGACCAATTAATCTTTCTGTTTTTTATAATGGTAAAGAAAACGATCAGTATAAAAACATGATGGGAACGTTCTCAATGAACTACAAACCGTCTGATAAATGGAGATTTACCCTGGATAGTTTTTCTTACCAGAACAGAGAGAGAGAATATTATACGATTGCATCAAGCTATATTTTACAGACCTTTGATCCAATCACCGGAAATCCGATTACTTCTTATGATGTTGGCGGACAAATAGAACATGCACGAAATGATCTTTTTGTAAGAACTTACGGAACGCAGTTCAGAACGCGTTTTTCACCAAATGTCAATACAGATATTGAAGTTGGATTTAAATTTGAAAAGGAAAATCTTCGTGATTTAACCAATGAATATAAATTAGTTGATTCTTCTGGTTACAGCATACCGCATCCTGTTGATGACCCAAGATTTCCTGATGCTTCAGATTTAGATTTATATTACAGCATTCAAGGCAGTAATCATATCGAACCGACAAGAATGTCTGCATATGCTCAATATTCTCAGAAGTTTTTCTGGGGTGCAAGCAAAGTTTTTATAAATGCAGGAGCGAGAGTTGCACACTGGAGTTTTAATGATGAGACCATATTTTCGCCGAGAGCTCAATTTGCCATAAAACCTGAATGGGATACCGATATGTTATTCAGAGTTTCCGGTGGAATTTATTATCAGGCGCCTTTTTATAAGGAAATTAAAGACTTAAACGGAAATTTTAATTCAAATATAAAATCTCAGCGATCTATTCAGGCAATTGTTGCCAATGATTACGAGTTTGAATTTGATGACAGACCGTTCAAATTGACAACAGAATTGTATTATAAAAAAATGGATAATCTGATTCCATATTATATGGATAATGTGAGAATCCGTTATTCAGGACAAAATAATGCAACCGGTTATGCGTATGGAATTGATACCCGATTATTCGGAGAATTTGTTCCTGGTGTAGATTCTTGGTTGTCTGCGAGTTATGCAAGAATTTTTGAAAATATCGATGGGAGAGGAGATATTCCAAGACCTACAGATCAGAGATTCAGATTTGCAATGTTTTATCAGGATTATATGCCGAGATTCCCACAAATGCGAGTAAATCTTACGTTAACTTATGCAATGGGATTACCAAACGGAGCGCCTGTTTTTACAGATCCTTATCAATATCAAAAAACTTTACCATCTTACAAAAGAGTAGATTTGGGACTTTCTTATGCGTTTGTAGATGCTAAAGAGAAAAAACAAACGTATGGATTTTTAAGTAATTTCGATGAATTAACATTAGGAGTACAGGTCTTCAACGCATTTAATATCAACAATACCGTTTCAAATCAGTGGATTACGGATGCAAACACAAATTTAATGTATCCCGTTCCGGTAAGATTAACAGGTAGATTCTTTAATGTAAAACTTGAATTTAAAATCAAATAATAAGCAAAAACAAAACTAAGCTCCTGAATTTTTTCAGGAGTTTTTTATTTTCTAATTAATTCGATTAAATTTGTAAATAATTATAATTTAAAAAAATGAAAAAACATATCATTACATTTTTGTTTGCAATAATTGCTTTTGTTTCAACAAATGCGCAGTCAAAGCCAAATCCACAACTCACAAAACTTTATCAAAATTATATTTCTGTAAAATCTGCTTTGTCTTCTGATGATATCAAGAAAACGTCGATGGCTGCAGGAGAATTTCTGAAGACCGCCAAAACCGTCAATTCTAAAATGATTACAGAAAAGAATTTGACTTCACTAAAAGCTGATGCAATAACAATAGCTCAAGGAAAAAATATTGAAACTCAAAGAAAAGCATTTTACAATTTATCAGATGTCATGATTGGTTTAGCTAAAGAAAATAAGCTTTCTGATAAGACCATTTTCGTACAATATTGTCCGATGGCAAAAGGAAGTTGGTTGAGCAATGAAAAGCAAATCGTAAATCCATACTACGGAAAATCAATGATTGATTGTGGTTCTGTAAAGTCTGAAATTAAGTAAATTTTCATCAAAATATAAATGTAAGAAGAAACTCAATTTGGGTTTCTTTTTTTTTTATTTGACGATTTTTCAGTCATTTTATTATGATACTTCCTATCATTGAGATGAAATTCATTTATTTTAAATTTTTCAACTCGTTTAATAACTGATTTTGTTTTCTGATTTAAATGCTATCAGAAATAAGATTATTCACAGGATTTTCGCACCCGCTAAAAATGCAAAATCCTATAAAAAAAATTATATAAACAATTTGCAGCCACCATAGAAATCGAAATGACAAAGATTGTATTATTCTGAGAGTTTTCAATTAGTTGAAGATAATCAAAGAATTGTTACAAAAAAAACGGAGTCTGAAAAATCAAACTCCGCTTAATAATTATTTAAACTAAAAATTATTTACCTAAATAAGACTTCAAAATCTTACTTCTGGTATTGTGTTTTAGCCTTTTGATCGCCTTTTCTTTAATCTGACGAACTCTTTCTCTCGTAAGATCAAAAGTTTCACCGATTTCTTCCAAAGTCATTGGATGTTTACCGTTCAGTCCGAAATATAATCTTACCAAATCTGCCTCTCTTGGAGTCAAAGTATTCAATGCTCTCTCAATTTCAATTTGAAGAGATTCAAGCATCAAATCTTTATCCGGGCTTGGAGATTCTCCAGAACGCAATACGTCATACAAGTTAGAATCTTCACCTTCTACCAATGGAGCATCCATCGACAAGTGTCTCCCGGAGTTTTTCATTGATTCTTTGATGTCTTCTTCACTCATGTCAAGAACTTCAGCCAATTCTTCCGGAGAAGGTGGTCTTTCGTTTTCCTGTTCAAGGTGAGCGTATGCTTTATTGATTTTGTTGATCGAACCAATTTTGTTCAATGGTAATCTTACAATTCTCGACTGTTCAGCCAAAGCCTGTAAAATCGACTGACGAATCCACCAAACGGCGTAAGAGATAAATTTAAAACCTCTTGTTTCGTCATATCTTTTTGCAGCCTTCATCAATCCTAAATTCCCTTCGTTGATCAAATCGGGAAGAGAAAGACCCTGGTTTTGGTACTGCTTAGATACTGAAACTACGAAACGAAGGTTGGCTTTGATCAGTTTTTCCAATGCGACTCTATCGCCGGCGCGGATTTTTTGTGCCAAATCAACTTCTTCGTCTGCGGTAATCAATTCTACTTTACCAATTTCCTGCAAATACTTGTCTAGTGAAGCGGTTTCCCTGTTGGTAACCTGCTTGGTTATTTTTAATTGTCTCATTTATTTTTATTCTCAAAAATAGAGTTACTATATATTATACGTTTGAAGCGAGCAAAAGGTTACACATGTTTCAATTATTTTTTATTTAGTTAAAATGATGTTGAGAAATTAGTTGTAAATTATAGCTCTTGATTTCTAAATGTTGTCTGTTGTCGTCATTTCGAGCAGCTTTCAAAGAAAGTGTCTAGGGAAGTTTATGATTAAAGAGTCGTCGTTTGACCACGGGTTCTTGATACATTTTTCTTCGCTTTGCTGCGAAAAACACTCGAACTGACGCATCAAACTAATATTACAAAAAAAGTGAAACCCAAGTTTCACTTTATATAGTAGGAATTTAAAAATTGACTTTTAAAATTCACTCATTCACCATTCAGTCTAGAAAAGATCATTCAGTATTTTAGCCAATCTTAGACCTCCGGAAAGAAGCTGTCTCTCCATTGTATCATTGAATTTATACTGATAATCGTATGCTAATTTTGAATCATTCGGAGTTTGAGCGTAGATTTTATTGGCAATCTGATGAGAATCGTACAACCAATTTTCTAATGTTCCTGACTGAATTTGCTTCACTTCATCTTTAGATTTAATATCTAAAAGTTTTGCGTATTCGGTGTAGCTGTATTTTTGAGAATCTACTAATTTTCCGTCCCAAACTGAGTGTAAATTTGTTTTTTCTCCAAAATAAGTGACATTAATTTTATTTCCTCCTAAATCTTCAGACCTGCCCGTGTGCATCGGCTGAGAAAGATCTCCCATCATGTGAATCAGGAAAATCAGAGCTATTTTTCTGTCTTTTTCAGAAGTTTTTTCGTCTTTGATCTGTGCAGATAAAGTTTTGATCTGAGAGTAAAGACTTGGTCCTGACTGCGCTTTTAAATTCTTTTCAAAAGATGGGAAATCTGTTTGCGGATCGATGTTTACATAATGCCAAACTGAAGTCTGCTTCCAAACTCCAGTCGTATCAGATTTAATAAAATCTGGCCAGTTTGCCCAATATGCAAGACGTTCCTGTCCCATCATTTTTCTGATTTCTCTTCTCGCTTTACCAGACAAGTGGTTTTCTGCAATTTCTGCAATGATACGGTGACCAGTTAATCCCCACGCATAAGAGTATACAGAAGCGGAGATCATCAATAAAAGCAGCATTTTAGAATAAATACTTTTCATTTTTCAGTAATAATTTTAGATGTGCAAAGATAGGTCAGACTTTTTAAAATCAGATTAAATAGAATCTTTTTCTTTTGACATTTATGGTTTGTTAAAGAAATTTAATCTGTAATATTTTTTCGATAAATTTTCTAAATTTTAATTTTATAGTCATCAATTCACAAATTTTATTACTAAATTGGATTGATAAAATATTTAAATCAGAGAAAAATTATTTTTCATAATTTAGAGATATATTATCTTTACCAAACTACCACAATCACAGAATAAGAGTATGTACGAAAATAGCATTGTAGATATGCATTACAACAAACTGCAGACAGATTTTAAGGCTGAAGCAGTGGCAGTAAATCTCCTGAAATACCATCGGGCGGTCAGCAATATTTTTATTGACAGAATAGGAATCAACGACAGAGCATACCTGAAAGATATCAAAAGTATCTCCAGTCAATATCTTGGTTTTGATGAAGAAGTTTTGAATATAAAGACTTATAGAGAAGGTATTTACGACTATTTACCTGAAGGAATCTTTCATCCGCCATCTTTAAATACTTCAAGAAAAAATGTTGAGAATATAGTCAATGAAATCAGAAAGCAAAAAAGGGTAGAAGATGATGCAAGAAAGTTTTTCAGACCTTTCGAACTTGAAATTTTCTTTACCGAAATCGGTGCTTTGCTGAAAGAATTTGACTTTGATCTTGCAAGTGAAACAGATTCTCTTCTGAAAGTTTTTTCTGAACTTTGGCCGGTGGTGAAGATGCTCGACAAGAAAAACGCTTATATTTTTATTCATATTTTGCCTTTTTTTCATCAGATAAGAGGAGATAAAAAGTGGTTTGAACGTTGTATGACTTCATTTTTACAAGTTCCTGTAGAAGTTACTTTCACACCCAATATCATCGATAGAATTGAAGAAGACGATGATTCAATACTTCTTGGAAATTCGAGATTGGGAGTTACGTACATCCCGAGTGGAAAACATATGGACGGCGAAAGAAACTGGATCGTGAACATTGGTCCGATTCCTTATAATGAAATGAAAAAGTACATTCCGGGAAATCCTTTTAGAAAAGTTCTCCAGGCTTTGTACGATTATTGCCTTCCTGTAAGTGTAGATATTGAAGAAAATTTTATTACCGAAAAGAAAGAATATTCATTCATGCTTGAAGATGACGAAAGAAATTCCAACAGACTAGGTTTCTCTACTTTTCTGTAAAATATTTTATTATATTTACAATCATCAATCACAATCAATATTAATAAGACTCAATGGAATTTTCATCAGTAAAAGGTGTATTTTTAAGATATATTTTAGTGCCATTGCTGGCGGTAATCATGATGGGCAT
>Ga0163161_10003814_pt1 | contig 10568 bp, 8 predicted proteins | sample S45metaG_FD_129847 | JGI IMG/M metagenome (GOLD analysis project Ga0163161, IMG submission 129847) | Switchgrass rhizosphere microbial communities from Kellogg Biological Station, Michigan, USA - S4-5 metaG | ecosystem: Host-associated > Plants > Roots > Rhizosphere > Soil | place: USA: Michigan... | reverse complement strand
TTCAACGAACGCACTTAGGATCGCCAGAGGCAATACCTCGTGACGCGCGTCCACAGTGTAATCGAGCGCCACAGACAAGTTCGGGTGACTCGAGAGAGAGCAGAGCCATTCCCCGTCCTCATAAACGAGGCGACGAGGTTTCCATGCCGGCAGTTCGAGCTCGATCAGGGCAAGCGCCGCGTCATCCCAACCGCCGGCCTCGATCAATTGATCGATCCGAGCAGCCTTTCCCGCCCTTTTCATCACCGGAAGACGTACGCAGGCGTCCGCGATGACATTGGATATGAGATCGGGCGTGACCGCATGGGCACGACGAAGCTGTGCCTCCAGCGCATCAAGGGGATCCTCGTGTTTCGGATCGAACAACATGACATTCATCTCACGCGATCAACGGTCCACGACGACCGCACCCGTAGATGGGGCCAAAGGTCGTAAAAAATCGAGATGGAGCGCCGTGAAATAGGATTTTCATAAGCGACCGAATCTATATGAGATTCCTATAAAGTTGATCTCCGATCCATCTCGAAAATATATGCAACAAGTGGCACCTATTCGGCGCTTAGGCGGGACCGATCGCCCTTCGCAGTCTTGATTCATTTCAACGTGGTGTCGCGCAAGAATCTTTGCAGTTTCGGGTTTACTACCGGTCACAAGGAGCATCCAATGTTAGACCTCATCCTCATCTCTCTGGGTCTTGGTTTCTTCGTCGCCGCTGTTGCTTACGCTTACGCCTGCGACCGGCTCTAGGAGGCTCCCATGATCTTTAACTATTGGCTTGCCGGCATCGTCACCGCCGGTCTTCTTGTCTACCTCACCTACGCGCTGCTCAGGCCCGAGAAGTTCTAAGAGGCGCATCATGACCATTAATGGCTGGATTCAGATCGCGATCTACTGCGCGATCGTCATAGCGCTGGTGAAGCCGCTCGGCTGGTACATGACGGCCGTCTTTAACGGCCAGCGCACCTTTCTCTCTCCGATCCTGGGGCCGGTCGAGATCGCCCTCTATCGCCTCGGAGGGGTTGACGAGAAGCGCGAGCAGGACTGGCTGACCTACACGGTCGCCATGCTGCTCTTCCATGTCGGCGGCTTTTTGATTCTCTACGTCCTAATGCGTGTGCAAGGGCTGCTGCCCTTCAATCCGGCGGGCATGACGGCGGTGCCCGAATATCTCAGCTTCAATACGGCGGTGAGCTTCATCACCAACACCAACTGGCAGAACTACGGCGGCGAAAGCACGATGTCCTATCTCGTGCAGATGCTCGGCCTCACCCATCAGAACTTCCTCTCTGCCGCCACCGGCATCGTGCTCGCCGTGGTGCTGATCCGCGGTTTTGCACGTGCCACGACCAAAACGGTGGGCAATTTCTGGGTCGATATCACCCGCTGCACCCTCTACATCCTCATTCCGATCTGCATTCCCTACGCCTTGCTCCTCGTCTGGCAGGGAATACCGCAGACGCTTGGGCCTTACATCGATGTGACTACGCTGGAAGGCGCCAAGCAGACCATCGCTGTCGGACCCGTCGCATCGCAGATCGCCATCAAGATGCTAGGTACCAACGGCGGCGGCTTCTTCAATGCCAATGCTGCGCATCCCTTCGAGAACCCAACGGCGCTGTCCAATCTGCTCCAGATCATCTCGATCTTCGCTATCGGGGCCGCGCTCACCAACGTGTTCGGCCGCATGGTCGGGAACCAGCGCCAGGGTTGGGCCATCCTTGCCGTGATGGGCTTCCTCTTCTTCACGGGTGTTGTGGTCTGCTACTGGGCAGAGGCCGCAGGCAACCCGAACTTTGCGGCCCTTGGGCTTGATCCCGCAAATATGGAAGGCAAGGAGTTGCGCTTCGGCATTCCGCTGTCGAGCCTTTTCGCCGTAATTACCACTGATGCCTCCTGCGGCGCCGTCAACGCCATGCATGATTCCTTCACGGCACTTGGCGGCATGGTGCCACTGATCAATATCCAGCTCGGCGAGGTCATCATCGGCGGCGTCGGAGCCGGCATGTACGGCATGCTGCTGTTTGTGATCATCTCGGTCTTCGTCGCTGGACTGATGGTGGGCCGTACGCCGGAATATGTCGGCAAGAAGATCGAAGCCAAAGAAGTCAAGATGGCCATGCTCGCCATCCTCGTCTTGCCGCTGATGTATCTGGGTTGGACGGCAGTCGCTACGGTACTGCCGTCGGCGGTGGCCTCGATCGCCAACCCCGGCCCGCACGGCTTCTCCGAGATCCTTTATCTCTTTACCTCGAGCACCGGCAATAACGGTTCGGCGTTCGGCGGCATCACCGGCAACACGCCCTTCTACAACACCACCGGCGCCGTCGCGATGTTCGTCGGCCGCTTCTTCATGATCGTCCCGGCCATGGCTATCGCCGGCTCGCTCGCGGCCAAGAAGACGGTGCCAGCGTCTGCCGGCACATTCCCGACCGATGGCGGGCTGTTCGTTGGCCTGGTTGTCGGCGTGATCCTTATCGTCGGCGGCCTCACCTTCTTCCCGGCGCTCGCGCTTGGACCGATCGTCGAGCACCTCGCGATGCAGGCCGGGACTTTGTTCTGATCGATCTCACCTGGGAGTCATTTCGATGGAGACTGCCAAACTTCGCAAGCGTATGCCGGTAACCGCGCTCACCGATCCGAAGATCGTTTGGCCTGCCGTCGGCTCTGCCTTTGCCAAACTCAATCCGCGCACGCTGATGAAAAACCCGGTGATGTTCGTGCTCGAAGTCGTCACCGCGCTCACCACCGTGATTCTGATCCGCGACCTCCTCACCGGCGGACAACATCTTGGCTTTGAGTTCCAGATTGTCATCTGGCTGTGGTTCACGATCCTGTTTGCCAATTTCGCCGAGGCCGTTGCTGAGGGACGCGGCAAAGCGCAAGCCGCAAGCTTGCGGAAGACCAGGACCGATACCAAGGCCAAGCTAATTGTCGATGAGAAGACGGGGCTCATCGTGCCCACTCTGGCTGACAAACTCGGGCCGGGCCAAGTTGTGCTGGTCGAAGCAGGCGACCTGATCCCCTCCGACGGCGAGGTGATCGAAGGTATCGCTTCCGTCAATGAGGCTGCCATCACCGGGGAATCTGCGCCCGTCATTCGCGAGGCTGGCGGGGACAGGTCCGCCGTCACTGGCGGCACGCTGGTGGTCTCCGATTGGCTAAAGGTGCGCATCACGGCAGCTCAAGGCTCGACCTTTCTCGATCGCATGATTGCGCTCGTCGAGGGCGCCGAGCGCCAGAAGACACCGAACGAGATCGCCCTCAACATCCTGCTCGCCGGCCTGACCATCATCTTCGTCTTCGCTACGGCCACCATTCCGAGCTATGCCGCCTATGCCGGGGGCGCCGTCTCCGTAGTCGTGCTGGTGGCGCTATTCGTGACGCTCATCCCCACTACGATTGGCGCGCTCCTCTCGGCCATCGGTATCGCCGGCATGGATCGCCTTGTACGCTTCAACGTGCTAGCCATGTCCGGGCGCGCCGTAGAGGCGGCTGGCGACGTCGATACGTTGCTCCTCGACAAGACCGGCACTATCACCCTTGGCAATCGGCAAGCATCGGAGTTCAAGCCGGTATCGGGCGTGACCGAGCGAGAACTTGCCGATGCCGCGCAGCTCGCCTCGCTTGCCGATGAGACGCCCGAAGGCCGTTCCATCGTCGTTCTCGCCAAGGAGAAATACGGCATCCGCGGCCGCGACATCAACGAGCTTGGCGCGAAGTTCATCCCCTTCACGGCGCAGAGCCGGATGAGCGGCGTAGAGATCGGCGACTCATGGATCCGCAAGGGCGCCGTCGATGCGATACTCGATTATCTCAAGATATCTTCGCCCAAGCCCGCGTCAGTTGGCGCTGCTGCGCGAAAGATAACCGTGAGTGCCGAGCTGATGCGCGAGGTCAACGCCATAGCCGGGGCCATCGCCAAATCCGGCGGCACGCCCCTCGCCGTCGCCAAAGATGGAAGGCTGCTCGGCGTCGTCCATCTCAAGGACATCGTTAAAGGGGGCATTCGCGAACGCTTTGCCGAGCTCCGCCGCATGGGAATTCGCACCGTGATGATCACCGGGGACAACCCCATGACGGCAGCCGCGATCGCGGCAGAAGCCGGTGTCGACGATTTCCTCGCGCAAGCAACGCCAGAGGAGAAGCTTAAGCTGATCCGCGCCGAGCAGGCCAAGGGCAAACTCGTTGCCATGGCCGGTGACGGCACCAATGATGCGCCGGCCTTGGCTCAGGCCGACGTCGGCGTCGCCATGAACACCGGCACGCAGGCGGCGCGAGAGGCCGGTAACATGGTGGACCTCGACTCCAATCCCACAAAGCTGATCGAGGTCGTGGAGATCGGCAAGCAGCTACTGATGACCCGCGGCGCGCTCACCACCTTCTCCATCGCCAACGACGTGGCGAAATATTTCGCGATCATCCCAGCCATGTTCCTCGCCTTCTATCCGCAGCTGAGCGCGCTGAACGTAATGCATCTGGCGACGCCGCAAAGCGCCATCCTCTCGGCGATCATCTTCAATGCCCTGATCATCATTGCCCTGATTCCGCTCGCGCTGAAGGGCGTTGCCTATCGTCCCATCGGCGCTGGGCCCTTGTTGCGCCGGAACCTGCTGATCTACGGCGTGGGTGGCATCATCATTCCGTTCATCGGCATCAAGGCGCTGGACCTCGTGGTCAACGCCTTGCATCTCGTGTGAAGGAGACGTCCATGTTGCGAGAAATTCGCCCTGCGATCGTGCTCGTGATCGCTCTTACGCTCATCACCGGCCTCGTCTATCCCCTGGTGATGACCGGCATCGCCGGCGTGCTCTTCCCCTATCAAGCGCAAGGCAGTCTCATCGAGAAGGATGGCAAGGTGATCGGCTCCGAGCTGATCGGTCAGGAATTCACAAGCGACAACTACTTCCACAGTCGACCCTCCGCCACGACAGGGCCTGACCCCAAAGACCCGTCCAAGACGGTATCTGCACCCTATAATGCTGTGAATTCGATGGGCTCCAATCTCGGCCCCACCAACAAGGCCCTCATCGACCGCGTCACCGCCGATGTGGCGAAGCTCAAGCAGGAGAATCCATCGGCGCAGGTGCCTATCGACCTGGTAACCACCTCGGGCAGCGGGCTTGACCCGGATATCTCCCCGCAAGCCGCTTATTTCCAAGTGCCTCGCGTTGCGAAAGCCCGCAACATGCCCGAAAATGCACTCCGCGATCTTGTCGGAGAGCATATCGAAGGTCGCACCCTCGGCCTCTTCGGCGAGCCGCGCGTGAACGTGCTTGCGCTGAACCTAGCTTTGGATCGCGCCGGCACGCAGTAATGGCCGGCGGACCCAAATCCGCCGCAAGGATCCAGACCTCATGGCAGACCAGCGGCGTGAGCAAGGCCACCGCCCCTCGCCGGAGGCGCTCCTCGAAAAAGCAAAAAAAGAAGAGAGCCGGGCTGGGCGGCTGAAGATTTTCCTGGGCGCCGCACCTGGAGTCGGCAAGACTTATGAGATGCTTCTGGAAGCTCGCGGCAGACTGAAAGAAGGCAAGGATGTCGTGGTGGGAGTCGTCGAGACGCATGGCCGCAAGGAGACCGAAGCCCTGCTTGAGGGCCTGGAGGTCATCCCGCGCCGTCACCTGAAATACAAGAACCGCTCCTTGGACGAAATGGACCTCGACGCGCTTCTTGCGCGCCGCCCGCAGCTCGCCTTGGTCGATGAGCTCGCCCACACCAATGCGCCAGGAAGCCGGCACCCCAAACGTTGCCTCGACGTCGAGGAGCTGTTGAACAACGGCATTGATGTCTACACCACGCTCAACATTCAGCACATAGACAGCCTCAACGATGTCGTCGCGCAAATTACAGGCGTCCGCGTGCGCGAGACGGTGCCCGACTCGATTCTTGACCGCGCCGATGCGATCGAGCTCGTCGACATTACCCCCGATGACCTCATCCAGCGCTTGAAGGAAGGGAAGGTCTATGTTCCCAAGCAAGCGGAACGCGCGCTCGAGCACTTCTTCTCGCCGGCCAATCTGACGGCTCTGCGGGAGCTTGCGCTCCGACGCACCGCGGAGCGCGTCGATGAACAGTTGCTCGCTGAGATGCAGGCGCGGGCGATTTCAGGGCCTTGGCCTGCGGGCGAACGCCTCCTCGTGTGCATCAGCGAGGACCCGCGTTCGGCTGGGCTTGTACGCTTCACCAAGCGCCTTGCTGATCGCCTACATGCCTCTTGGACCGCGCTTTATGTCGAGAGCAAGCGCAGCCTGCAATTGACCGAGGAGGAGCGCGACCGCATCGCCGACACGCTCAGGCTGGCACAAGCGCTTGGCGGAGAGCCGGTTACCGTTCCAGGTGGGGACCGTCGCATCGCCGATGATGTGATCACCTATGCGCACGCCAATAACATCACGCAAGTTATCATCGGCAAGTCCTCGCGGTCGCGCTGGTTCGAGCTACTTCATGGCTCCGTCGTACGCGATCTCCTGCGCACCTGCGGCAATATCAGCCTCCATGTCATTGCCGGCGAGGGGCTTGAAAAGGAGGCCATCCCGAAAAAGACGGTGCGCACCGCCGAAAGGACCGAGTCCTTCGATCTTCGGCCCTACATTGTCACGCTTATCGCAGTCGCCGCGGCGGTCGGCATCGGCAAGCTCATTGAACCTTGGTTCGGCATCGAAAATATCGATCTTGTCTTTATCACCGTTGTCGTCGGGATTGCTGTCCGTTATGGGCTTTGGCCCTCGCTGGTTGCGAGCGTGGCAGCTTCGCTTTGCTATAACTTCTTCTTTTTGCCGCCGCTCTACACCTTCACGATCACCGACCCAACCAATTTCGCGGCCTTCTTCTTCTTCACGGTCATCGCCATTGTGGTGTCGAATCTGGCCGCGCGCGTCCGCACCCTTGCTGTCGCCGCCATGGCCCGGGCGCGCACGACCGACGCGCTCTACGCCTTTAGCCGCAAGCTGGCCGGGGTCGGTACCCTCGACGACGTTCTTTGGGCGACGGCCTACCAAGCGGCGTTGATGCTCAAAGTGCGAGTTGTCTTGCTCCTGCCTGGGGATGGCTCGATCGTCGTCAAGGCTGGCTATCCACCCGAGGACGTCCTCGACCAAGCAGATCTAGCGGCGGCGACTTGGGCTTGGGAGCACAATCGCCCGGCTGGCCGCGGTTCTGACACGCTCCCGGGCGCAAAGCGCTTGTTCCTTCCGATGCGCACCGGCCGAGGCGCCATCGGGATCGTAGGGATCGACAGTGACAAGGCTGGACCGCTTCTGACCCCCGATCAGCGCCGCCTGCTCGACGCGCTGATCGACCAGGCGGCACTCGCGATTGAACGAGTCTATCTTGTTGACGATCTGGACCAAGCCAAACGCAGGGCCGAGGCAGATCGTCTCCGCTCAGCACTCCTGACGTCCATCTCCCACGATCTGAAAACCCCACTTGCAGCCATTCTCGGTGCTGCGGGGACGCTTAGGGGCTTCGCGCGCAAATTGGATGACGAAGGCAAAGTCGATCTGCTTTCGACGATCATCGAGGAGTCGGAGCGCCTCAACCGCTTCATTGCCAACCTGCTCGATATGACAAGGCTCGAAGCCGGCTCGATCAAACTCAACACGTCGCCGCAGGATATCGGCGAAATCGTCGGCACAGCGCTTGAACGTGCCAGCAAGATGCTGGCGCGACACAATATCGAAGTCGAAATTGTGGCCGACCTACCCATGCTAGAGCTCGATCCCGTCCTGTTCGAGCAGGCCCTCTTCAATCTCCTCGACAACGCCGCAAAGTATGCGCCGCCTGAAACAACAGTGCGCGTGCAAGCGCAGCAAGAGGAGAACACGGTCGAGCTGAGGGTGCTCGATGAGGGCGCTGGCATTCCCCCCGACGAGATCGATCTTATTTTCGATAAGTTTCATCGCGCCCGCAAGCTTGATGAGGTTCGGGCCGGCACTGGTCTGGGGCTTGCTATTTCGCGCGGATTCATAGAGGCAATGGGCGGCTCTATCACCGCTGCAAATCGCTCTGATCGATCTGGCGCCGTATTCACGATCACGCTGCCAATCCCCAAGCCCGCCGAACGCTTGGATACTGCGGCATGAACGCAACGCCCCTCAAGGTGCTCGTAGTCGACGACGAGCCGCCGATCCGCAAACTGCTGCGGATGGGATTGGGCACTCAGGGTTTTCAGACGATCGATGCGCCTAATGGAAAAGCGGCTATCGAACTAATGGTAGAGCAACCCGATCTAGTCATCCTCGACCTTGGACTTCCGGATGTGCCAGGCCTTGAGCTGCTGCGCCAAATTCGCGCGCGGCGCGAGGATCTGCCGATCGTCGTGCTCTCCAGCCGCGGTGATGAAGCAGCCAAAGTGGAGGCACTTGATCTCGGTGCCGACGACTACGTGACCAAGCCTTTCGGCATGGAGGAGCTCTTGGCCCGCATGCGGGCGGCACTGAGGCACCAGCTGCAGGTGCATGGTGATAGACCCATTTTCCGATTGGGCGATCTGTCGGTCGATCTTGTACGCCGCATCGTCAAACTGCGCGATCAGAAGGTGAGGCTTTCCCCGAAAGAATATGAGTTATTGCGACTGTTGGTCCATAATGCTGGAAAAGTACTCACGCATAAATTTCTGCTGCGGGAGCTTTGGTCGACGCCCATTGACGCACAATATCTCCGAGTCTATGTGCGGCAACTTAGACAGAAGATCGAACCGGACCCTACGCGGCCCCAATACATTTTGACCGAAACGGGAATCGGATATCGGCTAAGGGCGCCTGACTAAACATCGGCTAAAGGTCCATGAAGATAAGTGATTTTCTCTCACCCACTGATGTCGCGCTCGACGTCCGCGAAAGTGATAAGGCTCGCCTTCTCCAGCAGCTCTCGAGTCAGGCGGCGGCTAAAGTGGGCCTGAGCGCAAATGAGGTCTGCACTCAAATCATCAAACGCGAGGAGTTGGGATCGACTGGCGTGGGCAACGGTGTGGCCCTTCCTCATGCGCGACTACAAGGACTAACTACGCCATTCGGCGTCTTCGCTCGTCTGCGGCACGGTATAGACTTCGAAGCCATCGACAGCCAGCCCGTCAATATCGTCTTTCTACTGTTGCTACCCGACGGGACTGGTGCCTCACAGCTTAATGCGCTTGCATCCGTCGCCCGAGCCTTAAGAGACCCAGAAACACTGCAGCGAATTCGCTCCGCCGCTGACCGCGATTCTCTCTTCCAGGCCATTGTTGATGCCTCCGCGGCTTAGAGGAGCTGCCATGTCGGCGTCTGGCAAGCCGTGGAAGTACGCAGAGATGTCGCGCAATGTCCGATTTTGCCAATCAGTTATTAAAAGGCGAAATTATCCCGGTCCGAAGTGCTAAACGCCCCAGGTGTAAAGCCCATAGAGCATGAACAAGAAAACGAGAATGATTAGCCATAGATGCGTCAGGCGACCTTCCTCCTTTCCAATGCATTCCTTCTGGTGAATTTTGGCGAAGCAATAGACAAAGGTGACAGTCAGTACGTTGGCGATGAGAACGGATGCCATGGCCTGGAAGAAGGGCAACTGTTCCGTCGACGCGTTCCATAGGCTCGGTTCCTAGGACTTGCGATTGGCATCGGCTACGCCAGTGGTTGACACCACCGATGTGGCGTCAGGCGCGCTTGGTCGAGCAACGTCTGTGCGCCTATCGGCTCCGTTCTCGAGGACCTCAGCTCGATCTTTTTCGTGCGCCACGGAAGACTGCTTGCGCCTTTGTTGCCAAAGGCGGCTAGCGATTTCGAGAGGATCGATCTTGCGCTTTTCCCACCACTCTTGCTCCCTGCCTGTGTTGTGAATGTTGTGATGGTGGATGGCGCAAAGCGGCACGGTGAACTCATCACTCACCTTCAGGCTAAGGCCTTTTGATTGAGCATAGCGCAGGTGGTGCGCGTGAGAAGGCGAGCGTCCGCAGATGAGGCAAGGCTGGCTGGCGACGAAGCGGAGATGCTCCTTGCAGCGGATCCGCCTCGGCTCACCCAAGGCGAGAACACTCTTGTCGATCTTAGGGCCAGCCGCCTTCGGCAGTGTGACTCCGGCCACTTCTGGGTGACTTGGTATATCGGCTCGGCTTTCAGGTTTGACGAGGGCGATGGCGCACTGCTTGAGGTGGCTCACGAGCTGAGGCGCTATCCCTGACTTCGCCAGCGCATCTTGCTTCAGGCTCCTGTTTAACGCTCGCACGGTTTCGACATTCTGCTCCCAGATGGCGAACAGGAACTCGATGTCGCGGGCTTCAGCCATCGCCTTGCGCAGGGCGCCAGCGAACTCACTGGGCTTGTCAAAGCTTGCTTCTTCCATGCCCGAAGCTGAGCGTAAGATCCATGGGCCTACCGGCGGCGAAGCCTTCTCATTTCGCGCTTTGCGCACGCCGACCTGCTCGCGATCATAAAGGGCAAGGCCGAACGGGTTGCCGAAGGTAGCTAGCACCCGCTTAGTGGCGTCAGTCTCGGCTCCCTTTAAAGCGAGCTCGTGGGCTTGCCCTGCTGTAGATGCGGTTGCCTCGCAGCTACCTGATCCTTCCCGAACTACTTTGACCTCTCCAGCTCGAACTGTGA
>Ga0163161_10003813_pt1 | contig 10569 bp, 9 predicted proteins | sample S45metaG_FD_129847 | JGI IMG/M metagenome (GOLD analysis project Ga0163161, IMG submission 129847) | Switchgrass rhizosphere microbial communities from Kellogg Biological Station, Michigan, USA - S4-5 metaG | ecosystem: Host-associated > Plants > Roots > Rhizosphere > Soil | place: USA: Michigan... | reverse complement strand
TTGCAGCAACGCGCGTGGAACCGATACACCGCCTTGCGCTCGATCTCCAGTTCCTGCGGATTGACCCATGGCGCAATGAGCCGCGCGATGCTTTCCGGGCTTTCCAGCTCCTCCCGGGATTCACCGGGTTGCAACATGAATTCCCAGCGTTCCCTTCCACCGGGGGCAGGCATGTGTGGCGTGGGCCGCTGCGGATTACAGATAAACTCAATGTGATCAATGGCTGACTGATGCCGGTTTTTCGCATCGACAATCAGCCAGTCCTCTGCATAGGTTTGTCCTTCGAACTCCTGGCCGATCAGCGCCCTGACCCTGGAACTGGCGCCATCCGCACCGATCAGGTACCGGGCGCGAACAGCATGCGAGTGCCCATCCTGATCCCGTACGGTGGCGACCACGCAATCGGCTTCCTCGACCAGACCCTCCAGTTCGAAACCACCCAGGCTGGTCACTGATTTCAGTCGGGAAACCTGGCCACGCATCGCTCGCTCGAGGTCGGGTTGATAGAAGGTCACAAGCTTGGGATGGCCGTCGATACACCCTTCTGTATTGGCTCGACCGAATTGCCCGAGGACCGGAGAGTGCATCTTCACTTCCGGGATAACGATCTTCTCGAAAGCGTCCTCCGACAATCCGGCGAGTTGCAGGATACGCAGGGCCTCGTTGTCCAGAGCAATGGCACGAGGCATCAGTACGATTTCATGGAGCTTGTCCAGCACCAGGGTCGTAACCCCGTAACGGCCGAGCAGCGCCGCGATTGTCGCACCTACCGGACCGTAACCGACGACCAGCACATCGACGGCGGAGGGAGGCAATTGGGAAACTTTTTTGTTGTTGTTCATCTCGAGCCCTTGTTGTGATTGAAGTCGTGAGGCGCGCAGGTCTCATCGTCAGGCATCACCAAGGTATGCAATATTGAGAGATATTTCAATATTGACGCTTTTGTCATTAAGCTTTCAATCATTGCCAATCCACAGGAAGAGGCATTCAGGAGCGCCAGGGACTTGCGAATCGAGTCCGTGAACGGAGCAATAACCAATGAGTAGCTATGCTTGATGTGTCGCCAGCCCCTGATAGCAACATCGTGAAAGGAGGTGTTTGAAATGCAACTCATCACGTTGAAAATCGATAAGCCGGAAGTGACGAACTTCATTTTGGGTCAGACGCACTTCATCAAGTCCGTCGAGGACATCCACGAAGCGCTGGTCAATGCCGTGCCCGGTATCCAGTTTGGCGTGGCCTTTTGTGAAGCCTCCGGCAAATGCCTGGTGCGGTGGTCTGGCACCGATGCCTCAATGATCGAGCTTGCGCAGAAGAATGCAAAAGCCATCGCCGCAGGCCATAGCTTCATCGTTTTCCTGGGCGACGGTTTCTATCCGCTGAACGTGTTGAACACCCTCAAAATGGTCCCGGAGGTATGCCGTATTTTTTGTGCAACGGCCAATCCAACCGAGGTGGTTCTCGCCGAGACGGAACAAGGGCGCGCCATCCTGGGCGTCGTGGATGGTTTGCGTGCCACTGACATTGAAGGCGATGAAGACATCCTGTGGCGCAAGAACCTGTTGCGGCAGATTGGCTACAAGCAGTGAGGCGGGTGCCGGGTCTCGACTGATTCGTCTCCGATGAACCGCCCCCCACCGCGCCGGTCAAGCAGTCCCTCATATAAAACCAATAGGAATAATAAAATAATTATTAATTCCTTTGAAGAATATAAACAATCTCCTATAACTGTCCGAAACCGGACACCTCGCAAGTGTTCCCTGGCAAACAGCACTTCAACAAAAATTGCCCGGCAGCAACACACCAACCAAAAAAAATCAAATAAAACCCTTTAGTTTCATATAGATAAATATTGGTTCGGTTCTTGCTGAGTACTGCCACCGACTCTGTTTGTAGAGCGACAGCACAGGAATCAGACAATGACTGCCCCCTTGAACGTAATCGCAGTATCCGGCGGTGCCTACCGCCCTTCTCGTACCCAGGTTCTCAGCCAGGCCATTCTCGACGAGGTCGCAAACCGTCTGAATATCGTTGGCCGGGTCATCGAGCTTGCCGATCTCGCCCGCGCCGTGGGTGGCGCCCTCAGCCGCAAAGAGCTACCTGCCGAAGTCGAGGCACAGTTGCAGGCCATCGAAAACGCCGACCTGTTGATTGTCGCTTCGCCGGTTTATCGCGGTTCCTATCCGGGCCAGTTGAAGCACCTGTTTGACCTGATCGGCCAGGACGCCCTGATCGACACGCCGGTGCTGCTCGCCGCTACTGGCGGCAGCCCTCGTCACGCGCTGGTGATCGATCACCAGTTACGGCCGCTGTTCAGCTTCTTCCAATCGCTGACCCTGCCGTTGGGCGTGTATGCAAGCGAATCCGACTTCAGCAATTACCGTATCAACTGCGACCTGCTCCAGGCCCGCATCGGCCTGGCCGTAGAACGCGCCCTGCCATTTTTCAGCAGCCACCAACGCTTGCGCCAGAGCGCCTGAGGAGCAGCACGATGAATGTTTTCTGGTTCCTCCCGACCCACGGCGACGGGCACTTCCTTGGCACCAGCCAGGGCGCTCGCCCGGTGACCCTCAACTACCTCAAGCAGATTGCCCAGGCGGCGGATGGCCTGGGCTATTACGGGGTGTTGATTCCGACCGGGCGCTCCTGCGAGGACTCGTGGGTCATTGCATCGGCCCTGGCCCCGCTGACCGAACGCCTGCGCTATCTGGTGGCGATTCGCCCGGGGATCATCTCGCCAACGGTGTCCGCACGCATGGCCGCCACCCTTGACCGGTTATCTGGCGGGCGCTTGCTGATCAATGTGGTGACCGGTGGTGACCCCGACGAAAACCGTGGCGATGGCATCCACCTCAGCCATGCCGAGCGTTATGAAGTCACCGACGAATTCCTGCAGATCTGGCGCCGGGTGCTGCAAGGTGAATCCGTGGATTTCCATGGCAAGCATTTCCAGGTGGAAAACGCCAAGGCGCTCTATCCACCCGTGCAGCGACCTTACCCCCCGCTCTACTTCGGTGGCTCTTCGGACGCGGCCCATGACCTGGCGGCCGAGCAGCTCGATGTTTATCTGACGTGGGGTGAGCCGCCGGCTGCGGTGGCCGAAAAGATCGCCGATGTCCGCGCCCGTGCAGCCAGGCATGGACGGACCGTGAAGTTCGGTATCCGTCTGCATGTCATCGTGCGCGAGAGCGCAGCCGAAGCCTGGCAGGCCGCCGACCGACTGATCGAGCACATATCCGACGAGACCATTAGCGCTGCGCAAAAGTCATTCGCACGCTTCGACTCCGAAGGCCAGCGTCGCATGGCCGCCCTGCATGACGGTCGCCGGGACAACCTGGAAATCGCCCCCAACCTGTGGGCTGGCGTCGGTCTGGTGCGCGGTGGCGCAGGCACGGCACTGGTCGGCGATCCACAACAGGTGGCCGCACGCATCAAGGAATACGCAGACCTTGGCATCGAAAGCTTCATCTTTTCCGGTTATCCGCACCTCGAAGAAGCCTATCGCTTTGCCGAACTGGTGTTCCCGTTGCTACCCGAACCTTATGCCAACCTGGCAGGCCGGGGAGTGACCAATCTCACCGGGCCCTTCGGCGAAATGATCGCCAATGATGTCCTGCCACGGACACAGAACGCATGAACCTGTCACCCACCAGCCACCACAGAACCAACGAGGAATTGCGCGTGAGCCCCCAACCACAAACGACTGTACTGAGCCCCTTGCAGATCGCGCGCAAACTGGCCGCCACCTTCGCGCAAACCGCCGCCGAACGGGACGAGCACGGCGGTACGCCGAAGGCCGAGCGCGATGCCCTTCGCCACAGCGGCTTGCTGGCCCTGAGCATCCCCACCCGGTTCGGTGGCCTGGGTGCCGACTGGAGCGAGACACTCGGCGTAGTCCGTGAGTTTGCCAAGGTCGACAGCTCGATCGCCCACGTCTTCGGCTTCCAGCACCTGATGCTGGCAACCGTGCGCCTGTTCTCGCGGCCCGAACAATGGCAACCCTGGTTCGAACAGACCGCCCGCAACAACTGGTTTTGGGGCAATGCCCTCAACCCGCTCGACACCCGCACCGTGGTGAAATCGTTTGATGGATGGCGTGAGTTTTCCGGCAAGAAAAGTTTCTGCTCCGGTGCCAGCGACTCGGAAATGCTGATCGCTTCAGCGGTCGACGAAAACGCCGGCGGCAAGCTGCTGATCGCTGCCATTCCCAGTGGCCGGACCGGCATCACCCTGCATGGCGACTGGGACAACATGGGCCAGCGGCAGACGGACAGTGGCAGCGCCACCTTTGAACGCGTACGGGTGGAAGAGTCTGAGCTGCTGCTTGATCCAGGCCCCCTGAGTACGCCGTTTGCCTGTCTGCGCCCACTGATCGCCCAACTGCACTTTGCCCACATTTTCCTCGGCATCGCCGAAGGGGCGTTCGAGGAAGCACGGCATTACACCCTCAAGGAGGGACGCCCGTGGTTCACCTCCAAGGCCCGCCATGTCAGCGAGGATCCCTACATCCTGCGCCACTACGGCGAGTTCTGGGTCGGCCTGGAAAGCGTGCGTGTGCTGGTTGAGCGTGCCGCGGCACAACTCGACGAAGCCTGGCGCAAGGGACACGGCCTGGGCAGCGAAGAGCGTGCGCAACTGGCGCTTTCGATCGCCTGCGCCAAAGTGGCAGCGACCCGTACCGGCCTCGATCTGTGCACCCGTCTGTTTGAAGTCACCGGGGCGCGGGCGACTCATGCCTCACTGCGGTTCGACCGTTATTGGCGCAACCTGCGCACCCAGACGCTGCATGACCCGGTGGACTACAAGATTCACGAACTGGGTGACTGGGCGCTGAACCAGAACCGCCCTACCCCTACTTTTTACTCATGAGCGAGGGAGCCCATGCAACTGCTGACTCTGCCCCCATCCCCATCGTTGGCGACGTCGATCCGCGCCACCGCCCAGGTCTTCGAAGACCCCAAGTCGCAAGCCTTGCTCGCCCATTTGCAACAGGTTGCGCCGAGCGAGGCCAGCGTCCTGATCATTGGTGAAACCGGAACCGGGAAGGAGTTGGTCGCACGCCATATCCATAACCTCAGCCGGCGAAGCCAGGGTCCGTTTGTGGCCGTCAACTGCGGCGCCTTTTCCGAATCACTGGTCGAGGCCGAACTGTTCGGCCATGAGAAAGGCGCCTTCACCGGCGCCATCAGCGCCAAACCGGGCTGGTTCGAAGAGGCCAACGGCGGCACCTTGTTCCTCGATGAAATTGGCGATCTGCCAATGCCTGTACAGGTCAAGCTGCTGCGTGTGCTGCAGGAGCGTGAAGTGGTTCGGCTGGGGTCGCGCAAGAGCATCGCGATCAACGTCCGGGTGTTGGCGGCGACCAATGTGCAGCTGGAGAAAGCGATCAACGCCGGACATTTCCGCGAGGACCTCTACTACCGCCTCAACGTGGTCAGCCTGCATCTGCATCCGCTGCGTGACCGCCCCGGCGACATTCTGCCCCTGACCCGACACTTCATCCGCACCTACAGCGAACGCCTGGGATATGGGCAGATTGCCCTGAGTGCCGACGCCGAATGCAAGCTGGCTGACTATGGCTGGCCCGGCAACATTCGCGAACTGGAAAACGTCATCCACCACACCTTGCTGATCTGCCGCGACGGTCTCGTGCGGCAGGAGGATCTGCGCCTGTCGAACTTGCGTATCGAGCGCCAGGAAGAAAGAGTCAGCACCGCCGAAGAATCGGCCCAGGCGCTGCTGCAACGGGCGTTCAAACGGCTATTCGAAGAACACCAGGGGGCGCTTTACGAGAAGGTCGAGGACAGCTTGCTGCGCGCCGCCTACCAGTTCTGCCATCACAACCAGGTGCATACCGCCAGCTTGCTCGGTCTCTCGCGCAACGTGACCCGGGCACGCCTGATTGCCATCGGTGAACTGGTGGTCAACAAACGTCGCACCACCGATCACGAGCCGGACAATCGGGTTATCCAGCTATCGATTTGATTGCCCGGCACTGCCGCCGCCGAAGGCCGACTCAGGCGCCGGCCTGCTCGACCCGATCGGCAATCTGTCGTGCCTGTTGCAGCAACACGTCCAACCCACCAACGGCGGCCTCCACGCGCACCCGCAGGCAACCCAGCGCGCGACCCTGGATGCGCTCGATACCACCTTGCACCAAATGCGTCCGGCAGCCGAACAGCGCGGCGATGGCCGACAGCTCCGGCTCGTGGCCGCTGGCACCGGTGTAGTGCAGATCCAGCAGTATTTCGGCCGGTTCCTGTGCTGATGGCTCCGGCGCTGACGACACGTCATGATCAGCAGGCAGCAACGTGCCAAGCAAGGCGCGGGTGACGTGGTGTCGAGGGTCACCGAACACTTGCCAGACGTCGCCCTGCTCCACCACCCGGCCATGCTCCATGACCACCACACGGTCACACAGATCGCGGATCACCTCCATCTCGTGGGTGATCAGCACGATGGTCAGCCCCAGGCGCCGATTGATATCGCGCAGCAACGCCAGAATCGCCTGGGTACTCTCCGGATCGAGTGCCGAGGTTGCCTCGTCGCACAGCAGCAAATCGGGCTGCAACACCAGCGCACGGGCAATGCCGACCCGCTGTTTTTGCCCGCCGGAGAGTTGTGCCGGGTAAGCGTCACGCTTGTCCTCCAGACTCACCAGACGCAACAGTTCGTCAACTCTTCGCTCGCGCTCGGCGCGCCCGATGCCCGCCAGTCGCAGCGGCAGGCCAACGTTGTCGCCGACGGTCCTGGAGGCCATCAAGTTGAAATGCTGGAAAATCATCCCGGTGCGCTGGCGCAAACCGGCCAGGCGTGCGCGATCGAAGCCGACGATATCCTCGCCCTCGATCAATACCTGGCCGCTGCTCGGTTGTTCCAGACGGTTGAGTGAGCGCAGCAGCGAGGATTTTCCGGCGCCGCTGCGACCAATGATGCCGAACACTTCACCGCGGCGAATGTCCAGATTGATGTCGTGCAACGCTTGCACGCTCTGCTGCCCGACCCGGTAATGCTTGCCCAGCCCCACCAGGCGTATATGCACGGCAGCGGCCAGGGCCTGCGGATTGAAACTGACCATGAATGAAAGTCCTGCACAAACAAAAGTGACCACGCCCCCGACACCCGCGGGGCGTACGCTAAAACGCGTGCACCGGCACCTCACGGCACCGGTGGCACGCCGGCCACCGGTCAGAAGCCGGGAGCGATCTGGCCCTTGTAGCGAGTCAGGATGAAATCGCGCACTTGCGGCGAGTTCAGTGCCTTGGCCAGTTTCTGGATGCCGGGATCTTTGATGTTGTCCGGGCGGGCGACCAGGAACTCGACGTACAGGTCCTTGCCCTTCTCGACGATCAGCGCGCTGTTGGTGTCGATACCGGCCTCCAGTGCGTAGTTGGCAAATACGAAGGCCAGATCCACCTGGCTGACCGCACGGGCCAGCAACGCACCTTCCAGTTCACGTATCTTCAGCTTGTGCGGGTTTTCGGCGATATCGTGTTGCGTCGACAGGGTATTGCTCGGGTCCTTGAGCTTGATCAACCCCGCCTCGTGCAACAACACCAGTGCGCGCCCGGTATTCACCGGGTCGTTGGGGATGGCGACACTGGCGCCTTCCGGCAGATCGGCCAGTTTCTTGATCCGGGTCGAATAGGCACCGAAAGGCTCGATGTGCACACCCACTACCGGCACCAGATCGGTATGGCGGGTCTTGTTGAAGTCATCGAGGAACGGCCGGTACTGGTAGTAGTTGGCGTCCAGGTTTTTCTCGGCCAGTTGCAGGTTGGGCTGGATGAAGTCGCTGAAGACTTTGATATCCAGATCGACACCTTCTTTGGCGAGCGCCGGTTTGACGAATTCCAGAATCTCCGCGTGCGGAACCGGGGTGGCACCCACCACCAGCTTTTCGTTGGCGTGGGCGCTCAGGGATAAAACGGCAGCGAGGGCGGCCAGGGTCTTTTTCATGCTCATGACTCCAGAATGATCGAAAAGTGGCCGTCGTGAGGTGGACGTAAGGCCTGCAGCAGCGGTACCCGGCTGCTGCGTTCGGGTATGCAGGGCGCTCAGCGCCTTGTGTAATGTCGTACCAGGCGATCGCCGCTCATCTGCAACGCCTGCACCAGCAGGATCAGCAGCAGCACGGTGACCACCATCACATCGGTCTGGAAACGCTGGTAACCGAAACGAATCGCCAGGTCCCCAAGGCCACCACCGCCCACCACCCCGGCCATGGCGGTGTAATCCACCAGCACGATGGCGGTCACCGTGACTGCGGCGATCAGCCCGGTGCGGGCTTCAGGCAGCAGTGTGTACAGGATGATTTGCGGGGTACTCGCGCCCATTGATTGCACGGCTTCAACCAGACCGCGATCGACTTCGCGCAAGGCACTTTCCACGAGCCGGGCAAAGAACGGCGTACACCCGACCACCAGTGGCGGAATGGCGCCGCGTACGCCCAGCGAAGTTCCGGTGACCAGGGTGGTCACCGGGATCAGCACGATCAACAGGATGATGAATGGCATCGAGCGCAGCACGTTGGCCACCACCGACAACAGCCGGTAGAGCCGAGGCGACTCGAGCAACTGGCGCTGGCCCGTCAGGTACAACAGCACGCCGAGCGGCATCCCCAGCAACACCGTGCAGCCCAATGCCACGCCGAGCATGCTCGAGGTGTCCAGGCAAGCCTCGGCCACTTCGCTCCAGTTGACATGGGCGAACCACTCGTTCATCGCCGCTCTCCCGCTCGCAAGGCCGCTACCGGATGCGGCGCAGCCAGCCGATCGCCCTGACCGAAGAGCTTGTGACGCAGGGTGCCCTCCTCGTACTCATGTTTGAACAGCCCCCGTGCCTGCAACTCCGGCACCAGCAGATCGACCACTGCCTCAAAGGTCTCGGGTGCGACCACGCTGGCCAGGTTGAAGCCGTCAACACCGGTCTCCTCGACCCACTCCTGTAGCTGATCCGCCACCGTCTGCGCCGAGCCCACCAGGATCGGGCCGTCACCACCGATCGCGCAGTAGTCGGCAATTTCCGCGGTGGTCCAGGTTCGATTCGGGTCGGCGCGGGTGAACGCCTCGACGGCCGACTGGATGGCATCGCTGGGCACTTCACGCAGCACCTGGTCCCGCGTGTATTCGCCGAAATCGATCCCGGTCCACCCCGACATCAAGGCCAGGGCACCGCTCGCACTGGCGTACTCGCGGTACTCGCGCAAGCGCTCCAGGGCCTCGGCGTCCGTCGCGGCGACGATGACCGTGAGCTGCTCGAAAACCAGCACCTGATCGGCCTTGCGACCGGCCGCCTGAACCGCGGCGCGCAGCTGCGCGACCTGTTGTTTGAGCACCACCTTGCTCGGCGCGGCGACAAACACGCACTCGGCATTCGCCGCTGCGAACACCCGACCACGGCTCGACGCGCCGGCCTGGTAGATCACCGGAGTGCGCTGTGGCGATGGTTCGCTGAGGTGGAAGCCGGGCACGGTAAAGAACTCGCCCTGATGATCGATGCCGTGCACCTTGCGCGGATCGGCGTAAACTCCGCTGGCGCGGTCGGCCTGCACCGCGCCCTCCTCCCAGCTGGCTTCCCAGAGCTTGTAGCAAACCTGCAGGTACTCCTCGGCCAGCGCATAGCGCTGATCGTGGGACAATTGCCGCTCCTGGCCCATGTTTCGCGCGCCACTGCTCAGGTAGGAGGTGACGATGTTCCAGCCTGCACGTCCCGACGTCAGGTGATCGAGGGTCGACATGCGCCTGGCGAACGGAAACGGATGCTCGAACGACACCGACGCGGTGACGCCAAAGCCCAGATGGCGAGTGGCTGCGGCCATTGCCGGCACCAGCTGCAACGGATCGTTGACCGGCACTTGCGCCGCACTGCGCAGCGCCTCGTCGGCACTCCCCTGGTAGACGTCATAGACGCCGAGCACATCGGCGATGAACAGGCCGTCGATCTTGCCGCGCTCCAGGGTTTTCGCCAGTTCGATCCAGTAATGGATGTCGGTGTAGCGCGTGGACTGATCACGCGGGTGCCGCCACTGGCCGGGCGACAAATGCCCTACGGTATTCATGCTGAAGGCGTTGAGACGAATTTGCTTGGGCATCTGCGCGACCTCAAGACCAGTCATGGCGAGGAGGCTTGATGCCGTTGAGCAGCCAGTTGCCAATCACGTGGTACTTCCAGCGCACCGGGTCGTGCAGGGTATGAACCCGCGCGTTACGCCAATGGCGATCGAGGTTGTGCTTGCGCAGCGTCGACCGGGTGCCACCCAGTTCGAACAGCTTGTTGCTGGCCTCGATGGCGATTTCGGTGGTCAACACCTTCGCCCTGGCCACCGCCAGCGATGCCTGCGCGACTGACTGCTCATCGGGCGCCGACCGGGCCTGGTCGAGCACAAGGCCCGCACGCTCCAGCAACGCCTCGGCAGCTTCCAGACGGATATCCAGTGCGCCGACCTGAATGATGGTCAACGGATCTTCACTGGCCTTTTCCACCCCGGCATCGATCCATGGCCGCGCCTGCTCACGCACAAAGCCGATGGTGTCGTGCATTGCCGCACGGGCAATGCCCGCATCAATG
>Ga0163161_10003812_pt1 | contig 10569 bp, 7 predicted proteins | sample S45metaG_FD_129847 | JGI IMG/M metagenome (GOLD analysis project Ga0163161, IMG submission 129847) | Switchgrass rhizosphere microbial communities from Kellogg Biological Station, Michigan, USA - S4-5 metaG | ecosystem: Host-associated > Plants > Roots > Rhizosphere > Soil | place: USA: Michigan... | reverse complement strand
GCCACATCAGAGGTAATTCCAAATACCCGTTCGAAAGCATAAATTAAGGGATAAGCAAGAAGGGACAGTAACACACTCACGATAAAGGGTACAAAATTCATCCATTCAATTTCCTGGAATGAACCCTCTCTTAATAGGCCAATGCCTACAAAACAAATGAAATACGCAGTTAAGATGAATAAAGCGGATAAAAGCAGCTGCTCTCTCTTGATCAGGTTCCTGATGCTGTAAATGGCTACCATTCCTGCGGTGGTCTGGTAAAAAACAAATTCAAAGCTGTTGGGTACAAAGAAACCGGCTATCAGGATCACCAGCAGGTGAAGATAAAGCGCCAGTCTGGTATCAAACAGAATCCGGATAATAATAGGTACAATACAGAATGGGATGTAATAAAGGCTGGGCAAGTTTAGTTTAATTGCCCAGGTCAGTGCCAGTAGCATGGTTGTGATCACCAGTAGCAATAAAGACAATTGCCTGTTGTCTGCAAAAATGTCTTTGCGGAACATGAACAGGAATACCATTTGTAAGGTTAATGCAAAACCCACTAATAAGATCTGACCTAAATAAACCAGCCTGCTATCGCCGATAGTCTTTGTTTGTGCCTCGTAAGTTGCCTTAAACGATTGTAGTTTTTGATAAGTATCTTCGTCGATTACGTTGTTCCTGGCAATGATCAGTTCTCCTTTCTGTACCATTCCGTGAGTAGTAGACAAGCTGTTCACGGTGCTGTTTTGCACGATGGTCGTCAGTTTTTCGTCAAAGATCAAATTGGGCTGTAAGTGGTCTTCGACCAGGTTTTCTATGACCTCTTTGATTTTGATGTTGGATGCTTTAAAATTGCTTTTAAAGTAGTCCAGTGCAGATTGTACGGTAAAAAGATCCTGGGTACTGACTGGCCTGGTTATGTTGTTGTTTAGTAGAGAGATATCGTAATTCTTTCCATTGCCCTGATGTTTTGGATTAAGGGCAATGATTCCCTTGGTATAAATAGATTTAAGCAGGTTATAAGAAGCAGTTTTATAGGTTTGCTTTTCTTTTTCCGGAAAAGAATTGCTTTGCCATTTCACGTCAAACTCATTTAAATAAGCCTCCTGTACACCATTAAACAAATCATTGTTATATCTGTAAATTGGCAGAACATTCTCCAGCGCATCTTTTTTGTCAATAATCACCTGGGGCAAGGTCTTCAGGATAGCAAAACTAAAGGGAGAAACCAGGTCTTTATTCAACCATACTTTACCTTTCTCAAATTCGTATCTGAACCGCGGCTGTTTGGGTAGAAAGTAGGTAATGATCAATACTGTAAGTACCATCATAATATATTTAATATTAGATGAATACTTTCTGTAAAGTACCTTATGGGAATTTTTTTTGATCTTGGCCAAAATTATGAAGATTGATTTCTTTCAAAATTAACATAATTAAACCAATAAAATCAATTCTTGACCCTATTCTGTTCAGCCTCAGCGCCAGTCGTATCGTGTTTCCTTAAATTGTTCATGGCTTTTCCAAAGCGATAACTAAAACTCAGTACCGCTGTTCTGGAATCGTTGCGGTTTCTCCAGCTGGCATCTGTAAGGTTTAAATGGTCGATAACACCAGTGAAGATCTTTGTACGGAAAATATCATTTACTGCGAGTTTCAGGGTAGTGCTGGGAGATAATTTCTTTTGTACGGCGGCTCCGGTTGCCTGTAATTTCCCGATAATAAATTGTGCGTCGGAGAATCGGTTATTGTACATGTAATTTAACTCGGCATTCCAGTCCTTGCCCAGTTTGAACTGGGCTGTTGCCTGCGTACCAAAATAATTTCCTGTAGTTTGCAGGAAGCCGGTATAAAAATTAGTGGCGAACTGCGTGTTTTGGTAGTCGGCATGCAGGTGAATGTTTAACCATTTGGTCAGGTCTCGTCCTCCGTCGACAGAAATACTTTTGGCTGTTTTTTTACCAAGGTTTCCTGGTCTGCTGTAGTAAATGCCATCTACAATCTCGATAGTCTCATTTACATCGTCTTTGGTTTTGCTGTAACCCAGTGTTATTGTAAACATGTTCTTAAAGGTGTAGGAGAGTTCCAGACTTTGTGTAAAAGCAGGTTTCAAAAAAGGATTGCCTACATAATAGGTAAATTTATCCAAAGGGGAAAAGAAAGGGTTTAAGTCCTGATAATAGGGTCGGTCAATGCGTCTGCCATAGTTTAGATCAATAAGGTTTGTTCCTGCGGTATCTAGTTTGTAAGAGAGATATAAAGTTGGAAATAGACTGGTATAGCTGCGTTTAAAACTGGAGTCGGGTTTCATGATATTCCCAAGCTGGTGTCCATTTGAAACAGTGTTTTCCAGCCTTAGGCCGGCTTGTAAAGAAAACCTTTTGCTTTCTCTCGACAGATTGAGATAGGCTGCATTGATGTTCTCCTTGTAGATGAAATGATTACTTTTTTCATAATCCGGGGTGGTGGTCTGGTTAATTGTATATAGGTAGTCGGCGGTATTGTTGGTTTTAATGTAACTGGCTTTTACGCCGGCATCAAGTTTCCAGTTTTTGTTCAGGGGCTGCGAGTAATCGGATTTCGCAGTATAAATATCAAGATGAGACGGCAGGTTCCCATCCAGTCTGTCCTGGGCAGTAAGACTTTGATCGGGTGCATAGGTGTCGTTGTAATAGGTCTGGTCAGTTTGGTTTCTATAGACCAGGTAGTCCAGATCTACAGTCAGTTCTTTGCCTGTATGATCAAATTTGTGCCTGTAGTTCACATTGACGGCACCGTTTTTATAATGAATATCATCCAGGTTTTTGGCTTTGATGATGGAATAAGGTTGCCGGTCTGGATTCAGAAGGTTGCTCACATTGTCATTTACACTGCTGGACACTCTGTTCATTCCGGTCAGTACCATGCCCCAGGTGGTATTTTCAGAAACGTAATAGTCAAAGCCTGTTTTCAGGTTAAAGGTATTTCCATGTCTTTTGAAATAGGAATTCTGGTTAAAATAGGACTTTACACTTTCATCAGCGTTTTTATAAGTCCTGTTTAGATCAAGGTCTGTAAAACTGTTGTTCAGGTTATAACTCAGCGTACTGAAAAAATTGATCTTGTTTTTAAAATAGTTGAAATTTGCACTGTTGTTTGACCTGCTCAGTTCACCCTGGTTCAGGCTTAAATTCAGCGCGCCATTAAAGCCCGCTTGTTTGCTCTTTTTTGTTTTGATATTAATGACTCCCGAAGTACCAGCAGCGTCATATTTTGCAGGAGGATTGGTCATGATCTCTATCTGGTTTAAAGTAGAGGAGGGAAGTGAACGCAGGTAGTTTTCCAGGTCGGTACCGGATAAATAGGTAGGTTTATCGTCTATAAATATAGCTACGCCCTGCTTTCCTTTAAGGCTGATCACCCCATTTTGATCGACGCTAATTCCTGGTGAATTGTTCAGTACATCCAGGGCAGTCGAACCTGCATTAGAGATCAAAGCATCTACGTTAACCACCGTCCGGTCTATTTTGCGTTCAACAAAAGCTTTTTGTGCCGTGATGCTTACCTCTTTCAGGTTTTTAGAGGCAGGAAGCAATTGAACTTCCTTTATTTGCAATGCTGGAGAACCTGAATTTATGCTAAGGTTTTCGCTGCGGTAATTAACGTATCCCATAGCAGATACCCTAATCTGGTACTGCCCAGGTTTGAGGTGGTCAAAACTAAACTTCCCGTCCCTTTCAGTAAAGGTTGTTTTAACAAGCACAGAGTCTGTTGAGGTAAATAAAGACACTGTAGCCAGGTCAAAAGGCTTACCTTCCCCATCGTTGATCAGGCCAGAAACAGAGAGGTTAGTTTGTTGTGTATATGCTGGAATTTGGGCAATAATTAGCCATATGGCCAATAAAGCCATCAATTTTCTGATCATTTGAAGAGATTTAGCGTTGTTTAATTTGATCCAGACTATCAGTTGCTGCTGACCGTAGTTTCAATTTTTCTGTTGAGGTTGTCTTTTAAAAACCTGTTTACATATTTTCTATGAATGGCTTCTGGTTGTGTCACTCCATTAACTTCCAGCTCATCTTTACTGAGTTTATAGGACAAATTTTTGGCTTGATTGATCAGGCCATCTTTCAGTAATGATTCCGTGATTTGCTGAGAGGTTGACGAACCTTTGCTTCCGTTAGGAGCATATATGGCAGGACTTGGTGGAGTTGGTGGAGTTGGGGGAACAGGGGAAGTTAGAGGAGTTGGAGGGGCCGGTGGGCTAGGGGGAACTGAAGTTTCACCTTTGTTGTATCTTACTTGTTCCTGAGCATACCTTGCTGCTGCTGCTGCGTATTTTTTGGCTTCTGCAGCATATCTGGCTGAGTTTTTTGATATATGTTGACTGTATTGGGCCATTTCCTTATTGTAACGTTCCATTTCTTTATTGAAACGGGCATTCTCTGCAGCGTTTTGAGATTGATCTTTAACGGCCCGGGCTCTGTCTTTGACAGCTTCCAGTTCATGCTCTGCTCTTCTGGCATCGGCAAGCCTGGCTTTTCGTTCTTCTTCAATGTAATCTTTATCGTTCGTCGTTGTTGTTTGATGGGCTCTGGTTTTGGTTGTTGTTTTTTTAACCAGAGTTCTTTTGGTGGTGTCCTGAACAGCAGCTTCTTGATGTTCCTTTATCAGTGTTCTAGTGGCAGGGGACAAAGGTAGTTTAGAATTTTCTTTTTTTCTGAAGGCCGCTGTTAAGATCAGTGAAGAGATCAATACTACGGTGAGTATGGCTTTTTCAATTTTATTCAGTGAGGTAGTCTTATTGAAAACCATGCGGCTTACTCTTTCCAGCAACTGATTTTTACGTCCGGTAAAAGCCATTGCATAGGCAGGAGTATTATGTTGAAATTCTTCACAGGAAATCAGCGCTTTAATATAGTCATGTTTGCTGCCGGTGCAGGCCAGTGCCAGATCATCACAGCAATTTTCTCTTTCTTCACGGATCAGTTTAGATACCCATAATACTGCAGGATTGAAGAAGAAAACAATTTCGATCAGACTTTGCAGAAGGTTGACCAAATAATCCCGGCGCTTAATATGTGCAAGCTCATGGCTTAAAATAGCTTCTATTTCAGCCGTTGATAAACCGTTCAGCATACCTAATGGCAATAGAATAACGGGTTTTAAATGACCTGCAGCCATAGGTACCTTAGCCAGGCCCGATTGTAAAAGCTGTACATGCTTGCGAATACCAAGAGTTGCAGAAAGACTGGCTACTTTGTTCTCCCAAAAGGTACCAGCCTCAAAAACACTCGTTCTTTTGAGGTAAAAAACCGTATGCAGGCCAATCATCATCTGGATGCTTTTTGCACAGATGATCAAAAACCAAATCAGTACAATCTGGGAAGAATAAGAGGTCCACAGGTTTAGAAAAGCATTAAATTGATCTGAAATGCCTGTTTGCGTGAAATTCTGGTATGGAGATGGTCCTGCTGCCAGGATTCCATGTTCAGTGGCGGCATTAGAGGCATTTCCGGAACTAAATCCCAGCGACTGATAAAATATCAGAAGCATCCCTGCTACAAATAAGCAAAGGGCTCCAGTAAGCAAATTGTAACGCAGGACAGCTGAGCTTTTTTTAGTAGAGACAATGATCAGGCTGGTTAAAACAGCCAGAAAAACACCCATCCAGAGCGAGTGAAAGAGGGTGGCACACAAAGCGTGCATCCAGTTGGAGGGCAATAAGTTTGTGAATTGAAATTCCATAATTGTGGTTCTTAATTATTTTGAATTCTCGTTATTTATCCATTTTTTTTAGCAACTCTTTAATGGTGTCTAAATCTTCCTTTGAAGTTTTTTTATTGCCCATCAATTGCATCATCAGTTTTGCTGCAGAACCATTATACATGGTATCTATAAATTTTTCCAGAAGAAAATCTTTGGTTTTCTGTTCTTTCTCTGCAACGTGATAGATGTGTTTCATTTGGCTTTCATCTCTTTTAAGAATGCCTTTATCAGCCATGATCTGCATCAGTTTCAGCGTGGAGGTATAGTTCACTTCCCGGTTTTCATTCAGTTTATCATTAACAAACCTTACCGTTGAAGCGCCAAACGACCAAAGCACCTGGAGGATTTCCAGTTCTGCTTTGGTCGGCTCAATATTTTTGGGTTCTTCTGTTTTAAGATCTTTCATACGATAAAGGTAGGAAACTTTTCGTACGAAACAATACCTAAGATGAAATATTTTTTTAGAATTGCTTCAATGCTTTTAAAATGGCCTTGTAGATATCGTCAAGATCTTTATCAGAGATGCAATAGGGAGGCAGAAGATAAACGATATTACCAAGTGGACGGAGTAAAATGCCTTCATCCAGGAAATAATGATAAAGCTTGTCCCGAAGTTCACTGAAATAGGAACTGGTTGTTCCGGTTTGCCATTCAATAGCCAGAATAGTCCCGGTTTGCCGGATGGCTTTTATTCTGGGGTGGTGCTGGTGACTGAGCAGAAAATCCTGATGTCTTTTACAGATGCGTTCAATATTTTCCTGGGTCTGCTGCTGAAGCAAGAGTTCTATACTTGCCAGTGCAGCTGTACAAGCCAGCGGATTCGCTGTAAACGAATGTCCATGAAATAAGGCCTTGTGACGGTCGTCAGAAAGGAAAGCTTCATAGATGAAATTTGTACAGGTGGTTGCACCCAGAGGCATTGTTCCCCCTGTGAGCCCTTTCGAAAAACACATCACATCTGGAGCAGCGGTTAAATGATCGCAGGCAAAATTTTTACCCGTCCGGCCGAAGCCTGTGAATACTTCATCCTGGATCAGCAGAATTTCTTCTTCCCTGCAATAAGCCAGGAGCTGGTCCAGCGCTGCAGCACTGTGCATCAGCATGCCCGCAGAGCCTTGAACCAGGGGTTCATATATAAAACAGGCAATCTCGGGGGCAACAAGTGAGATGTAAGTCTTCAGCTCCTGGAGATTGTCTTCTGATGGTGGGTCTATCACAATGACATCAAACAGCAAAGTGTCAAAGGGTTTCGTCCAGGGGTTTCTTCCGCTTACAGACATTGCACCAAAAGTATCTCCGTGATAAGCATTGGTGAAGGCCAGTATCTTTTGCTTTTTCTGACCTTTATTGCTCCAATACTGAAGGCACATTTTTAATGCTACTTCAATAGCTGTAGAGCCATTATCTGTATAGAATACCTTTTGTTGATTTTCAGGAAGTAAATTCAACAGGGCCTCTGCCAGTTCAATGGCTGGCCGGTGTGTAAAACCGGCAAAGATAACCTGTTCCAGCTGGAGCAACTGCGCGGCAACTCTCTCTGCAATATAAGGGTGGGCATGACCATGAAGGGTTACCCACCAGGAAGAGACCGCATCCAGATAGCATTTTCCCTGCTCATCAAACAAGTGAGCACCTTTGCCCTTTACAATAGGAATTGCGGGAGATGCGGTTAGCATTTGAGTATAGGGGTGCCATATGACCTGCTGATCTCTTTCTGTGAGGCTTTTCATTTTATGCTTCTTGTTTTTTTCTCACCATAGGCTTTAAACCCAGCGCCTCAAACATTTTTTTATCTTGCTGTAATCCTGGATTTGGGGTAACCAACAGGGTTTCACTTTCACTGGTGAAAATGGAATTTGCACCTGCCATAAAACACCAGGCTTGTTCTTCTTCGTTCATTTCTGCCCGGCCGGCACTAAGCCTTACTACAGATGCAGGCATTAATATCCTGGCTGTAGCAATCATCCTTACCATTTCCCAGGTGTCGATTTTAGGTAAATCGGCGAGGGGTGTTCCTTTTACTCTTGCTAAGGCATTAACAGGTACCGATTCCGGATGTTTGGGCATGGTGGCCAGTGTCAGCAGCATACCAATCCGGTCTTTATGAGTTTCCCCTAAGCCAATAATCCCCCCGGAACAAACGGTGATCCCTGCCTTTCTTACATTACCAATGGTATTCAGACGGTCATTATAGGTCCTGGTGGTGATGATCTCCTCGTAATAATTTTCTGAAGAATCCAGGTTGTGGTTATAAGCATACAGGCCTGCTTCCTGCAAGCGTTTGGCTTGATCTTCGGTTAGCATTCCAAGGGTACAACAAACCTCTAACCCTAAATCATTGACCCCTTCTACCATTTCCAGAATACGGTCAAAGTCCCGGTTGTCTCTGACCTCTCTCCAGGCTGCCGCCATACAGAAACGGGATGAACCCGCATCTTTTGCCCTTTGAGCAATAGAAACCACTTCTTCCTTTGTCATCAGCGCCTTTACTTTAATGTCGGTATGGTACCTCGCAGCTTGCCCGCAATAAGAGCAGTCTTCCGGACATCCGCCTGTTTTGACCGACAGCAGGGTGCATACCTGAACTTCAGATGCCGGATGCCAGTTGCGGTGAACTGTAGCTGCCTGGTAGACAAGATCTAAAAGGGGTTGATGGTATATATTATTTACTTCTTCTAAAGTCCAGTCGTTCCGAACCGTTTTTTCTGTTGTCATATATCTTGGTTTTGATTTAATTTTGATGTTGAAGGAAAGAGAATACTTTTGCTGAGTTTCGTATATTTTGCTGGCTGAGCTCCCCGAACTGGGGAACTTTTGCATAGGTTACGTCTGGAGGAAAATGTTTTAGCAGTACTTGTTCAGTAGCGATATCCATTTCTCCGTTGAACACGATCTGCCGGATTGGAATATTCCGGTATTTCAGAAGTTCAAGAGATAGGAGGGTATGGTTAATACAACCCAGGTAGTTGCGAATGACAAGGATCACTTCTGCTTTCAGCTGTTGGATCAGATCAATCATCAGGAAAGATTCCGAAAGTGGAACCATTAAACCTCCTGTACCCTCAATGATCAGCTGTTTGCTGGTTTCAGGTAGTTTGAAATCCTCAGGTAAGATCTCCAGTTGTTCTGCTGCTGCAGCTTTATGGGGAGAGGCTGCCATTTTTAGACGAAAGGTCTCGGGATGGATAATACTGTATGCATTAGATATTAAACTACCTACTTTCATGCTGTCACTTTGTTCCAGGTCGCCTGCCTGTACTGGTTTCCAGTAATCGGCTTGTAATTGTTCCGTAATTAATGCCGATACGATGGTTTTTCCTATACCGGTTCCAATACCGGTTACAAATAAAGGTGTATTCATATGTGTAATGTGTGTTGCAGAAACTGGCAGAGTTGCCCAATTTCCTGATCTGTATTGTAAGTATGAAGGCAGATTCTTAATCTTTCTGTACCCGGAGCAACAGTAGGGCTCACAATTGGATAGACCTTTATATTCATGGCTTCAAGTTCCAGGCTGGCCTTGCGAACGGCTGTCTGCCCCGGAATTAAAATGGACTGAACAGGGCCTTCCATGATTTGAATATGAGGTATTGACGACAGGTATTCTTGAAACAAACGGATCTTCTTTTTCAGCAGCAAGGGTAATTCCTGGTGGTCCTGAAGGTATTTATAGGCCAGCCGGATATGGAGCAATTGTGCAAAGGGCATGGCTGTACTATATATAAAGGGACGGGCAAAATTGATCAGGTAATTGCGGAGCAAATGACTGCCTGTTACTACTGCGCCGTGTGCACCAAGTGCCTTTCCAAAGGTGAAAAGTGTTGCGAAAATCTGATTGCTCAGTCCGTTTTGAGCAACAAGACCCTTCCCGAAGACACCCAAAGCATGTGCTTCATCTACGATCAACAGGGCATTATAGGTTGAACAGAGGTGCTGAATAGCCCTTAAAGGCGCCTGATCCCCATCCATGGAATATAAACTTTCTACCGCTACGTAACAAATACCCGTAGCCACTTTTAATTTTTCTTCCAGGCTCTCCAGGCTATTGTGCTTAAATTTCAGCCGCTTGCCCAAACCCATTCTGCTGCCATCAATGACAGAGGCATGGATCAGTTCGTCCATGATGATGGTATCGCCGCGTTGCGCAAGGCTGGAAAAAAGTGCGAGATTCGCAGCGTAACCTGAATTGAACAACAGCGCGGCTTCCGTGCCGTGAAATGCAGCAATATCCTGTTCCAGTTTCTCTGCGAATTCTGAATTTCCGGATAACAGTCTGGAACCTGTTGAACCTAAAATTGCATCAGGATATAAAAGCACTGCTTTTTGTAACTGCTGCCCTAATTCTTTGCATCGCGCCAGACCCAGATAATCATTGGAAGAAAAGTCAACCATATCCTTTGTTTGGCTTAGTTTTCTGAGTAAGCCATTTTGCCTGCGTTCTTCCAGGCGTTCAATCAGGAAAGCTTCTGCAAACAATTTCGTGCTCATGAATTGATTACGCTTGTCATGGAAGAGATCCACTTTATGAAAAGATCATTTTCTATGGCTACAATTTTAGCGGCATGTAATTCCCATTCGGGAGAAAAATGCTCCAGCTGAGTAATCATTTCCTCCAGGTGGCCGGCTTCTTCCAGGATGATGGATTTTACAGTTACCTTATGTCCGGCCTGTGTCAGTGCATCTTGGTAGACCGGGTACAATTCATCTGCCCGGAGTTCTATGACATAGGTTACAAATAAATAAGCTGCGTATTGGAGGGCTGTTCCGGTTAGCTGCAGTGTTTGTTTTAAATACCGACAGGTAAAAAGGTCCAGTTTGTTTAAGTAAAACCAGCTT
>Ga0163161_10003810_pt1 | contig 10573 bp, 9 predicted proteins | sample S45metaG_FD_129847 | JGI IMG/M metagenome (GOLD analysis project Ga0163161, IMG submission 129847) | Switchgrass rhizosphere microbial communities from Kellogg Biological Station, Michigan, USA - S4-5 metaG | ecosystem: Host-associated > Plants > Roots > Rhizosphere > Soil | place: USA: Michigan... | reverse complement strand
TGCTGGGCAGCGGCCACTTCATGGTGGTGCTTGTCGCAGGGCAGGCCCATTTCGAGCATGGTCGAAACCATTTCGGCGCGGATGTCGGTGCAGGGATCGACCGGCGCGACAGGGAAATAGCCGCCCTTGGCGCGCGGACGGTGGCCAAGGTTGCCGCCTTCATATTCCTTGCCGGTGTTGGTCGGCAGTTCGATGTCGTCAATCTTGAAGTAGCTCTGCGAATAGTCATTCTCAAAGCGCACGTCGTCGAACATGAAGAATTCGGCTTCCGGGCCAACATAGACGGTGTCACCGAAACCGGCCGACTTGACGAAGGCTTCGGCGCGCTTCGCAGTCGAGCGCGGATCGCGGCTGTAGAGTTCGCCGGTGTCGGGCTCGACGATGTCGCAGAAGATGATCAGCATCGGGGTGGCGCTGAACGGATCGACATAGACGGCGTCGAGATCCGGCTTCAGGATCATGTCCGATTCGTTGATGGCCTTCCAGCCCTCGATCGACGAACCGTCGAACATCAGGCCCTGGGTCAGCTCATCTTCGCCCAGCACCGAAGACACCATGGTCAGGTGCTGCCACTTGCCCTTGGGATCGGTGAAACGGACATCGACCCACTCGATCTCCTTTTCTTCGATCATCTTGAGGATGTCTTTAGGCGTGTTAGCCATGTGAACCGTGCCCTTCTTTCATAAATACCCCCCCGGAGGGGTAGGTTGATGTGGTCAGCCGCCAGACCTCTTGGAAATCATCCCCTGCAAGCCGGCGAGAAGTTTGCAAAAATCAGATGGCGTCGCTGTCGCGCTCACCGGTGCGGATGCGCACGGCGCCTTCGATGTTGGAAATGAAGATCTTGCCGTCGCCGATGCGGCCGGTCTGTGCGGCGGCGGAGATCGCCTCCACCACCCGGTCGGCGAGCGAGTCGTCGACGACGACTTCCAGCTTCACCTTTGGGAGGAAATCGACGACATATTCGGCGCCGCGATAAAGTTCGGTATGGCCCTTCTGACGGCCGAAGCCTTTGGCCTCGGTCACCGTGATGCCGGACACGCCGACTTCATGCAGCGCCTCCTTCACCTCGTCGAGCTTGAACGGCTTGATGATCGCTTCGATCTTTTTCATCACTTCATTCCCAATTCAAACGCGCGCCGGACGCGGAGTTTAGGCCGCCATCCGCTTCCTGTTCGAGTGACGATCATCATGCCCCCCAAAGACACGCGTCGTCCCTCTTAACAATCAATTACCGTGCCAAATAGCGAATCGCTAGGATCTGCTTTCTGCGATGCAGCAACTTTTGTCCATATTGCCCGGATTCAGGGCAATATCATGACCGGCTGCCCAAAAAATGGGCAGTTTTGCCGCAATCAGAACTTATAGGGCGGCGCGTCGAGACCCGTCGGACTTTTGGTGAAGATTTCGCAGCCGGTTTCGGTGATGCCGATGCTATGTTCGAACTGCGCCGACAGCGTGCGGTCCCGCGTTACCGCGGTCCAGCCGTCCTCCAGCATCTTCACGCCGGGCTTGCCGATGTTGATCATCGGCTCGATCGTGAAGAACATGCCTGGCTTCAGTTCCGGGCCAGTGCCGGGGCGGCCGATATGGACGACCTCCGGACTGTCATGAAAGACGCGGCCCAGACCATGGCCGCAGAAATCGCGGACCACGCCATAGCGGTGCTTTTCGGCGTGGCGCTGGATCGCATGGCCGATGTCGCCCAGATGGTTGCCGGGCTTTGCCTGCTCGATGCCCAGCATCAGGCATTCATAGGTGACCTCGACCAGGCGCCGCGCCTTGATGGGGGCTTCGCCGCAAATATACATGCGGCTGGTGTCGCCGTGCCAGCCGTCGACCAGCGGCGTCACGTCGATATTCAGGATATCGCCGTCCCTGAGCTTCTGGTCGCCCGGAATGCCGTGGCAGATCACATTGTTGAGCGAGATGCAGCAGCTATGCGTATAGCCGCGATACCCCAGAGTCGCAGGCACGCCGCCGCCGTCCAGCGTCATGCGGCGGACGATGTCGTCCAACTCCCCGGTCGTGACGCCGGGCACGACATGGGGCACCAGTGCATCGAGGATTTCCGCCGCCAGCCGCCCGGCCTTGCGCATGCCTTCGAAACCGGCCGCGTCATAGAGCTTGATCGCGGTCGAGCGGGATATCGGCGCGTCCGCCGTCATCGTCATATATTCGGTCATGCAGGCGATTATAGGCAGGGATGCACGATAATGCGAGAGGGCGGCTAGGCAGGGCGCGCGGCATTGGTTATGGCCTGCCCATGGCCGATCCCAACCGCATCTGGACCGCAGCGCTGATCGTCATCGGCGACGAGATTCTGTCAGGCCGCACGCAGGACAGGAATGTGTCGCAGATCGCGACCTGGCTCAATGTACAGGGCATCAGGCTGCGCGAAGTGCGGGTCGTCGCAGACGAGGCGGATGCGATCGTAGAAGCCGTCAACACGCTTCGCGCGCGCAACGACTATCTGTTCACGACGGGCGGCATCGGACCGACTCATGACGATATTACGGTCGATGCCATCGCGGCGGCGCTGGGTGTGGACGTGGAAATCCATGCCGGGGCGCGGGCCATGCTGTCTGGCTATTATGAAACGCGCGGCGGGCTGACCGAAGCGCGCCTGCGGATGGCCCGGGTGCCCGCGGGGGCGAGCCTGATCGAGAACCATATGTCTGGCGCGCCCGGCATCAGGCACGGCAATATCTTCATCATGGCGGGCGTGCCGCATATCACGGCGGGAATGCTGGACAGTCTGACGGGGAAGCTGGAAGGCGGCTTGCCGGTGCTGTCCGCAACGCTGGGCTGTTGGGTCGCAGAGAGCGAGATCGCCGATCTGCTCGGCACGACCGAGCGGGCGCACGAGGGATGCCAGATCGGCAGCTATCCGTTCTTCCGGGAAGGACGGACAGGCGCGAATTTCGTGATCCGCTCGACGGATTCAGCGGCGCTGGATCGATGCGTCGCGGATCTTGGCGCTGCGCTGGAGTTGGGTGGCTGGCCGGTGGTCGCTGGCGGGATTTGATCGGCCCCGTAGGGAATTAATCCGGATGATTGATCAGGGCATCCAACCCTGCATCAATGCCGCGACAGCGATCGCCATGGCGTTAATGCGGGATCATCCGTTCGCTCTGGCCTTCTTTCGGCTGAATGATTGTCCCCCGTCGAATGCGCCCGGATGCCGACGCGTGAGCCATGAAACGCCCATAAGCCCCTGATCCGCGCCCATATGTGGCGTTCGAGCGGCAGGCTGCGTTGCATCGATGCCGCAGGGAGCGGTATGCTGCGCTGCGTCAATGGCCGGCTTGTTCCGGCCAGTTGGGCGTCAGGCTCGTTTCACCTGATGTCCGGCCTATGGTGAGGGTAGGGTCCGATCATCCGGGGTTTTCCGGAATGGATTTCTGCGCCCTTTCATGGTGGGTTGGTCTTCGGTCGAAAAGCCTTTTTAAGAAGGAGAAAAGTTGATGCGGATCGTTATGACCGGATCGGGCTATGTCGGCCTGGTCTCCGGCGCGTGTCTCGCGGATTTCGGCCATGATGTCATCTGCGTGGACAAGGATGCGCGCAAGATCGAGTTGCTTCAGGGCGGCGGCGTGCCGATTTACGAGCCGGGCCTTGCCGACCTGATTGCCCGCAACGTGAAGGCCGGGCGCCTGACCTTCACCACCGATCTTGCCGGATCGGTTAGTAAGGCCGATGTCGTCTTTATCGCCGTGGGCACGCCTGCCCGGCGCGGGGACGGCCATGCGGATCTCAGCTATGTCTACGATGCTTCTCGCGAAATCGCGGCCAATCTGAACGGCTTCACGGTCATCGTGACCAAATCGACGGTTCCGGTCGGCACGGGCGATGAGGTGGACCGGATCATTCGCGAAACCAATCCGGACGCCCAATTCGCCGTGGCGTCCAACCCCGAATTCCTGCGCGAAGGCGCAGCGATCCAGGATTTCAAGCGCCCCGACCGCATCGTCGTTGGTATCGAGGATGAGCGCGCCCGTCCGGTGATGGAGGAGGTTTATCGCCCCCTTTACCTCAATCAGGCGCCGATCCAGTTCACCGGCCGCCGCACCAGCGAGCTGATCAAATATGCCGCCAACGCCTTTCTGGCGATGAAGATCACCTATATCAACGAGATCGCCGATCTTTGCGAAAATGTCGGCGCGGACGTTCAGCAGGTGGCTCGCGGCATCGGTCTTGATAACCGGATCGGTTCGAAATTCCTTCACGCGGGTCCCGGCTATGGCGGCTCCTGCTTCCCGAAGGATACGCTGGCGCTGGTCAAGACGGCGGAGGATGCCGGCGCGCCGATCCGCCTCATCGAAACGACCGTGGCGATCAACGAAACGCGCAAGCGAGCGATGGCGCGCAAGGTCGTGGCGGTCTGCAACGGCTCCGTCCGGGGCAAGGCGATCGCGGTGCTGGGCCTGACCTTCAAGCCCAATACCGACGACATGCGCGATGCACCGTCCATCTCCATCATTCAGGCCTTGCAGGACGGCGGCGCGCACATTCGCGCCTATGACCCGGAGGGTATGGATGCCGCCAAGTCGATGATGAACGACGTTGAATTCTGCGCCACCCCTTATGCCGCGGCGGAGGGCGCTGCGGCCGTGGTCATCGTCACCGAATGGGATGCCTTGCGGGCGCTGGACCTGCCGCGCCTCAGGGCGGTGATGAACGGCGATGGTCTGGTCGATCTGCGCAACATCTACCGCGCTGAAGACGCTGAAACAGCTGGCTTTGCCTATGTCAGCGTCGGCCGGGGCGCCACGCCGGAGATCGCGGAACTGATTCAGGCGGCTGAATGACACATGAACGGCTCGTCGCAAAAGCCGCTGCTTTGCGATGAGCCGTTCTTGACCGGAAGCTTTTGTTAACCTCCTTATCGGACCCTAAACGACGTTCATATAAGTCGGGGGTTGTAAAATGTCTTCCAGATCAACTGGCTCCATATTTGGGGCCGGAATAGCCATATTGTGCGTCGCGGCCGCGGGAGCTGCCACGGTTTTATCGGGAACCTCCACAACGACCACGGCGTCATCTGGTTCCACAACTTATTCAACAGCCGGCACAACAACGACGACGTCTTTATCGACGTCCTCGACAACAACACTCGCTACCACGAGCACAACGGCCAACTTCGCCGATTTCGATTTCGCGAACGGAACGAGATTGCCGGAAAAGGCGACGCTGTCGCTGGGCAACGCCACCTTTCAGCCCGGCACCGGCGTCGCCTATGTGCCGGTGTCGCTGGACCATGCGACGCCCAATACGGTGATCGCGCGGATCACCACCGTTAATGGATCGGGCACGCTGCGGGCTTTGTCAGGCTATAATTACCAGACGGTCGATACGGTGGTGATCTTCCGGCCGGGCGATCCGCTGGTCCAGACCGTGCAGGTTCCGATCCTGTCGGCGACGGATGGGCAGCAATTCTCGATCAAGCTGCGCGAGGCGCCCTGGGGCGCCCTGCAAGGACAGTCGACGGCGACGATCACGGCAAGCACTACGGCCCCTGCGACCGTCAAGGCGACCGGGACCTTCCGTCAGCCGCGCACCTTCGCGCCGACCGGCAGCCTTCAGTTCGAATTGCTCAAGGACACGCATAAGCGGTCTCCCGATGGCGGCTGGAACCGTTGGGCAACCTCGCTCGCCAATGGCCGGACGCAGCCGGGCAATGGCGAAACCGGGCTTTATCTGGACTCTACCGTTTTCCCCGGCGTCGAGGGGCCGGTCTACTGGGGCACCAAGGGGTTGGTGCTGCACAGCCAGAAGCTGGCGACGCCAATCAATTATCAGGGACAGACCTGGTATTATGGATCGACGGTTCTGGACGGCCGCAATTTCCTGGCCACCCAGATCGGCTATGGCCAATATGAATGGGAAGCCCGCATGCCCAACCGGCGCGGGTCATGGCCGGCCTTCTGGCTGGTGTCGACCAGCGGCTGGCCGCCGGAAATCGATATTTACGAGGGCTTCGGCTATCAGAGCTATTGGGATTTCGACCGCCACATCGCCCATACGATCCATGTCGGCGCCAACAGCACCCGCTATGATCAGCGCGGCGTGACCATTCAGGCCGAGCAGGCCTATGGCCTGTCCGGCTTTTCGCAGGATTTCCATCGCTTCGCCGTGGACATCCAGCGCGATTACATCACCTGGTTCGTGGACGGGAAGGAAACCTATCAGTCGGTCAATCCGTTCAGGGGCTTCCGCTTCTATCCGATCATGGACGTGGCGGTGAAGACGAGCGGCGCCTATGATGACGGCTCTGGCGACATGGTCATCAAGAGCTTCAAGATCTACAACGCGCCATAAGAAGTTTGGGCGCCTCCTGCGAGGGCATAGAGGCGCCCCCAGCTTTTGATCCACTGCCCGGCAATGTCGACGCGGCGCGCGCCGGGCAGCATCAGCGCCGCTAGACCGGCGGTGCGAAGACCCAATATGGCGAGGGAGCGAACCAGCAGCTTCGCCGTTCCGGCCCTGCCTGGCAGTTGCTTGCGCCGCGCCATCGTTTCGGTGCAGCCGATCCGCCACATGCGGCGCAATACCCATGACAGGCACGCCCGTTCCGCGGGGACCCATTCGCTGACCCGCGCATCGGGCGACCAGCCAAAGCGCGCGCCTGCATCGTGAAGGCGGCTGAGAAAATCCAGATCCTCGCCGCCGCTGCGGTTGAACCGGGGATCGAACCACGGATCGCCGATCAGGCCGAAGGCGCGGCGCGTGACCAGCAGATTGTTGCTGGCCCAAAGCAGACCGGTGGCGCCCCAAGGTCGCTCCTCCGGCCGGAAGACCAGACTTTCCTTCGCCCAGCGCGGCGCCTTTCCGACGAAGCAACTGTCGACCGGACCCGCGACGACATCGGCGCCCACCTGCGCCTGGCAGATGAGCAGCGCGTCCAGCCAGCCCGGCTGCGGCCATTCGTCATCGTCGATCATGGCCAGAAAGCGCATCTCCGGATCGGCCAGCGCGGCATCGCTGATCGCGTTGCGCACGGCGCAAAGGCCCGGCTGACCGACCGTCAGCAGCGTCAGGGGCAGGGGATAGCGCTCAGCCTGCAACCGGCGCACCGTCGCGGCGCCTTCCTGTCCGACCGGATCATTGTCGGCGACCAGCACCATCACGTCATGGCGGTCCACCGTGGCGCGCAGCGTTTCCAGCAGGTGCGTAAGCTGCCGGGGTCGCCGGAATGTGGGAATGGCGATCCAGATCGCAGCCATCAGGCGGTGGCCTTGACGGCGGGCTTGCGCGGCTTGCCGCCGCGCTGGAGCCACTTGATGAACTGATGCCCGCGCACTTCCACCAGCGCATAGCTCGCCCAGCAGAGCAGCCATGTCGCGACCAGCATGGCCGCTATGAACAGACCGTCGAAGCTGGTGACGCCATGTTTGTGCGCGATCCCCATGCCGCGCGCGAAGACGTCGCGCACCAGCGGGTGCCAGAGATAGATGGAATAGCTGATGAGGCCGAGGTGAAAACTGACCGGATTGGCCATCACCGCCCGCGCCGCCGCGCCGTTATAATAGCAGCTGAGGACGAGAGCAGGCATCAGGCAGACCACCAGCACATCGGCTTTCCCCGGCAGCATCAGCGCCAGCGCGATCAGGCCGCAAACCATGGCGAAGCCGCCTTGCCGGTCGACCAGCCGCTTGCACCATTTCATTTCCGCGCAGCGATAGGTCAGCACGCCCAGCGAGAAACCGGCGAGACAACGCAGCAGCGTCAGCACCGTGTCGCTGTCGTTGACGTCCAGCGGCCCGCTGGACCCCAGGCCTGACGATGCCACCAGCGCCAATATCCCGATGCAGACTGCGCCCTGCACCCAGGCGGCGCGGGAAAAGGCGATTATCGCGATCAGCGGATAGATGAGATAGGCGGCTACTTCCGTGCTCACCGACCAGCTGTTGCCGGCAATCGGCTCCGTGCCCCAGCCCCAGCTCTGCACCATCAGCAGGTTCGTGAAGATATTGGGCGCGTTGAGATCGATCGCCTGACTGCCCGACACGTTGAGCAATATCCGGCCCATGAATACCAGCGTTACGATCAGATGCAGCGGCCAGACCCGCGCCATGCGGTTCACGAGGAAGTCGATATAGCTCGCCCGCCCCAGATGGTTCACCACCCGGTCGTGATAGCCGAAGGAAATGACGAAACCGCTCAGGATGAAGAACAGGTCGACGGCCAGATAGGCGCGCGAAAAGAGGGGGATGCGAAAGGCCTCGAAAGCCGGGTTGTGCGGTATGTGGTACAGCAGCACCGACACGGCCGCCACGCCGCGAAGGCCGGTTAGGGACGAGATCCTCATGCGCGCCTCCTGCCGATCGCGGGGGCGGCATCGAATGCGGAGGCGATCGCGTCCCATAGCGGCTTGCGGCGCATGTCGCCGTCCAGCGGCAGGCCGCGGGAAAGCTGTCCGTCGGGCCATTTATAATCCGGGAAGTTGGACAGCCAGCTATATCGGTCGGAAAGGCCCCAGCATAGGATCGACCGCATCGCCGGATTGTCGAGCGCCACATCCAGAAAGGCCTTGGCGACGGCGGCTATCTGCTGGTCGCGCTTGTCGGGATTGGGCGGCCCGCCGCGATCGGCGACGTCGAATTCCGTCACTGAAAAGGTCAGGCCATAGCCGCGCAGCTGATCGAGAAAGCGGGCGAAGACGGCCTGGTTGAAACCTTCCCTGAACGGCTTCAGATGCCCCTGTATGCCGATCGCGTCGATCGGCACGTCGCGCGCCTTTAGCCGGTCGAGCAGTTTCAGCATGGCCGTCCGTCGCCGCTCGCAGCGCGGGGAGTCATGTTCCAGCCCGAAATCCGTCAGGAACAGCGTGGCGCGGGGATCGGCGTTGCGTGCGCGGTGGAAGGCGATGTCGATATAATCCTCGCCCAGCGCCTGCATCCACATGCTGTTCTGCCGCATGCCGTCGGCGCGACCGTTATTGGGTTCCAGCGCTTCGTTGACGACGTCCCATTCGGCGATCTTGCCCGCATAACGGCTCATGGCGGTGTCGATATAGCTGGTCATCAGCTTCTCCCGCCCGCCTCCGTTCGCCAGCTTCAGCGCGGGTTCCAGCCATTTGGGCTGGGCCGCATACCACACCAGCGCATGGCCCCGGGCCCGCATGCCATGCTGCTGCGCGAAGGCGATGATCTGGTCGGCGCCGCTGAAATCATATTTGCCCGGCATGGGTTCGGTCGTGCCGCGCTTCAGCTCATATTCCTCGACCACCATGTCGCATTCGCGCGCGACGGCGGCCGTGAAGTCCGGGTCCTCCCGCAGCTGGCGGGACTTGATCGCCGCGCCGAAATAGCGCCCTGATCGGCGCGCATGGGCGGCCAATCCCTCGGACGAGATGCTTTCCTGTGCGTGGCTGGCGGGCACGACGGGCGAACAGGCGCCCAGCGCCAGTGCCCCGGCCAGAAATTCCCGCCGTTCCATGGTGGCAGTCATAAGCGCTGTCCCTTTCCGGCAAATAAATGTGAAAAGTCGATCCAGCGGTCCGATATGCGTCGGTAAACGGGATCGGGCATGACGATCTGGAGCAGCACCGTCGCCGCCAGCCGCGGGCCGAAGGCACCCCGACAGACCGCGCCCAGATAATAGCGCATCGCCTGCCGCCGGCTGGTCGGCCAGATGCTCTTCGCCGCGTGCCAGCCCATATAGGCGGAAAAGGCGCGGGGGGAGATATGGGGCTTCAGGTCCCTGAGCCAGATGAGGCTGCCGATGCTGCCGCGAACTTGCGACAGCCTATCGTCGGCGTGCCGGTCGGCCCAGATCGTGCCTGGCCTTTCCGTCATCAGGAAACGCGCCCCGGCAAGCGACAGCCGCATGGCAAAGTCGGTATCGTCGCCGAACTTCACATCCTCGCGATAGCGGACCTTGCCCGCCAGCGATCGGCTGAGCGCCAGACTGCTGGTCTGGATGAACCCCCGGTCGCACATCAGATAGCGGTCCATGGTTTCGCCATGGGCAATGGCGCGGGGGGGCTTCAGGAAATTGCGCCCTTCGCCCCGGTCGGCCAGCACCTGCCCATAGGCAACGACATCATCGCTTTCTTGCAACAGCGGCAGCAGGTCGGAAAGATGATGCGGCAGGAAACGGTCGTCGCAATCGAGGAAGGCGATATAGCGCCCCCGCGCATGATCGATCCCCTTGTTGCGGGCAGCGGCCGCGCCGCGATTTTCCTGCACGATGACCTTCAGGCGCGGGTCGTTGATCGCGCCCAGAGCAACTTCCGTCCCGTCGGTCGATCCGTCGACGACGACGATTACTTCGATGATGGCGATCGTCTGTTCCAGCGCGGACATGACGGCGGCCACCACGGCATCGCGCCGCTGATAGGTGGGTATCACGACGGAAAACAGCGGCGCGGCGGCGGCTGCCCGCAGACTGGACGGAGGTTGCCATGCTGTCATCACGAAGTGGCTCCGCCATGCGCGGTCCCTGCCTTGCCGAAGCGCAGCACGAAGCCGTTGACCAGCGAGCGGTAGAGCGGCTTGGGCAGGTAGGAACGCAGCACCTGCCGGGCTATCACCTTCGGGGGTACGCCGCCCGCGACCATGCCGACCGC
>Ga0163161_10003808_pt1 | contig 10577 bp, 9 predicted proteins | sample S45metaG_FD_129847 | JGI IMG/M metagenome (GOLD analysis project Ga0163161, IMG submission 129847) | Switchgrass rhizosphere microbial communities from Kellogg Biological Station, Michigan, USA - S4-5 metaG | ecosystem: Host-associated > Plants > Roots > Rhizosphere > Soil | place: USA: Michigan... | reverse complement strand
CTGAACAAGATTCTCAAGGACATGATCATCCGCTCGAAGACCCTGTCGGGCTTCGACGCGCCTTATGTTCCAGGCTGGGACTGCCACGGTCTGCCGATCGAGCACAAAGTCGAAGTGACCCACGGCAAGAACCTGGGTGCGGACAAGACCCGCGAACTGTGCCGGGCCTACGCCACCGAGCAGATCGAAGGGCAGAAATCCGAATTCATCCGTCTGGGTGTGTTGGGCGACTTTGCCAACCCCTACAAGACCATGGACTTCAAGAACGAGGCCGGAGAAATCCGCGCCCTGGCGGAAATCGTCAAGGGCGGTTTCGTATTCAAGGGCCTCAAGCCCGTGAACTGGTGCTTCGACTGCGGTTCGGCCCTGGCTGAAGCGGAAGTCGAGTACGAGAACAAGAAGTCCTCGACCATCGACGTGGCCTTCCCGATTGCCGATGAAGCCAAACTGGCTGCAGCCTTCGGTCTGCCATCGCTGACCAAACCGGCTTCGATCGTGATCTGGACCACCACCGCGTGGACCATCCCGGCCAACCAGGCGCTGAACGTACACCCGGAATTCAACTACGCCCTGGTCGATATCGGCGACAAGCTGCTGGTATTGGCTGAAGAACTGGTCGAATCCTGCCTGTCCCGCTACGGCGTCGAAGGCTCGGTTCTGGCCACGGCTCCTGGCTCGGCGCTGGAACTGATCAACTTCCGTCATCCTTTCTACGACCGCCTGTCGCCGGTGTACCTGGCCGACTACGTGGAGCTGGGCGCAGGCACTGGCGTGGTTCACTCCGCCCCGGCCTATGGCGTTGACGACTTCGTGACCTGCAAGAAGTACGGCATGGTCAACGATGACATCCTCAACCCGGTTCAAAGCAACGGCGTGTACGTACCGTCGCTGGAATTCTTCGGCGGGCAGTTCATCTGGAAGGCCAACCCGGCCATCGTCGACAAGCTGACCGAAGTGGGTGCGCTGATGCACACCACTGTCATCGAACACAGCTACATGCACTGCTGGCGCCACAAAACCCCGCTGATCTACCGCGCCACCGCGCAGTGGTTCATCGGCATGGACAAGCAGCCGACCACCGGCGATACCCTGCGCCAGCGTTCGCTCAAAGCCATCGAAGACACCAAATTCGTTCCGGCCTGGGGCCAGGCCCGTCTGCACTCGATGATCGCCAACCGCCCGGACTGGTGCATCTCCCGTCAGCGCAACTGGGGCGTGCCGATCCCGTTCTTCCTGAACAAGGAAAGCGGCGAGCTGCATCCACGCACTGTTGAACTGATGGAAGAAGTCGCCAAGCGCGTCGAAGTCGAAGGCATCGAAGCCTGGTTCAAACTGGACGCCGCCGAGCTGTTGGGTGACGAAGCGCCGCAGTACGACAAGATCAGCGACACCCTCGACGTCTGGTTCGATTCCGGCACCACGCACTGGCACGTCCTGCGCGGTTCACACCCGATGGGTCATGAAACCGGTCCACGCGCCGACCTGTACCTGGAAGGTTCGGACCAGCACCGCGGCTGGTTCCACTCGTCCTTGCTGACTGGCTGCGCCATCGATAATCACGCGCCGTATCGCGAGCTGCTGACCCACGGCTTCACCGTCGACGAGTCCGGCCGCAAGATGTCCAAGTCGCTGGGCAACGTCATCGCACCGCAAAAGGTCAACGACACCCTGGGCGCCGACATCATGCGTCTGTGGGTGGCATCGACTGACTACTCCGGCGAGATGGCGGTTTCCGAGCAGATCCTGCAGCGTAGCGCCGACGCTTACCGGCGTATCCGTAACACCGCACGTTTCCTGCTCTCGAACCTGACCGGATTCAACCCGGCCACCGACCTGTTGCCGGCCGAAGAAATGCTGGCACTGGACCGTTGGGCGGTGGACCGCACCCTGCTGCTGCAACGCGAGCTGCAAGAGCACTACGGCGAATACCGCTTCTGGAACGTTTACTCGAAGATCCACAATTTCTGCGTGCAGGAGCTGGGTGGTTTCTACCTCGATATCATCAAGGACCGCCAGTACACCACCGGCGCCGACAGCAAGGCCCGGCGTTCGTGCCAGAGCGCGCTGTTCCACATCAGCGAAGCGCTGGTGCGCTGGATTGCTCCGATCCTGGCGTTCACCGCCGACGAGCTGTGGCAGTACCTGCCGGGCGAGCGCAACGAGTCGGTGATGCTCAACACCTGGTATGAAGGCTTGAGCGAATTGCCGGAAGGCTTCGAACTGGGGCGCGCCTACTGGGATCGCATCATGGAAGTGAAGGTCGCGGTCAACAAGGAAATGGAAATCCAGCGTGCGGCCAAAGCCGTCGGTGGCAACCTGCAAGCCGAAGTGACGCTGTTCGCCGAAGACGCCCTGAGCGCCGACCTGGCCAAGCTGAGCAACGAATTGCGCTTCGTTCTGATTACTTCGACTGCCAGCGTTGCGCCGTTCGTGCAAGCGCCGGCCGATGCGGTGGTCACCGAAGTCAGCGGCCTGAAGCTGAAGATCGTCAAATCGGCCCACGCCAAGTGCGCCCGTTGCTGGCACTGCCGTGAAGACGTCGGCGTGAACCCGGAGCACCCGGAGATTTGCGGTCGTTGCGTCGACAACATCAGTGGCTCCGGCGAGGTTCGCCACTATGCCTAATGCCGTTGGCCGTTTTGGACGGCTGAGCTGGCTCTGGTTGAGTTTGCTGGTCCTGGTCATCGACCAGGCCAGCAAGTTCTACTTCGAAGGCAGGCTCCAGATGTACCAGCAGATCGTGATCATTCCCGACTACTTCAGCTGGACCCTGGCCTACAACACTGGCGCGGCGTTCAGCTTTCTGGCGGACAGTTCCGGCTGGCAGCGCTGGCTGTTTGCCCTGATCGCCGTGGTGGTCAGTGCAGTGCTGGTGGTCTGGCTCAAGCGCCTGGGTCGCAACGAAACCTGGTTGGCCGTTGCCCTGGCATTGGTGCTGGGCGGTGCGCTGGGCAACCTCTATGACCGCATTGCCCTGGGCCATGTGATCGATTTCATTCTGGTGCACTGGCAGAACCGCTGGTACTTCCCGGCGTTCAACTTTGCCGACAGTGCCATCACTGTGGGCGCTGTCATGCTGGCACTGGATATGTTCAAAAGTAAAAAAACCGGAGAAACCGTTCATGACTGAACAGGTATTGGCTGAACCACGTATCGGCCAGAACACGGAAGTCACCTTGCATTTTGCATTGCGCCTGGAGAACGGCGACACGGTGGACAGCACCTTCGACAAGGCCCCGGCGACCTTCAAGGTCGGTGATGGCAACCTGTTGCCAGGTTTCGAAGCGGCGCTGTTCGGTTTCAAGGCAGGGGACAAGCGTACCCTGAGCATCGAGCCGGAAAACGCGTTCGGTCAGCCCAACCCGCAAAACGTGCAGATCATCCCGCGCTCGCAGTTCCAGAACATGGACCTGTCGCCGGGTTTGCTGGTGATCTTCAACGATGCAGCCAATACTGAATTGCCAGGTGTGGTGAAAGAGTTCGATGATGCGCAAGTGACCGTCGACTTCAACCACCCGCTGGCAGGCAAGACGCTGACCTTTGACGTCGAGATTATCAACGTCAAAGCGCTGTAACTGACCGAACACGGTCAAAATGTGGGAGCGGGCTTGCTCGCGAAAGCTGAGTGGCAGTCAACATTGATGTTGAATGTGATGACGCTTTCGCGAGCAAGCCCGCTCCCACAGTTGGTTTTTTATTGTTTTCGCGCAAGGCACGAGGCACAGCATGCAAATCAAACTCGCCAACCCCCGTGGCTTTTGCGCCGGTGTGGACCGGGCGATCGAAATCGTCAACCGCGCCCTGGAAGTCTTCGGGCCACCGATCTACGTGCGCCATGAAGTGGTCCACAACAAATTCGTCGTCGAAGACCTGCGCAACCGTGGCGCGATTTTTGTCGAGGAACTGGATCAGGTGCCGGACGATGTCATCGTGATCTTCAGTGCCCACGGTGTTTCCCAGGCGGTGCGCAGCGAAGCGGCCGGCCGCGGTCTGAAAGTGTTCGATGCCACCTGCCCGCTGGTGACAAAAGTGCATATTGAAGTGGCGCGTTACAGCCGCGACGGTCGTGAGTGCATCCTCATCGGCCACGCCGGCCATCCGGAAGTCGAAGGCACCATGGGCCAGTACGATTCCAGCAACGGCGGAGCGATCTATCTGGTCGAAGACGAAGAAGACGTCGCCAGGTTGCAAGTCAACAACCCGGAACAGCTGGCATTTGTCACCCAGACCACCCTGTCCATGGACGATACCAGTCGCGTCATCGACGCCCTGCGTACGCGTTTCCCGGCCATTGGCGGTCCGCGCAAGGACGACATCTGCTACGCCACGCAAAACCGTCAGGACGCGGTCAAGCAACTGGCCGACGAATGCGATGTGGTGTTGGTGGTCGGCAGTCCCAACAGCTCCAACTCCAACCGCCTGCGTGAACTTGCCGAGCGCATGGCCACTCCGGCATACCTGATAGACGGCGCCGAAGACCTGCAGAAAAGCTGGTTCGATGGCGTGGAACGCATCGGGATCACCGCTGGTGCTTCTGCGCCGGAAGTGCTGGTACGTGGCGTGATTCAGCAATTGCAGGCCTGGGGCGCCACGGGCGCGGACGAATTGGCCGGTCGTGAGGAAAACATCACGTTCTCCATGCCTAAAGAGCTACGCGTTCGCTCCTTGCTCTGAGTCTTCTCCACCTATGCACAGTGCCTGCTTGGTCCTTTGACTGCGCAGGCTGACACGACCGTTGGAGGCCAGCACCACCTGGTGCAGGCTCAACGGCTCGCTGGTAGCGCAGATATGTAATGTCCCTGCTTGAAAGCCTCCGTTCACGAGTTCTCCCAAGTGGCCGAAGCGCACTGAGGACCTGACATGTCTATTGCCGATAACAGGTATGGCAATGCCGCTACTACGCTCGATCAACAGTGGATTGCTGTCGTCCTCCTGGCCTCTTCCGCTTACATCCAGAATGATCCGCCAGCCTTGGCTCCAGTCGCCGTTTATTGCGTGAATGACGACGTGCTGGCCTCGCGATATCGCTTCACTTCTGGCACTGCGCATTCCGCTAGCCAATGACCTCGCCGCCTCCTCCCGATAATTCGACTCCACGACAGCCGCAAACGTCGGACTGACCAAATGCAGAACAATCCCGGCGATCGTCAGTCCCATGAGTAGCTCGATCAGGCTGAAACCTCGTTGATGCATGACATCGCCTTCCCTGGAGTGTGATGGCCCGTGCAATCCATGCACGAGTAATGGCGAAACAATCTCGCCTCGGCGCTCGAATGTTCTAGCGTCTAACAGCAGGTATAGCGGGCGGCAACGGAGGGCACCGATGGATCATCGTTCAAGAGGTTTCACGCTGATCGAATTGTTGGTCGCTATCGCGATCTTTCTGGTCCTGATCACTCTGGCGGTTCCGGCGTTCACCCGTTCTACGCAAATCACCCAAGCCGATACCGAGATGGGTGATTTACAACGCGGCCTGAACTTCGCCCGCCTGGAAGCGATCAACCGAGGCGTCACTACGCGCGTGCGTCCCACGGCGGGTGGCAGCGTCTGGACCGGGGAACTGACGGTGTATGACGGTACGGGCACCCCGGCCAATGTGTTGCGTGTTGTACCGGCGATGAGCAGCGGTGCGAGTCTGACGCTAACCTCAGGTGTCACCACCATCGATTTCAACAGTTTCGGCGGCTTGGCGTCGTCATCCACGGCGGTGGTGATCAGCTATGTGCTGGGAGCGCAAAGCAGGACGCTGAATGTGTGTTTGAACGGACGAATTCTATTGGGTGGAAGTTGCGGATGATTCAATGGAGCAAGCGTGCACAGGAAGGCATGACGTTGATCGAAGTCCTGGTAGCGTTGTTGATACTGAGTGTCGGGTTGTTGGGGGCGGCGGCGTTTCAGCTCAATGCGCTGAAGTACACCGACAGCGCGCGCATGACCAGCCAGGCCAGTTTTATCGCCTACGACATGATGGACCGCATTCGGTCCAACGCCGCCGCCGATTACACCGTGACGCCACCGACCTCGGGCAATTTGAGCGTGGCCCGGGATCAGGATCTCTACGATTTCACCAGCAACATCGTCAACTTCGGTGGCCCCACGGCCACCGGCAGCATCGCCCTCAACCAGCGCGTGTACACCATCACCATCACCTGGGACGATTCCCGGGCCGCCAACAGCGCCAATACCCGTCGCAGCTTTGTCCTCACCAGCCGCGCGACAGTCGATCCGGTGGCAACGCCATGAGCCGCCAAAGAGGCTTCGGCCTGATCGAGTTGCTGATTGCCCTGACCTTGAGTCTGATCGTGGTGCTGGGCGTGGTGCAGGTGTTCATCGCCGCGAAGAACACCTTTGTCAGTCAGAACAGCGCTGCAGCCATCCAGGAAGATGCGCGTTTTGTCTTGAGCAAAATGATCCAGGAAATCCGCATGGTCGGGATGTTCGGCTGCCTGGGGACGATCACCGATACCAGTTTGGGGGGGACCTTCAATCCCAGTCAGATCACGCCGATCAGTTGGGATAACGCGAACCTGAGGTTGACCCTGGTCACCGCCGATGTCGGCAGCAGTGGTGGCACGCCGACCTGGACCGTGGTTTCCGATTGCAGAAGCAGTGCGACGGCCTACTCCGACTTGCGCGCGCCTGCTGCAGGGCAGCAGGCGTTTCCTATCCGACGGCTGATCTACAGCCTGAAAAACGGCCAGCTCACCATGGGCGTCGGCACCGGTACGCCGAGCCAATTCGTCCTGGTGGATAACGTCAGCGCGTTCAATGTGAGCTTCGGCCTGGCCAGTTCCGCCACCGATACGGCAGCCTCCAGCTACAGCAGCAATCCGTCCGATCCGGCCCGCATCCGCAGCGTACGGTTGAGCCTGACCCTCACCGATCCCAACAACCGGGTGAGCAGTCAGACTTTCAACGTCGTTGCCGCCTTGCGCAATCGCTTGCCATGAGGAGAGGGCCGATGCGTATTCCTTCGCTGACAGCTCGCTCCCAACGCGGCATGGCGCTGTTGGTCAGCCTGGTGTTCCTGTTGCTGCTGACGCTGATCGGGATTTCCTCGATGCAGAACGCCACCCTGCAGGAAAAAATGGCCGGCAGCGTGAGCCTGCGCAATCAGTCGTTCCAGACAGCGGAGGCGGTGTTGAGGGTAGGCGAAAGCGCGGTGCAACTGGACAGTTATGCACTGGCGGTGTGCAGCGGTACGGTGCAATGCGCGCCACCGGCCGAGTCATCCACAGTCAAGGCCGCCGGGCTAAACGCCACCTCGGGGGTGAACTGGATCGCTTCCGGCAGCGGCTTCTATGGCGTGCAGAACATTGGCACCGCACTGACGGCGGTGAACGTACCGAGCAACACCTCGGCAACGCTTTATCGCGTCACCGCAGTCGGTATCGCGGGCAGTTCGCGCAGCGTTGTGGAGAGCATTTATGCGAAGTACTGAAGGGCGCATCGGACTTTGGCAGCTGCTGTGCGGCTTTGTGCTGGGTCTGTACCTCTCGGCGCCCGCTTATGCCTTCACGCCTTCGGATTCGCCGCTGTTGAGCGCCGCCTCCGTGGCGCCGAACGTCATGCTGTTGATCGATGATTCAGGGAGCATGAATAACATTATCTGGGCATCGGGATTCGATCCCACCGCCAGCCGGGCGCAGATTGCGATATGCAACGCCAACAACTCGTGCCTGGGTGGTCAGAGTCTGGACATGAGCGATACCAACATTGCCCTGTCGAGCCTGAATCGAGGCGGTTGCTCGACGGCTGGCAACTGGTACGGGTTTTATCGCGGGTTTCTCGGGCTGACGCCGATTTGCCTGAGGCTGCCTGATCCCGTGGGCAATGGGAACACCCGCTATACCGCCAATTACCTGGCCTATCTGCTGGGTTTGGCCAACGGTTCCAACCGGGACTTCACCACGGGGGCCAACGCGATCCCCAATGATTACCGCATCAGCGTGGCGCAGGACGTCTCAACCAGCCTGGTGACCAGCAATCGCACGTTGCGCATCGGCTTGGCCACCTTCAATCCGGCCACCAGCAGCAACCCGGGCAGCGGCGGCTTCATTGCCCGGACGATCAGTGACCTTTCCGTGGATGCCAACTACAACGCGTTGATCAGTTCGATCAACAGCTTGAGTGCCGTGGCCAACACGCCGTTGGCGGAAACCTATTACGAAGTGACCCGCTACATGCGCGGCATGGCGCCGTACTACAACTCGACGCCGACCACCTACACCAGCCCGATCCAGTATCGTTGCCAGAAAAACTACGGGGTGGTGATCACCGATGGCTTGCCCACCTACGACCGGACCTTTCCCACCAATGATCCGCTCGGCGGCACCCGTCTGCCGAACTGGGACGGCAACAGTGCCAACGATGGCGACAACCTCAACGGCGACGGAGAAGGGGACACGCTTTACCTGGATGACATCGCCAAGTTCGCCTTCGACATCGACATGCGCTCCACCGGGACCGATCTGGCCAACAAGAGCTGGAACGCCACGGATTTCCCCAAGCAGAACATGAATACCTACACCGTGGGTTTTACCGCTGCCAACCAGATGTTGTCGGATGCCGCCAGTTACGGTCAGGGCAAGTATTACCAGGCCACCGACAGTGCCGGGCTCAATAGCGCGTTGTCCTCTGCCTTGAGTGAAATCACCTCCAAGGCTGGTTCCGGCGGCAGTGGCGTGACCAGCGGAACGATCCTCGCCAGTGGCACCAGTTACTTCCAGACCAGTTACGACCCCAAGGACTGGCGTGGCACGATCAAGGCATTCGGTTTCACCGCCAGCGGAGCCGTTGATACAAGTTCCGTGCTGTGGACCACCGACACGGCCATCGTACCCGCTGCCACGGCGCCGACTTACCAGTCCTGGAACAGCCAGACCAATGCGCCAGTCACCCTGGCCTACGCCAACTTATCCACAGCTCAGCAGACGCTCCTCAATCAGGGCTTGCCCACAGGCATCACCGGCGCCGACCTGGTGGAGTGGAGCAAAGGCACCAACAAGACCGGCTTGAAGGTGCGTAGCGTGTTGCTGGGGGACATCGTCAACTCGCCGCTGGTGCTGGCATCCCCGACGGAGAAAACCGCCTCCGATCTGTCGGGGGATACCTCGTACAGCACTTATCTGGCGACCAAGGCGGCGAACATGAATAGCAGTCTGGTGGTCAACGCCAACGACGGCTTCGTCAGCGTGATCAATTCCGCCAGCGGTGCACGGCGGTTTGCCTACATGCCGTCCAGTGTGTTGCCGTCACTGCGCTATATCGCCGATACCGCCTACATCAACGGCGTCAGTCATAAATTTCTGGTGGATGGGCAGATCGCTGTGTTCGATGCCCAACTCAACAGTGCCTGGAAAACCCTCGCATTGGGCGGAACGGGGGCGGGTGGACGGACTTTCTATGCCCTGCAACTGTTCGATGCCTCGGCCGCAAATGCGCCGAAGGCATTGTGGGAAATCAGCGCCCCGGCCACGGCCAGTACGGCGAACGCCTTCAATGATCTGGGTTACGCCTACGCGCGTCCCGAAGTGGCACGCTTGGCCGACGGTCGATGGGCCGCCTTTATTTCCAACGGCTACGGCAGCAATTCCGGCGTCGCTGCGTTGTACGTGGTGGACATTCGGGATGGCTCGCTGATCAGGAAAATTGTCATCGACAGCACTGAAACCACTAACGGCTTGTCTTCGGTCAAGCTCAGGGTCAACTCGCAAAACGTGGTGCAGGCCGCATATGGTGGCGACCTGAAAGGGCGGCTGTGGAAGTTCGACCTGAGCAGTACCAGTACCGATAGCTGGGGCGTGGCATTTTCCGGCAAGCCGTTGTTTACCACCGCGGGAGGCGCCACGCAGCCGATTACCGCGCAGCCTTTGCTGGCGGACAATTCGCTGGGGGGCAAACAAATATTTGTGGGCACCGGCAAATTCAACGAGACCGTGGATAAAACCAACAAGGATTTGCAGGCGTTCTACTCGGTGTGGGATGCGGAGGGTGGTTCCGGGCAGATCACGGCCTCTGCACTTCAAGCTCAATCCGTGACCGGTGTGTTCTCGGGCAGCACCGGGCAGTTCATCACCACCAGTCAGAACGAGGTGACCTATCCCGCGGAAAAGGGCTGGTACCTGCCGTTGGTGTATAACAACGCGCTGACTGGCGAGCGGGTGATCAACCAGGCCAGTCTGGTACTGGGCCGGATCGTGTTCACCACGGCCAGCGTCGATACCACTGACCCTTGCGCGAGCTTCGGTACTGGCAAACTGGTCGAACTCGATGCGTTCAGCGGTAAGATGCTCAACTACGCGGTGCTCGACACCAACAACGACGCAGTGGTCGACAGTACTGACACGATCTCCAGCGGCGTGGTCTTTACCGGAGGCATCCCGACCCTCAACGCCATCGTCAATGGCGCGACCCGCAAGATCGTGAACGATTCCAGTGGCGGCATCACCACACTGGTGGAAAAATCCGGCGGCGGCAGCCGTCGCATCATGTGGCGACAAATACAGTAAGCGAGAGTTGAGGCATGCACAGATCCAACCGCGGTTTTACCCTGATCGAAATCATGATCGTGATTG
>Ga0163161_10003807_pt1 | contig 10577 bp, 11 predicted proteins | sample S45metaG_FD_129847 | JGI IMG/M metagenome (GOLD analysis project Ga0163161, IMG submission 129847) | Switchgrass rhizosphere microbial communities from Kellogg Biological Station, Michigan, USA - S4-5 metaG | ecosystem: Host-associated > Plants > Roots > Rhizosphere > Soil | place: USA... | reverse complement strand
TGTTCCAGTGCGCCAGCCGGTGCTGCGCATAGGCAATCGGATGGCGGATGATCTGCCCGATCCAGAAGGGCATGGCGCCGACATGGGTGGCGTGAAAGACCCGCCGCACCTGCTCGAAATTCAGCGGGCAGAGCGGATCGACCCACCATGAAAAGCTGTCCCACTTGACGGGAGTATAGCATTTGTGGACAGCTGCAACCGGCTGGTCGATGCCTATGGCTGGGAAGGCATCCTGCCCGTCATGCTCAGTGATTCCGGCGAGATCGAAGATCACCAGCGACAGATTGACGTCGCTCGATTCAGCCCCCAGCGCCCGATTGGTCAGCGGCATCGCCAGCAACAGCAGCAGGGCCATCGCCAGAGCGCTGACCGCCATTCTGAGGCGAGAAGCAAGGACTGCCGGTCCCATTGCCAGCAACAGGATCGGCACGCCGGCCAGAAAGGCGTTGAACCGCAAGGTGGCGGCAAAAAGGACCAGCAGGGCAGCGCCCGCTCGCGCCAGCAAATTCCGCTTCTCGATTGACAGCAGCACCAGCGCCACCGCCGCCGTCAGGGCGCCCGCCATCAGGCAGTCCTTCAACACCTCGCCCATCAGCGCCACGGACATGGGCAGCAGCGCACATAGCCCAAGGGCGATGCCGACGCCCGGCCGTCCCCGTCGCAGCGCCCAGACGATCAGCCCAACCATCCCCGCCGCATAAAGGCCAAGCTGCAACAGCAGCATCGGTGCGGGTCCCGGCCAGATGGGCAGGATCAGCCGCCAGATGCCCTCCATCATCGGCGGATGCCAGTCGTCGAACGCGCCGCTCAACGCCTGATCATATTGCCGCACCGAATCATAGGTGACGAGGCCGGGCCAATAGCAAAGCGACAGCGTCACAGCTGCGCCCACCGGCAGCAAGGCTAAGCCAGGCGACGGACGCATCGCCCTCATATCAGGGCTGCTGGTCGGCCGGTGCCGGAACGGTCGGTACGATGCGCGGCGGGGGCGTGCCCGGTTGCGGTCCAGGCGTACCCGGTTCCGCGGGCGGCGGCTGGTTGATCGGCAGGCGAAGCTGGCCGCCGCCGATATTGACCGTCACGCCCTGCGTATCCAGCCCCACGCTCATATTGCCCAGGCCCGCCTCGCTCGCGACGTTGGCGATGGCGTTGACGAGGTCGCTGTCCTTTGTCTCCTCCGGCGCGTCTTCGACCGTCTCGTTGATCGCGCCCGCCATGAAATTGCGCCAGATGCGCGCGGGCACGCCGCCGCCGGCCGCGCCGCCGGGCAGGGGGGTGTTGTCGTCATTGCCGATCCACACCGCCGTCACCAGCCCGCCCGCATAGCCGACGAAGATCGCGTCACGGCTGTCCTGTGTCGTGCCCGTCTTGCCGAAAGTGCTGGTGCGCAGCGCCGCTGCGCTTCCGGTGCCGCGATTGGCGGCGGAGGAGAGAAGGTCGCGAATCATTTCCAGCTGATCGTCGCTGAAATGCTTCTGGCGGCGCAACAGCCGGTCGAACCAGCCCTGTTCCTCAGGGGGCAGGCCGTGGGCCAGCACCGGATAGACGCCAGCCGCCACCGCCGCATAGGCTTCGGTCAGTTCCACCAGCGGGATTTCCGACGTGCCGAGCGCCAGGCTCAGATCCTCGGTCAATGGCGCGGTGACGCCCAGATCGCGGGCGACCTTGATGACATTGTCGACGCCGACCTTCTGCGTCAGCCGCACCGCCGCCACATTGCTCGACGCGGCAAAAGCCTGCCTGAGCGTGATCCTGCCGCGATATTTGCCGCTATGATTGGCCGGGCGATAGGTGCCGGTGGTGATCGGCGTATCCTCGATCATGTCATCGGGCGTCATCCCCGCGCGGAAAGCGGCGAGATAGACGAACAGCTTGAAGGTCGATCCGGGCTGGCGCTTGGCCTGCACTGCGCGGTTGAAGGCGCTTTCGCCATAATTTTTGCCGCCGATCATCGCGACGACGCTGCCGTCGGGCTTCATCGCCACCAGCGCCGCCTGCGCCTTGCCCAGCGGAGCGTGGCGGATGGCCGCTTCCGCCAGCCGCTGGATGCGCCAGTCAAGCGTGGTCGCGACATTCTGCGCGCCATAGACCGCGCCCGCCCGGTCGCGCGCCTGCGGCAGCACCCAGTCGGCGAAATAAGTGCCGCTGGTCGGATCAGGCGCCTGCTTCACATTGAGCCGGGCCGGGGGCAGGGCGTCGCGCTGCGCCTTGGTGATATAGCCCGCCTCGACCATCGCCTGCGTCACCAGCGCTGCCCTATCGCGCGCGCCCTTCAGGTTGGTGGTCGGCGCGAGGCGCGATGGCGCCTTCAGAAGCCCGGCCAGCATCGCTGCCTGCGGGATGGTCAGCTGTTCCGGCTGGCGGTTGAAATAGTGCAGCGCCGCCGCCCGCAGACCATAGACGTTGTCACCGAAATAGACGTTGGAGAGGTAGCGCTCCATAATCTGGTCCTTGGTCAGCCACGCCTCCAGCCAAAAGGCGATCAGCGCCTCCCGCGCCTTGCGCCCGAAAGTGCGGTCGGCCGAGAGAAACACGCCCTTGGCAAGCTGTTGCGTGATCGTGCTGCCGCCCTGCGATGATCCGTCCGACCAGAGATTATGCCAGGCCGCCCGCGCAATGCCGCGGGGATCGACGCCCCAATGGTCGTAGAAGCGCCGGTCCTCGATCGCCATGAAGGCCTGCGGCACATGTTTAGGCAGCGCGGCGACGGTGACGGGCCTGTCGATGATGGCCCCGCGCCGGGCGATCAGATGGCCGTCGGACGACATCAGGCTGATGCTGGGCGGCGCGATGGGCTTTAACGACCGGGACAGCGGCGCCGTCACCGCCAGCCAGGCGATGATGATCATCAGCAGCGCCAGCAGCGCGGCGACGATCCATCCGCCGATCTGCACCCGGCGCTTCCACGGGCCGGGCGGCGCGAAGGCGCTGGGCGGGCCGGCGCCGAATTCGCGAGGCGGCAGGGCGTCAGGCAGGGGATCGGGCAGGGGATCGTTCATCGCTTCCGTCATGCTGTGTTATTTGACTGATACAGTCAAGCATGTCCCTTCGCGGGACAGCCCTTAACTAAGAATCCCCATAGGCCAAATGGTAAAGAATCCGTTAACGGTTGGCGCATGAGAACACGACCTCTTGTCCTGACGAGCGAGTCTGCGCGCCACCCTTTTCGCCAGCGGCTGCCGCGCCATGTGCTGCGCGTGACCGAGGCTTTGGGCGCCCGCGCGCCCGCGCAGCCATCCGACGATAATGACTGGAAGCTGTTCATGCTGAGCTTCGGCGCTTTCTTTACTGCTTTTTACAGCTTCATCTTCTGAAGCGCTGAGGGTTCAATCGCAGGCCTTGTGCAGCGTCCAGGCGATCCATGCGCAGGGCAGGCAAAGCGCCGCCACGAGCAGCAACTGGTTCACAACTGACATTCCGGCCACGCTGAGGCTGATGGTGAGCAGCGATCCGATCACCATCGCGCCTGAATTCACGATATTGTTCGCCGCGACCGTCCGCGCCGCCTCGCACTTCTCGACCGTGGTGGTGAGGAAGGCGTAAAGCGGCACAACGAACATGCCGCCGAAGGTCGCCACGCTCAGCAGGCAAAGCGATAGCGGAATCGCCAGCGGATGGGACAGGAAGCCCGCCAGCGAGAGCATCCGTCCATCAGATCCCGCCATCCAGAGGTCGCATACGATGTGGAAGGCGATGATGCTGATCCCCATACCGATCACCGAAGCGGGCGCATATTTTGCCGACACATGGCCCTGCAACAGCCGATTGATCGCAATCGAACCGATGGCGATGCCGATCGAAAAAATGCCCAGGAACAGGCTGGCGACCGATTTGTCGGCGGTCAGCACATTTTTGACCAGCGGCGGGAACTGGATGAACAATATGGTCCCCACTGCCCAGAAGAAGCTGATCGCCATGATGGCGAGGTAGAGCCGCCGGATGTGCATGGTTCCCCTTACCAGCGTGACGGCGGACCGGATGATGTGGAAATCGATCGGTTGCCGCTCCAGAAGGGAGGGGGCAGGGGGCACCTGGCGCCCCGACAGCCATCCGATCACGGCCGTCACGATGATGGCCACCGCCGCGGCCTGCACGGGAATGACCCCGGCCAGAATCGTTCCCGCGAGAATCGCGATATAGGTCCCGGCCTCCACAAGCCCGGTCCCGCCCAGAACCTCTTCATCATGCAGATGTTGGGGAAGAATCGCATATTTGATCGGGCCGAAGAAGGTCGAATGCACCCCCATGGCGAACAGCGCGAGCAGCAGCAGCGGAATGGCCAGCGTGTGGACGGCGATCCCGCTCCAGATCAGCGCCAGCCCCGCCGCGCCCACGGCCATGATGACGATTTCCGCGGCCTTGACGATGCGGATGATAGTCGCCTTGTCCCGCTGATCGGCAAGCTGACCAGACAAGGCGGAGAGCAGGAAGAAGGGCAGGATGAACACGCCCGTCGCCAGCGCGCTGAACCAGGTTTCCGATTTTTCGTCGTTGTAAACGGTATAGACGACGAACAGCACCATCGCATTCTTGAACAGATTGTCGTTGAAGGCGCCGAGTAGCTGGGTGATGAAAAGCGGCAGAAAACGTCGCTTGTTAAGGAGCCTGAGAGAGGCTTGCATGGGCGAGGGGGTCTTCTTCGCTGTGGATATGGGAGGGGGGTCTAGCCGCTGATGCCGGGTCTGTCCAACCCCCTGTCGATGTTGGCGCATGAGGCGGCGATCGAGCGGCCGCTTGTGCGCGGGCGCTGACTGTGGCAGTCCGCCGCCATGCTGACGCTGCCCAATTTGCTGACGCTTTCGCGCATCCTGACCGTGCCGTTGCTCGTCGCCCTGCTCTGGCCTGCGGAGATCGGCGCCCGCTGGACCACCGGCTATATGCTGGCCTTCGCGCTCTATTGCCTGATGGGCATCACCGATTATTTTGACGGCTATCTCGCCCGCGCGCAGGGCGCCGTCTCGAAGCTCGGCATCTTCCTTGATCCGATCGCCGACAAGATCATGGTTGGCGCGGTCATCCTGATGCTGTCGGCCACCCGCGACATTTCGGGACTGCACATCGTTGCCGCGATGATCATTCTTCTGCGCGAGATCGCCGTTTCGGGCCTGCGCGAATTTCTCGCCGGACTACAGGTTTCGGTGCCGGTATCGCGCCTCGCCAAATGGAAGACGACCTTTCAGCTCATTGCGCTGGGCGCCCTGATTCTGGCCGGAGCCGTCCCGCAATTCCCCTTCGTGCAGATGGTCGGCATAGCGACGCTTTGGGCGGCCGCCATCCTGACGCTGATCACCGGATGGGACTATCTGCGGGTCGGCATCAAGCATATGGATTGAGCGATGGCCAAGCTCACCCTCGTCTATTTCGCCTGGGTCCGCGAGGCCATCGGCCGGGATGAAGAGCAGGTCGAACGCCCCGCCGGAGACGTTACGATCAGTGCCTTCATCACTATGCTGGCCGATCAGGGCGGTGTCTATGCCGAGGCCTTTGCCCGGCCGGACAAGCTGCGCGCCGCGCTCGATCAGCGCTTTACCCCGCTCGACAGTCCCATCGGGGAGGCGAAGGAGCTGGCGATCTTCCCGCCGGTGACGGGCGGATGAGCGTCGTTTCCATCCAGACGCAGGATTTCGACCCCGCCATCGAACTGGCCGCGCTGGAGGCGTCGGGCGGCGGCGGCGTCGCCAGCTTCACGGGCATCGTCCGGGGGGAAGGCGGTCTCATCGCTCTCGAACTCGAACATTATCCGGCGATGACCAGCGCGCAGGTCGAACGGATCGTGGAGCAGGCCATGACGCGCTGGCCGCTGCTGGGCGTCCGCGTCATCCACCGCTATGGTCGGCTGGAGCCGGGCGAACGGATCGTCTTCGTCGGCACCGCCTCGCGTCATCGCACAGCGGCGCTGGAGGCCTGCGCCTTCCTTATAGACTGGCTGAAATCGGAGGCGCCCTTCTGGAAGAAGGAACATTTCGCCGACCGCACGGCCTGGGTCGATGCCCGCGCCGAGGATAACGCCAAGGCGCAGAGCTGGCGCAACTGAGGGTCAGGCCGCCTCGCTGGCCTTCGGCACCTCCGCCGCGTCGCGCAGCAACTCCGCCAGCAGGCGAAACTCTTTTTCTCGCGGGCTGTTCTTGCGCCACACCAGCGCAATGTCGCGGTGCGACCGTTCCGACCGCAGCGGCCGTGCGGTGATCTGGGTATGGTTCAATATCCCGCCCGCAATCGCCATTTCCGGCATGATCGTCATGCCAAGGCCATTGTCCACCATCTGCACCAGCGTATGGAGCGAGGTGCCCATCATCATGGCGCTCGCCCGGATTTCCGGCCGGTTGCAGGCGGCAAGCGCATGGTCCTTCAGGCAGTGCCCGTCCTCCAGCAGCAGCAGCTTGGTTTCGTCGATCATCTCCGGCGCGATCCATTCGGGCGGATCGCGCGGATCGTCACGCGGGAAGGCAACGTAAAGCCGGTCCTGGAACAGAAATTCGCTGTCCAGCTCCCCCGTCGGGAAAGGCAGCGCCAGCAGCACGCAATCAACATTGCCGTGGCGCAGCGATTCGATCGCCGCCTGCGTCGTTTCCTCGCGCAGATAGAGTTTCAGTTCCGGCCGTTCCGCCCGCAGCTTGGGCAGCAGATGGGGCAGCAAAAAGGGGGCGATGGTCGGAATGACGCTCATGCGCAGCTCGCCGGTCAGCGGCTTGCCCGATGCTTCGGCAATGGCGGCCAGTTCCTCCGCCTCCCGCAGAACGCGGTGCGCCTTTTCCACGATCCGGTCGCCCAGAGCCGTAAAGCGCACCACCCGCCGCGTCCGCTCGACCAGCGTGATGCCGATCAGCGATTCCAGCTCCCGAATCCCCGCCGACAGGGTGGACTGGGTCACGAAACAGCTGTCCGCCGCCTTGCCGAAATGGCCATGCTCCTTCAGCGCCACAAGATATTGCAGCTGCTTCAGCGTGGGCATGTAACTCGACATTGATCGCCTTCCTCGATTAGAAGACAGAATATAAGCGACCTAACCGATATATCCAAGCCATTTGGCGATGCCGAACAGGGAAGTCAGCGTCAGGATCGTCCCTACCGCGATGAACAGTTTGCGGGGCGAGACGTGCCGGGCCAGCATCGCGCCGAAGGGTGCCGCCACCACGCCGCCTATCAGCAACCCGACCGTATAGGTGGTGAAGGTCTCCCACCCGAGATGCAGCAGGAATGTGATACTGATCGAAAGGGTCAGGATGAATTCGACGCTGTTGACCGTGCCGATGGTGTGGCGCGGACTGGCTCCTTGAATCAGCAGGTTGGAGGTCACGACAGGACCCCAGCCGCCGCCGCCCGTCGCATCCATGAAGCCGCCGACGAGACCGAGCGGCGCCACCCATTTGGGATTGCGCGCCTGCGGGGGAAAGTGAAAGCCGCGCCAGACCAGATAAACGCCGATTGTGGTGAGGTAGATCTGGACGAACGGCTTGATCACCGCGCCGTCGATATGGGCCAGCAAATAGGCGCCCGCCACCCCGCCGATGACGCCGGGAATGATCAGCCGGGCGAACAGCCGCCAGTCGACGTTGCGGTGCGCGATATGGCTGATCGCGGACACGCCGGTGGTAAAGGTTTCGGCGGCATGGACGCTGGCCGAAGCCTTGCTTGGAGGCAGTCCGAGCGCCAACAGCAGCGTGCTCGAAATCACGCCATAGGCCATACCCAGCGCGCCATCGATCATCTGGGCACCGAATCCCACCAGAATGAAGGGCAGGATCTCGGCGACATGGGCGAGCAGGCTTTCGTTCATTCACTGGCCTCAATCATGATTTGTCTACCGCTTTGATAGGTATATCATGGCGCGCCAAGAAACTTTCTATTTTATCGGGCGAAGCCGAAATAGCCGCCCATCTGGAAAACTCATTCCTTTGCGCTTATGTACCGATTGGTCGGTTTCCTTTAGGGGCGCTTTATGTTGCGCAATCTTATTGCTTATTTGGACTCGGTCAAATCGCGTGACCCTGCTCCGCGCTCACGCGCCGAAATCCTGCTCTATCCGGGTGTCTGGTCGCTGGCCTTCCATAGGATCGCGCATCGCCTGTATCGCGCGCGGCTCTATTTCCTTGCCCGCGCCGTGAACCATTTTTCGCGCTTCCTGACCGGCAATGACATTCATCCCGGCGCCCGGATCGGGAAGCGCTTCTTCATCGACCATGGCTTCACCGTGATCGGGGAGACGGCGGAGATCGGGGACGACGTCACCCTTTATCAGAATGTGACGCTGGGCGGCACCGATCCCGCCAACGGCATCGCGGGCAAGCGCCACCCCACGCTGGAAAATGGCGTGATCGTCGGTTCGGGCGCGCAGGTTCTGGGGCCCGTCCGCGTCGGTGCCCGCGCCCGCGTCGGCGCCAACGCCGTCGTGACCAAGGATGTGAAGGAAGGCGCCACCATGGTCGGCATTCCAGCCAAGGCGATGCTGGTCGACGTCACCGCCTACCAGCGCGACTTCTTGCCCTATGGCACGCCCTGTTCTGACTGTTTCGACCCGGAAAAGCAGAAGCTGGAACTGCTCCAGTGCGAGGTCGAACAGTTGCAGAAGCGGCTCGCTGAGCTGCTGGCCGAACGGGATCGCGCGCGGGAGGATGGCCAGCCCCTGTTCAAGGAGCGTGGCCGCGCCTGATGAGCAATGTGACGCCTTTTCCGTCGCAAACCGCCCAGCAGGGGGGCAGGGATGCCGGACAGACCGGCTTTGAACGTCTCGAACTCCAGCGTATCATGGATCTTTACGGCCGCATGGTCGCTGCCGGTCACTGGCGCGACTATGCGATCGACCTGCATCGCGAAACCGCCGTCTTTTCAGCCTTTCGCCGCACCGCCGAGCGTCCCGAATTCCGGATCGAAAAGCGTCCGGCGCTGCGTCACCGGCAGGGCATGTGGGCGCTGATCGGCGAAGCGGGCAATGTGCTGAAGCGCGGAACCGAACTTCAGGGCGTGCTGGCTCCGGTCGAACGGCGGCTGCTCAAGATCGTCAGCGAATAATTTCCGGTCCCGTGCCGCTACGGCGCGGGAACAATCCAGCTTCCAAGCCCGCCAACGCTGGCCGACGGCATGAATTTCGTTCTTTTTCTGCGCCCGCGCCGATGATAGCGCCTGTCGCGAAATCACGATGGAGAGGCGTTGTTCATGAGCTTGCCGAAACTGCTGGAAGGCCGTTTGTCCCTGCCGCTGATCGGTTCGCCGATGTTCATCGTGTCGCAGCCTGCGCTTGTGATCGCCCAGTGCCGCGCAGGCATTGTCGGCGCCTTCCCTTCGCTCAACGCCCGGCCATCCGGCGCGTTCGAACAATGGCTGCAACAGTTGACGGAGACGTTGGCGGATGGGGATGCGCCCTTCGCCGTCAACCTGATCGTTCACCGGACGAACAGCCGTTTGGAGGAAGACCTTGCCCTCTGCGTCAAATATCGCGTGCCGATCGTGATCACCTCGCTGGGCGCGCGGGAGGATGTGAATGCGGCGATCCATAGCTATGGCGGCACCGTCCTGCACGATGTTATCAACAATGTCTTTGCGCGCAAGGCGATCGAAAAGGGCGCAGACGGCCTGATCGCTGTCGCGGCGGGGGCGGGCGGTCATGCCGGCACTCTTTCGCCCTTTGCGCTGGTCGAGGAAATCCGCGCCTGGTTCGACGGCCCGCTGGCTCTGTCGGGCGCCATCGCCACGGGCCGCTCGATCGCGGCGGCGCGGATGATGGGTGCCGATTTTGCCTATATGGGGTCCCCCTTCATCGCGACGGAGGAAGCCAATGCCGAGGCGGGCTACAAGCAAATGATCGTCGACAGCGGCGCTGGAGATATCGTCTATTCCGATTTCTTCACCGGCGTTCACGGCAATTATCTGCGTCCCAGCATCAGCGCCGCCGGATTGGACGCGGACAATCTGCCCAAAGCCAGGGACATGGACTTCGGCAGCATCGCGGGCGGAGACAAAAAGGCGTGGCGGGATGTCTGGGGGGCAGGACAGGGGATCGGCGCGATCCGCAAGGTCCAGTCCGCGACCAGCTACATCGAGCAGCTCAAGGCCGAATATCAGACGGCCATCGCTGCGTTCAATTCATCAGAAAAGTGCGCAATTCCGTCATGAACTGATCGAACTGGTCGTGATGCAGCCAATGCCCGGCATTGGCGAACTCGGCCAACCGGGCGTTCTGGAAATGGGCGGCGCGTCCATCCTTGACTGGATTGGACGCCCAACTGTCGAGGCCCAGGCACAGCAGGGTCGGGCAAACGATGCGGCTCCAGAATTCGGGCAGTTCGAAATCGCTTCCGACCTGCGGCGTGGCGTCGCGCAGATAGGGATCGAACTTCCAGCGGTAGCTGCCATCTTCATTGCGATTCACGCCATGGACGGTGAGGTGCATCGCCTGTTCCACCGATAGATGGTCGTTCCGCTCGCGCATGCGGGCAACGGCTGCCTCTATGGTCGGATAATGCCGCCGCGGTCGCCGCGCGCCCGCCTTGCGCTTGTCGATCCATGCGCGCAGCAGGTCGGGCGCAGATTTTTGCGTTTCCTCCTCGATACGAAGGGGGGACAGGCCCAGCCCTTCGATC
>Ga0163161_10003803_pt1 | contig 10582 bp, 11 predicted proteins | sample S45metaG_FD_129847 | JGI IMG/M metagenome (GOLD analysis project Ga0163161, IMG submission 129847) | Switchgrass rhizosphere microbial communities from Kellogg Biological Station, Michigan, USA - S4-5 metaG | ecosystem: Host-associated > Plants > Roots > Rhizosphere > Soil | place: USA... | reverse complement strand
GAGTGGCAAGTTTTGAGCACTGACTTACACTGCGATACACCCAATGCGAACGAATGAATGTCCAACAGATCGATAGGTTCCATGGCGATCCGGGGATCACGTAATGATCTGGGTGAAGCCAACATGAAAACGGTCACGAGCCTTTTCACCTGTCTGCTCGCTGCCAGCGTTTGCGCGGCGACGAGCACCTGCGCAAATGCTGCGTCGTTCAAGACCAGCTTCGACTGCGCCACGGCAAGGGCAGCCGTCGAAAAACTTATCTGTCGCGACTCGCAACTGGCGCAGATGGATATCGAATTGACGCGTCTTTATCGCCTGGCGCTCACGGATGAACGTTCAGTACCGCGGCCAGACAAAGTCTTGATCGACCAGCAGTTCTGGATCGACTCCCGTAATCAGTGTGCGTCCACGTCTGAGCCCAAGGCATGCACGATCCGAAGTTATGCCGAGCGCGCGTACCAGCTCCGCCAAGGTTCAGCCATTGTGAGAACCAAGGATCCAGACAGGCTCACCGAAGGCCCCCTGGCTTTTCGTTGTACCGGGTTTAACGCACTGATTTCCGCCACGTTCTTTAACGCGCAGCCAGGTGTCGTGTACCTGAAATGGGCGAACACCTCGATCACCCTGAACCAGGTGCCGAGTGATTCGGGAACCCAATACACCGGCAAGGATTCCCTGGGGAACTACCGCTTCTGGCAAGACGGCAACGGGGTGATTTTCCAGAAGCCAGGCTCAGGCGCGATGAGTTGTACGGCCGAGCCGCTCAGCTGATTTCTGGCGCAAGTACGATTTGCTCAGCACTTCATTCGTTTCAGGTCAAACCACTGCCCGACATCAAACCTTCAGTCAGCAGTGATACCAAAGGCTGGACTAGATGTTGAGTGCGGGCGTCGTCACCCATCACCGCGACTTCGGTACTCGGTAACGTCGGTAACTTTTCAGATGGCTCCAGAATCCGCATGCCTTCCTGCAGGAATGACGTTCCCAATGCGGTAATCCCCAGCCCAGCGGCGACCGCAGCCTGAACCCCCATCAAATTGCTGGCCAGGCACGCTGAAGTCCACTCCCGCCGAACGCTAGCCAAGGCCTCAATCATGATTGCCCGGTACGCGCATGGCGGCCGCATCATCACCAAACGTAAAGGTTGGGATGCTTCGATTTCGTAGTCCTTGGCGGCGATCCAGACCAAAGGTTCGCGCCAGATGATTCGGCCCCGCTGGGCATTGGGACTGATTTTTCGCTTGGCAATGACCACGTCCAGTTGACCGTTTTCGTAGTCGCTCAGCAAATCGTGGCTCAAGCCTGTGGTGAGTTCTAACTGAATGTCAGGATAGAGTTTGCAAAAGCGCGACAACAATTTTGGAAGCTGGGTGGGCACCAGATTTTCAGAGATTCCCAGACGCAGCAGATTCACCGTGGCGGGTTCCTTGATCTCATGTATGAAGGTGTCGAAATGCATCAGCATCTTTCGCGCGCCCATCAGCAGCCGCTCGCCGTCAGGGGTTAGCGTCAGCGCACGGCTGGTGCGCTCGAACACACGAAAACCGAGTACTTCCTCCTGGCGGATAATCTTCTGGCTCACCGCAGATTGCGATCGCGCAATCACTTCGGCAGCGGCCGTGAAACTGCCGGTCTCCGCCACCGCGATAAACGCCCGCTGCAGGTCGTGACGTGACATATCGCGCAAGCAGGCGCCGGTGTCGCTGCCCTGCCCCACGTCTTTGGCGACCGCTACGGCCAGCAAATGAGGCCGTCGGTTGGCGCGGACCTTGCGCGGGACTTGTGGCTGGTGTCCTGTTTCGATAGCTGAATCAGGCCTGGATCAGTTTAAGCTGTTATCGAGCCTGAACTCGAACCGCACGGCCTGGACGATCCCGCTGATGACGTCATTCACCAGCAACTTCCCCTTGTCTGCGCTGGAGCCCCGTGCCGAGGACAGCACGCCACTCTCCGGCACCCATTCAGTCCGGGTCGGATACATGTCATAAACCGGAAATTCAGCGGGCCCGTGATCCGGAATCTTGTCCAGAGCAACCATCTGCGGGTGATAGTGCAGCATCATCGATGTTTCGATGACCGCGGCATGTTCCAGCGCGATCCCCGGAAAACCGTCAGGAAAGACCTTGTCGAGCGTCGCTGACTTCACGAACTCCCAGTGCTCGAGACGCATGACCTCCAAACCCGTATTGGCGCCGATATCACGCATGGCCAGTTCGATGCCTTCAGTGACAAACCACTGATTCTCGTAATGGCCGATCACCAAAACCAGACGCTTCACGCCATGGCGGTGAAACTCGCGGACGGCGTCCCGGACCATCGCGATCAGCGTTGCCCCATCCACACTGGTTGTTCCGCAAAAATGCTGCCCTCCTCCACACTTTGGCTGGGATTTGTAGCCATAGGACAGGGCTGGCGCGACGATCCCGTCAATTTCCCTGGCCACGTCTTCACTGATTGCGCTGGCCAGCAAGGCGTCGGTTCCAAGGGGCAAGTGAGGGCCGTGTTGTTCGGTCGCACCAATCGGCAGAAATACCACCGCGCCTGACTGCACGTGGTGCTCGTAATCGACCCAACTGATGTTATCCATACGGACGGTGTTCATGATGCTGTACTCCGGGCGTCGTTCTTTCTGTGTGGTAAAGGCCCCAGCGACTGGTTTGCATAAACGCTGGGGCGTTACTGCCGGCGCTTCAGGCCCGCGGTGGATACCACTGCTCGGGTTCCGGGTAATCCCAATCCGCGGGGAACGCATAGGTTTCAAACACGGTGGTGGTATCAGCCTCGGTGCCGAAGAACGCGAAATGATTCACACCCATCCAGGAGCCTGACTGCACGCACTTGAAGCCACGTCGCTCCAGTTCGGCGATGCGCTCTGCAAACGGGATGTTGTTGCAGTCATAAGCGACGTGCTGGATGCCTTCGCCATGCTCGTCGAGGAAATCCGCGAAAATCGTCGGTCCGGAAACGGGCTCCATCAACTCCCAGACCATGTTTCCCGACTGGGCGAAACAGACTTTCAGAACAAACTCGGCAGGCTCGCCTCGATAGGTCTGGTTTTGGGTGTTTTCCGGGCTGAAGGTGTAGACGCGCCATGGACCAATACCCAGTTTGAGCAAGCCATCCATGGTCCGCTTATGGTCACGCGTCACGATCGCGATCTCGACGACGTTACCCAGGAACGCATCGACTTCAGCACCAGCGCTCAACGCTGTCAGAACATTAAGTTGTTCAAGATGAGACATTTACACATACCTCTTTAAGCAATGAAAAGTTACCAGAACTTGATTAACGTTTACTTCAACATGACCGTTGACTGAGCAACTTCAGCTCGCTGCGAGCGGTGCAACCAATAATAAATACCGCCCCCCACGGAAAACCCCGCAAGCCATGACAAATCAATTCCACCCAGCGCCATTGCAAGAGGCCCCTGCAATGATTTAAGGGTGCCAACTTGAAATAACCACGCGGCGAACACACCGATTGCCAGCGCAAACACGCCTCTCCAGTTCACGTCGCGGCATGCACTTTCTGAGTGATGGCAATAAAGCGATTTCAGCTCGACTTGCCCGCGACGAATCAAGAAGAAATCGGCCAGCGTGATGCCGGCCCATGGACTGATCCACACCACGAAAAACACCATCAGATTTTCGAAGGCATGCACAAATTCTCCGGATTGCAGGAACAGGTAGAGCATGAACAATGCGACCACCCCGGAAACCATCGAGACAACCCAGCGTGGAACGCGGATATCCAGCGACAGCGTTGCCAGTGCGGCCGAGTAAATGACTACGATGTTGGTGGCGACCGGGCCATGTAGCAGCACAAGAAGTACCGGCAATGCCATCGTGCCAAACACCGCAATGATCAGTTGCGCAGGGTCCGAGCCCCCACCCGCTGAAGCGATGGCAGCGCCAAGAAACGCCAACCATACGGTGGGCAGGAACATGCCAAGGAAGGTCGAGCGGAACACCTGTCCGTCAGACAGTTTGCTCTGGGTGAAACGGGTGTAATCCGAAGCGTATACCAGCCACGAAATGCCCCAGCCGATGCCTATCGCGGTCATGAGGCTGCTCATGGCCGATAGTTTTCCGATGCCCTCGGTGGTCGAGACGTGCCATTGGATGTCTACGTGGGTGAAGGCCAGCACGGTCATCACGACCATGATCAGCAGAATCACCGGCATGGTGTAACGCTCGAAGCTCTTGATCGCATTGAAGCCCCAGGCAGCGATGCCTACCTGGATAATCATCACGACCAATGCGATACCGTATTTGAGCTCCATCCCACCACTGATACCGATTTTCTCCAGGGCGGCCACTGCAAGATCCAGGACAATCCAGGTGTTGGTGGCCACCCATCCCATGGGCATCAACACTTGCATGATGGTCGGCAAGTAGGCACCGCGCCGACCGAACGCCAGCCGCGAAAGCACCATCTGCGGCACCCCCGTGCGGTGGCCCATGATGCAGATACCGCCAAACAATGCGGCACCCAACAGATTGCCGACCACGATCACCAGCAGCGTTTCAATCAAGCTCAAACCCAACTGGATACCAATGGCTCCCAGCACCCAGTTGATAGGTGCCACATTCGCACCAGCCCAAATCCAGAACTGGTCCAACGGACTTGAAGTACGATGGCTATCAGGCACAGGTTCGATGCCTGAAGCATCATAATTGGCCTCACTCATTAAGCTTTTTTCAGATTCACGACGCGTTGACATTATTATTTTCCTCGCTGAGCGGCGACCACTTGAATCGCCCATAGCCATTAAAGCGAGGTACATACTTTTACGTAATTGATAATAACTAAAAGACGTTTTAGAAAAATTGCAAACTTGAGAAAACATCAATTGTGCAGATTGCCGAGCCATGCAACATCCGCCCACAACCTCAAACTCAATAATGTTTAAGTCCCGCTAACAAATAAAACTCGCTGGTTGAATTTTATTTGACACGACTCAAATAAATATCAATAGCTGAATCCTCTGTGCCCGTGGCCCACTTGTTTCAGTTGCCAAGGTAATTCCGCCTCTGGCCTGACAGGAAGCAGCCTATGACCACTATTCTTCACATTGATGCCAGCGCACGAAACGATCGATCCCTCAGCCGCAAACTGTCGAAAGCATTTGTCGACGCCTGGATCGAACGAGATGACAAGACCCAGGTCATTACCCGTGACGTAGGCCACAACCCTCCCCCTTTCGTAACTGAGGACTGGATTGCCGCAGTCTTTACACCCGAGGCGCACATGACGCCTGAAAAGCGCGAAGAGATCCGGCTGTCGGACGAGTTGATCGACGAGATCGATCGGGCCGATGTCATCGTCATGGGGGCCCCTATGTACAATTACGGTATGCCTGCCTCCCTCAAGTCGTGGTTCGATAAAGTAATTCGTATCGGCAAGACGTTCACCTTTGATCTGGCGCGTGGCGACTTCCCGCTGGAACCCATCATGAGCGGCAAGAAACTGGTGATTTTGTCTTCCCGGGGCGAGTTTGGATTCGGCCCGGGCGGCGTGCGCGAAAAGATGAATCACCTGGACACTCACATCCAGACCTGCGCGCATTACCTGGGCGTGAGTGAGACCCACGTCATCTCCATCGACTATCAGGAGTTTGGTGATGCGCGTCATGAGGCCTCCATCGCGGATGCGTTCGACGCCGTTCCTGTCCTGGTCAAGCAAATGATTGAAGTGCGAGAAAGCGAGCTTTCGCTTGCCTGACTATCTGTTACTGCCGCCAACTCAATCGGAGAAACCATGATCACGATGCTGGAAACCGCCGAGCGATTGAAACAAGGTCTGACGACACCTGAGGAGTTGATCGGAGCCGCATTGGCCGCCGCCAGGGACTCGGAACACGTGTTCATTGCCGTGCTGGATCAACGGGCAATCGATGAAGCAAAAGCGTCGACCGAGCGCTGGCGTCGAGGGGTTCCGCTGAGCCCTTTCGACGGCATACCTTACGCGGCCAAGGATCTGCTGGATATTGCCGGCAGCCGGACTACCGCCGGTTCCATCACACGGATCAACGCGCCGATTGCGCTGGAGGATGCCGTGGTGATCGGCGCACTCGCGTCACTGGGGATGATCCCGGTCGGTAAAACCAACCTCACTGAGTTCGCTTATTCGGGGCTGGGGCTGAATCCTCATTTCGGTACGCCGACTGCCGACATTCAGGTCCGTGAAGTCCGCGTGCCTGGCGGCTCTTCTGCGGGTTCGGCGATTGCGGTTCAAAGGGGCATCGTCACCAGCGCCATCGGTACTGACACAGCGGGTTCGATTCGTATCCCGGCGGCTTTCAATGGCCTGGTTGGCTACAAGGCATCCACTGGTCGTTACAGCATGGCGGGCGTGCACCCTCTCGCTATGACGCTCGACAGCCTGGGACCTTTTGCCCATACCGTAGCGGATTGCGTAGCGTTCGACGCGGCGATGCGGGGCCTCAAAAAAGCCACCATCCAGTCCGCCAGCCTTTGCGGTCTGCGCTTTGTCATTGACGACGGGATAATGTCCGATCCAGCGTTGCAACCAGCGGTACGAGAGAACCTGCTCTCGATGATGGCGCTGCTGCGTGCGGCGGGAGCGCAGGTCGAGCGACGTCCGGTCGCCGCGGTCACTCGCACTCGCGAACTGATTGCCCGAACGGGTTGGTTGGGGGCGATAGAAGCCTGGCGTCTGTTGGGCGAGGTGGTAGAAAGTCCGCAAGGTTTGCGGATGGACAGACGCGTGCATGCGCGTCTGCTCTCGGCCAAAAACATCGATGCCGCTGCCGAAGCCATTATTCGAAGCCTGCGCCTTGAGTTGATGTCTGCGATGGAACGTGAGCTTGAGGGCGCCATTATGGTCATGCCAACGGTGAAACACGTCGCGCCGCCGATGGCCCCGCTGGAAAATGATGACGAACTGTTTGCTGCCGTCAATCTCGACACCTTGTCGCTCACCATGATTGGCAGTCTGCTGGACATGCCAGGGGTGGCCATTCCGTCTGGCAAGGACAGCGTCGGGCTTGCCACCTCAATCCTGTTTTCCACAACGCGAGGTCACGACGATCAACTGCTCAGTGCCTGTCTGGCGATAGAAGCAGCCCTGAATCTCAGGAAGTAAGCGCCAGCCGACTTCCTGACACTTCGTTCAGAGCCGTCTCTCTGAACGATTTCGCTTCGTTCAGAAGCCAGTCCCGAAACAACGAAAGGCTGCGACGTGGATCGCTCCTTGTGTCCTCGATCAGGTGATAGGTGAAACCAGGCAAGGCCGGCCCCGCCACTCGATGCATACGACCCGAGCGCAGCGCATCGTCAATCAACACGTTGCTGCACAGCAGCGGCCCTAATCCCCGTTCCACCGCATGCAAGGCCAGCGTTTCTTCGCTATACCAGGAGATGCGGAAATCCCGGGTTGTATCGTGCTCGACCCGGGCCAGCCACGCGGACCATGACGGCGCCTGGAGCGCCTGATTTTTCCACTTGAACGCCAGCAAGGAGCGGTTGTAAAAGTCGCTGATCGTGGGTTGGCGGTCGACAGGGCAAATGCTTTGATCCACGACGGCGATGTACTCATCGTCGAACAGCACCGGCCCCAGCCTGTCTGCATCTCTCGGGCCGTATCGAATGGCCAGATCGACCGTTTCCGAACACAGATCCACGACCTTTTCCGAGGCATGAATGTGCACAACGATATGGGGATGAATCTCGTTGAATGATGCCAGGCGAGGCATCAGCCACCGCTCGGCAAACGCGCGCGTGGTGGAAACCTGAATGGCATCCCCCTCCTTTGGCGCACCGATCAGGGCAAACGCCCGGGCAATCTGGTCGAAACCATCGCGCAATAGCGGATAGATGGTTTTACCCGCCGGTGTGAGGGTCACCGTCCGGCCTCTCTCCAGCAGCTTTTGCCCCAGCCCGTCTTCCAACTGCCGGACTTGATGACTGACCGCAGCGACCGTCACAGAGAGTTCGTTGGCGGCCGCAGAAAAACTCTGGTGACGTGCGACCGCCTCAAACGCTCGCACGGAATTCAATGGGGGAATTTTGCGCATGGTTTACTCCGGATGCTTGTCTTTGCTCGCGGCAGGTTCAGTTGCCCGCCAGCAGACAGGGTCTGCCGGCAGGTGTGGTCCGGCGTCAGGTAACGCTGTAATGAACGTCCTGAGGCCGCATTCCGTTGACGGCCGTGATGTCCTGCGGGCAGGCGGAAAAGACCACGATCGCATCCATTTCAGCCAGCAGCGATACGTATTGCCCAGGTTCACTGACCGGCTCCGCGAACTCGATGCGCCCGTCCTGATGCACCGGCACATTCATAAACAGGTTCAACGGGCTCGGCGTTTCAGGCGTCACCAGGCCGATGGCATCCAGGGCCAGGAAGAGGTTTTCGTGGCAACTGTCATGATGACCGATGAAACCCAGCTGCTCATAGCGCGTCGGATCGCAAGCGGCCACCAGCGTGTCATGGACACCCGGTGAGGTGTCTTCGATGAGTGTCAGGATTTTCCGGCGTTTGTTGGTAACGAGGCTATCACCTTGCCGGGGGTTGAGCTTCAACCAGAACGGCCGACTGTGCTCCATCGACATCGCCTCGCACAGGTCCTGCGGGTTGAATGCCCAGGTGTCTACGACCTGCTTGCCATGGGTGTTGATCAGTTTGATGGTTTGACCCCGTTTCAAGCGGATCGCGACCCCACGCCGGGCAGGCAAACGGACCAGCTCGCTGGGGTAAATGGTCGTGATTGCAGTCATGTTGTGTTGTTCTCCTTATGCACGGCTAATGGCCTACAGGCCGGGTACCTGTCGTAAAGGAAAACACAGAGGAAAACCGCAAACCAATAATATAAAGTCGCCTCTGTATAAGTGAAATCTATAGGGTGGCCCATGCGAATCCGGCAACTTGAGTGCTTCAGAACCTTGATGATCCACGGCACCATGACTCGTGCTGCTGAACTGTTGGGCATCTCTCAACCCGCCATCAGCAGCACCATCGCCAATCTGGAGCATGAGACCGGCCTGAAACTCTTCGTGCGCAAAGGCGGTCGCCTGCAACCCACCCCCGAAGCCCGGTTGTTTTTTGTCGAGGCTGAACGAGCGCTGGAAGCGGTGGAGAAAACCAATCGCATCGCCAAGGAGATTCGGACCGGCAAACGCGGTCACCTGGCCATTGCCGCCTACGCCAGTATCTCGATCAATCTGCTGCCACGATTGATGGCCGAGTTCGCGAAAGAGCGTCCGGGGCTTGAACTCAAGATCATTACCCGCAACTCACAGTCTGTTCGCGAGCTGATGTCGACGCAACAATTTGACCTGGCCATCGCTGAACTGCCCCTCGACTACCCGACCTCGAACATGGAAGTGATTTCGTACGAATGTCAGTGCATGGTGCCGATCGGTCACCCTCTGGCAGAACTGGAGGTGATTACGCCAGCGGATCTGGATGGCGTGCCGTTCGTTACGCTGTTCAAAGGTGACCCGATCTACCAGCAACTGGCGATGGCTTTTTCGGCATACGGGTCATCCTGGAACGTGGTGGCCGAAACAGAATTCTTCTCTACTGCCTGCGAACTGGTCTGCTCCGGGATGGGCGTCGGGATCATCGACCCGGTGGTCAGCCTGCCCTTCACCAGGAATTTGCTGCTCAAGCCGTTCTCACCGGTGATCAAATACGAAATCGCGCTGCTGCTGCCCACCCAGGAAGAGCCCTCGCAACTGGCGCGAGAGTTTGCCCACTTCCTCAGGCAACACCTTTGACGGCCTCGCCGAACATTGCGAACTGGCCATAACCGAGCCGGGCCAATGGCCGAACTTTGGAGAGATCGATACGGCCTTCGGTGAAGCAGGTGTCGTTGATATGCAGACCGATCACCCGCCCGATAATCAGCAGGTTTTCCTCAATCTCAGAGGGTAGCTCGACGGCCTTAAGCAGCACGCACTCAATGTGTATGGGCGCTGCTTTGACCCGCGGGGGCAATACCAGCGAGGAGGCCTCGGATTCGAGTCCCACCCGATCAAACTCGTTGACCTCAGGCCGTGTGGGTTCACTGGATGCCTGTACTTCAACGCGCAGGTCATAGGTGGCCATGTTGACGACGAACTCACCGGTCTCAAGGATGTTTCTGGCAGTATCTTTTGCGCCGTGAGCATGTCGGCCATTGGAGCCAAACATCACAATCGGCGGATTTTCCGATAGCGCGTTGAAAAAACTGTAGGGCGCCAGGTTCGGGACACCGTCGTTGCCGAGCGTGGAAATCCAGCCGATCGGTCTCGGGACCACACAGCTCATCCAGTGTTTGTTGATTTCCTCATCATCCTGACCTGTCACAAGCAACATGAAATGCCCCTCCCGCCTGAACTGATAACGGGAGTAGAACAGCTTCATTGGCGAGAAAAACAATAATGAATCTTGCTATGGCTATAAGTGAAATCTATACGCGAAGTCCGCGTCAGCGAGGACTGCGCCTGTCAGGTCGTCGGCGATTTATGCCACGGATAGCCTTTCGCGCTGAGTTCAAAGGCGTATTCGAACAAGCGCTTCATGTACTCGCCATCAAATCTGTGATTGCGGGAAATATCAAAGTCGGAGCCGATGTACG
>Ga0163161_10003801_pt1 | contig 10584 bp, 6 predicted proteins | sample S45metaG_FD_129847 | JGI IMG/M metagenome (GOLD analysis project Ga0163161, IMG submission 129847) | Switchgrass rhizosphere microbial communities from Kellogg Biological Station, Michigan, USA - S4-5 metaG | ecosystem: Host-associated > Plants > Roots > Rhizosphere > Soil | place: USA: Michigan... | reverse complement strand
GCGTCGATACACGTGTTGGCGGCCGTCGCGATATCCGGCTCATGGCCACCGCGCGAGTTGCGCAGGACGGCGATCTTGTTCAGGTTTACGCTGAGTAGGGTCATCGCTTATCCATAAAAAAACGCACGTCGCCAACGCGACGTGCGTAATGACTGTCGTCCCAGCATAACGCGCCCACTCCCTCTGGCGCACGGCTCACACACACACGCGCACTCACAGAACGTCAGACCCACCTCGATGAGAAAAGGTTCAAAGCGCATATGTGAAGACGCGGACCCCGCGTTCACTTCCGCGCCAGGCCACGGCGGCGAGGCAATCGTCACCCACCTCGAGTGCTTCGATCTGCCACGCGGATGCCGGTCCGATCTCACCATCGAAAGCGACCGGCACCACGACCGCGTCGTCCATCGTAAAAGCCACGCGATGTAGCCCGTATGACAAGCCGCCGCCGTTAGCCTTCAGTACGGCTTCCTTGGCGGTCCACAAACGGAGAAAGACGCGCAGACGGAGAGCCTCCGGCAACGATGCCAACACCGCCGTTTCGTCGGGTGCAAAGAAGCGCGTGGCCAACTCCAACGCCCGTGGCCTGGGCCGCACGCGCTCGATGTCCACACCGATCTCGAAGCCTTCCCGACCGCGCCCCACCGCGAAAAGCGCCCTGTCCCCACTGTGAGACCAATTGAACCCGAGGCTGCCGAAGGCCCCCGCGAAGTGCGGCTTCCCGTGCTCGCCCCGCATCACCGCGGGCGCGTTGGGACCGGCATACGCCGCCAGCAGGGACGTGAAGGGCAGTTCGCCGCGGTCGGCGTTCCACGTGGTTTGCCAGACATGGATCTCGTCGTCGGCGAGTGGTGGCACATCGGCAAGGGTCGAAGTCATTTGCGCATTCTATTCGCGCCAGGCCCTAGAATCAGGGTCGTGCAGAACGGGGAGCACTCATCGTGATCGCAGGCTGGCTTCTGCTGCTGGTAGCGCTGGCCTATGTCGGCATGCTGTTCGCTATTGCCTATGTAGGCGACCGTCGGCCGCTCTATCCTCGCCAACCGAGGTTGCGGCCGCTCGTCTATAGCCTCGCCCTGGCAGTCTATTGCTCCTCATGGACGTTCTACGGTGCCGTCGGCACGGCAGCGCGTTCGGGCCTGGCCTACCTGCCGATCTATCTCGGTCCGTTGCTGCTGTTCGTCTTCGGCTTCGGTTTGCTCGAGCGCCTGGTGCTGGTCGCCCGCCAGCGCAACATCACGTCCATCGCCGATTTCATCGCGGCACGCTTCGGCAAGTCTCACGGCCTCGCGGCCCTCGTCGCGATTATCGCCGTGGTCGCGATCATTCCGTATATCGCGTTGCAGTTCAAAGCGGTGGCCATGTCCTTCGCCGTGCTCGGTGCCGGCAACTCCGCCTGGTGGTTCGGCGACACCGCACTCTGGTGCGCCGCCCTGCTCGCAGTGTTCGCGATCCTGTTCGGCACGCGCAACATCGATGCGACCGAACACCATCACGGCCTGATGCTCGCCGTGGCAGTGGAGTCACTGGTCAAGCTGCTCGCGTTCGTCGCCATCGGTGTCTATGCCTATCTGCATGGGCCGGGCATCGCGCAGACCCTGCACGCGCCCGTGCTGCAGATCGAAAAAGGCAGCATGCCGCCCGGCTTCGTCGCACAGACCCTGCTCGCGTTCTGCGCGATGTTCTGTCTCCCGCGGCAGTTCCAGATCGGTGTGGTCGAGTGCGAGGATCCACGCGACCTGCGCAAGGCGCGCTGGTTGTTTCCGCTCTACATGGTGCTGATCTCGGCAGCTGTCCTGCCCATCGTCAGCGCGGGCCTCGGCCTGCCCCAGGTGACCAACGGTCACGTCGACGCCTGGGTGCTGAACCTGCCTATCGCCCTGGGCGACAGCGGCATCGCCCTCCTCGCCTTCGTCGGCGGTTTTTCCGCAGCCACCGGCATGGTGATCGTCGCCGCGGTAGCGCTGGCGACGATGATCAGCAACGACCTGGTGATGCCGGCGCTGCTGCGTATTCGCCGCTTCGACCTCGAGCGACGCGGGGATCTCTCGGGCATCGTGCTTCTCGTCCGTCGCGTTTCCATCGTCGTCCTCGCCGCCCTCGCTTACGTCTACTACCGCATCATCGCCAACGCCGAAAACCTGGCCGCGACCGGCCTTCTCTCTTTCGCGGCCGTGGCTCAGTTCGCGCCGGCGATCGTGTCGGCGCTGTACTGGCGTGGTGCGAGTCGCGTCGGCGTCTACGTCGGACTGCTGGCGGGCTTCGTCGTCTGGGCCTACACCCTCCTGTTCCCCGCGATGACGCGCGCCGGATGGATGCGTAGCGGCTGGGTCGACAACGGACCGTTCGGCATGAGCTGGCTCAAGCCGAACGAACTCTTTCATCTCAGTGGTTGGGAACCTGTCACCCACGGCACGTTCTGGTCGTTGCTGTTCAACGTGTCGTGCCTGGTCTTCATTTCGCTACGTTTCAGGCCGAGCGTCGCCGAACGCCTGCATGCCGCGTTGTTCGTGGACCCTTACGTGCGCAGCGTCACCGGTGCGGGCGACTGGAAAGGCCGTGTCACCGTGCGCGACCTGGGCACGATCGCCGGCCGCATCGTCGGTGAGCGTGTCACGGCCCGCGCATTCAACGAGTACGGAGAGCGGCATGGCGTGACACTGACGCCGACCGACTCCGCGGATCGGCCGCTGATCCAGTTTACCGAACGACTGCTGGCCAGCGCGGTCGGTGCGGCGAGCGCCCGGCGCATCCTCATGGGCGCCCTGTCCGGCACCGGCCTGGATATCGCCGAGGCGATGGCCTTGATGGATGAAGCCTCGCAGGAGCTTCGCTTCAATCGCGAACTGCTGTCGACCACGTTGGAGAATGTGTCGCAAGGCATCAGCGTGGTCGATGGCGAGATGCGGCTGGTTGCGTGGAACCGACGCTATGTGGAGTTGTTCGATTATCCGGAAGGCATGGTCTATGTCGGTCTTCCGGTCGCGGATCTGATCCGCTGGAATGCCGAGCACGGTGAATGTGGTCCGGGCGAGGTGGACGAGCACGTCGGCAAGCGCATCCGCTACATGCGCGCGGGTTCACCACATGTCTTCCAGCGCATTCGACCCGACGGCACGGTGATTGAAATGCGCGGACGTGCGCTGCCGGGCGGCGGCTTCGTCACGACGTTCACCGACGTCACGGCATACAAGTCGGTCGAGCAGGCGCTCATCGACGCCAACGAAACGCTCGAGCAACGCGTGGAAGTGCGTACCGCCGAACTCTCCGAAGCACTGACCGCGACGGCGATCGCCCGCCGCGAGGCCGAGGCCGCGAACGCGTCGAAGACACGATTCCTCGCCGCCGCCAGTCACGATCTTCTGCAACCGCTCAATGCGGCGCGTCTGTTTACTTCCGCCCTGCGTCAGCATCCCGGTCTCGACAATGACGCGGCGCAGCTCGCCGAACGCATCGATGCTTCGTTTCGTGCCGCGGAAGATCTACTCGATGCGCTACTCGACGTGTCGCGATTGGACGCGGGAAGTTACCGCCCGGAAGTCGCGCCGTTCGCGCTCGCCGACCTGTTCGATTCGCTGCGACAGCAATTCGCCGTGGTCGCCGAGCAACGTGGACTAAGCCTGCATGTCGTGCCGACGACACTGTCGGTACGCTCCGATGCGCAGTTGCTTCGCCGCATCGTCGCCAACTTCCTGTCGAACGCGCTGCGTTATACGCGCGTCGGTGGCGTACTGCTCGGGGCGCGCCGGCACGGTGACGAGATCCGCATCGAGGTGTGGGATACCGGGCCCGGAATCGCGAACGAACAACAGGTGCGAGTCTTCGGCGAGTTCCAGCGACTGGAACGTCCGTCACCCTGGGGAGAGAAAGGACTCGGGCTCGGCCTCTCCATCTGCGACCGCCTTGCCGGGATTCTTCACCATCGTCTGGCACTGCAGTCGCGCGTCGGACGCGGGAGCTGCTTCAGCATCGCCGTACCGCGCACAGCGCCGGTGTCGCGCAAGCGCGCGCCGGCGATGGCGCGTCCCGGTGGCGGCGAACAATTGCCATTGACCGTTCTTTGCATCGACAACGACGAAACTATTCTCGAGGGCATGAAGGCCTTGCTGGGCCGCTGGGGCGTGGACTGCCGCGTCGCTATCGATGTCGACGACGCATTGCATACCTTGTCGACCACGCACGTCGACCTGATCCTCGCCGACTACCACCTGAGCGATGACATGGATGGTCTCGCGGCGCTGCGCGTTCTCGGTGACAAACTCGGAGCGCTCCCGCCAGCCGCGATGGTCACGGCGGACGGAAGCACCGAACTGAAGCAGCGTGCCCGTGCGCTGGGTTATCCCTTGCTACACAAGCCGGTACGCCCGGCCGCGCTTCGCGCCCTCCTCGTCGCGCTGGTGAAGCGCGCCGGGACGAATGTGGCGTAGCAGCCCGCTCAAGGTAGGAGGCGATTCATCGGCTCATACAAAAAAGCAGCGTCTCAGCTTTCGGGGGCGTTGCCGGGGAAGGCTTCCCTGTCGACGTCGAGATGACTGGCGGCGAGTGCTACCTGCGTGCGGTTCGACACGCCGAGTTTGCGCATGATCGCTGTCATGTGCGCCTTGACCGTGGCCTCGGAGACCGTGAGCTCATAGGCGATCTGCTTGTTGAGCAGACCTTCGGCGATCATGTTGAGCACACGGAACTGTTGCGGCGTCAGTGAGGCGACGCGCGCGGCAACGTCTGCCTCGTCGGGCTTCAATTCCACGCTGCCGCCGACCAGCTTGTGTGGAAGCCACACGTCGCCATCGAGCACGGTGCGCACGGCCTCGACGATATCGTCCACCGCCGCCGATTTCGGAATATAGGCGGAGGCGCCGTGCGCGAGCGCGCGCCGCGCCACCTGTGCTTCCTCGTGGCCTGAGACCACGATGGTGGGCAGGCCGGGATACTGACCGCGGATGTGGGCGAGCGCGGAGTAGCCGCGCGCGCCCGGCATATGCAGGTCCATCAACAACAGGTCGGCGTCGGGCAGCGATTCGATCAGGGCAAACAAGGCCGGCACGCTGTCCGCCGTGTGTACGGTGGCATCGGGCAAGGCTGCCAGTACCGCGCGCTGCAAGGCGTCACGGAACAGCGGATGGTCGTCGGCGATCAGGACATCGGACATGGTGTGCTACTTGATCAGTCGTTCTTCCACCAGGCTCTTCACCACCGAAGGATCGGCAAGTGTCGAGATGTCGCCCAGCTGGTCGGGCTGGTTCTCGGCGATCTTGCGCAGGATGCGGCGCATGATCTTGCCCGAGCGTGTCTTCGGCAGGCCGGGCGCCCACTGCAGGAAATCCGGCGCGGCGATCGGACCGATTTCCTTGCGCACGCCGGCGATGAGTTCCTTGCGCAGCTCCTCGCTGCCGGTCTCGCCCGCGACCAGGGTGACATACGCGTAAATGCCCTGGCCCTTGATGTCGTGATGGCAGCCGACCACGGCGGCCTCGGCCACCTTGTGATTGGCGACCAGTGCACTTTCCACTTCGGCCGTACCGATGCGATGACCCGAGACGTTGATCACGTCGTCCACGCGGCCGGTGATCCAGTAATAGCCGTCTTCGTCACGGCGCGCGCCGTCACCGGTGAAGTAGTTACCCGGATAGGTCTTGAAGTAGGTATCGACGAAGCGCTGGTGATCGCCGTACACCGTGCGCATCTGGCCCGGCCAGGAATCGGTGATGACCAGGTTGCCGCTGCACGCGCCTTCCTGTGGCTTGCCATCGGTATCCACAATGGCGGGCGTGATGCCGAAGAACGGCAGTGTCGCCGAGCCCGGCTTCAGGTCGGTGGCGCCAGGCAGTGGCGTGATGAGGATGCCGCCGGTTTCGGTCTGCCACCAGGTGTCGACGATCGGGCAGCGTTCCTCGCCCACCACGCGGTAATACCAGTTCCAGGCTTCGGGGTTGATCGGCTCGCCGACCGTGCCGAGCAGGCGCAGGGACTTGCGCGAGGTCTTCTTCACCGGCGCCTCGCCCTCGCGCATGAGCGCGCGGATGGCGGTGGGTGCCGTATAGAACAGGGTGACCTGGTGCTTGTCGACGACCTGCCAGAAGCGGCTGAAATCCGGATAGTTGGGCACGCCATCGAACATCACCACGGTCGCGCCGTTGGCGAGCGGCCCGTAGACCACGTAGCTGTGGCCGGTGATCCAGCCCACGTCGGCGGTGCACCAGTAAACATCGTCCTCGCGCACGTCGAAGATCAGCTCGTGGGTCATGCTCGCATAGACGAGGTAGCCGCCACTGGTGTGCAGCACGCCCTTCGGCAGGCCCGTGGAGCCCGAGGTGTATAGCGTGAACAGCGGGTCCTCCGCGTTCATCGCTTCGGGCAGGCAGTCGGTGGACTGCCCTTCCATCAAGGTGTGGTACCAGCGGTCGCGCGGCGACTGCAGGTTGATCGCGCCGCCGGTGCGGCGGACCACGATCACCGTCTCCACGCTGTTGGTGTGCGGACGGGTAAGCGACTCATCCACGTTGGCCTTCAGTGGAATCTTCTTGCCACCGCGGCAGCCTTCGTCCGCCGTGATCACGAGCTTGGCACCGGAATCCGCGATGCGGCCGGCAAGCGAGTCCGGCGAGAAGCCGCCGAAGACGACCGAATGGATGGCGCCGATGCGTGCGCAGGCCAGCATGGCTACCGCGGCCTCCGGGATCATCGGCAAGTAGACGATGACGCGATCGCCCTTGGCCACGCCGAGGTTCTTCAGGGTGTTGGCGAACTTGCAGACCTCGCGGTGGAGCTCGCGGTAGGTCAGGCTGCGCGACTCGTTGGGGTCGTCGCCCTCGAAGATGATCGCGGTCTTGTCGCCGCGCTTCTCCAGGTGACGGTCCAGGCAGTTGGCGGCCACGTTGAGCGTGCCGTCCTCATACCACTTGATGTACAGGTCCTTGGGGTCGTACGAGACGTTCTTGATCTTCGTCGGCGGCGTGACCCAGTCGAGCCGGCCGCTCATGTCTTTCCAGAAGCCCTCGGGATCCTCGACGGACCGGGCGTACATGCGCTGGTAGTCGTCCTTGCGGATGTGCGCCCTGGCGGCAAAGGCGGGATCGACCGGGTGGATATCGGACATGCGTTCTTCCTGCAGATTGGCTTGTGGCTATGCCACGAAGTGTAACGTCGCGGCGCAACATAAGATGGCGACCCTGCTACGACTTTGGTCGAGGTTCGACCTTTGGCGAATGGATGCCCGGGCCCGCGTGCCACATGCTCGGCTCGCCAATGGTTGGGGAGACCATGATGAAGACGAACCGTTCCGGTGGCCGCAAGGCCATCGCCCTGAGTGTCGCCTGTGCCTTGATGCTGCCGATGGCCGCATTGCCGGATATGGCCCACGCCCAGTCGAAATCGAAGAAGACGACAAGCCACGAAGCGGAACTCGAAGCCCGCGTGAACTCGCTCGAGCAGCAGCTCGCCGAGCTCAAGGCGATGATCCAGGAGCAGAAGGCGGCGACCACGCAGGCCACGTCGACGGCGCAGGCTGCGCAGACCCAGGCCCAGGCGACCGACGACAAGGTCAGCAAGGTCGAGAAGGTCGTCGCGACCGTACCGGCCAAGCCCGCCTTCAGCACCGGCACCGCACCAGGCGTCTCGCTGGCCCTGCACGGTTTCATCGACGTCAGCGCCTTCAGCCAGAACAGGGCTTACACGTACGGCAACGGCCAGAACGCCGAATACCCGATCCCGTCGGACGGTGCCGGACACGCCAATGGCCGGGTCAGCGGCGTCGACGTCCGCAACACGCGTTTCTGGCTCGACTTCGCCGGTGCCAAGTTCAACGAGAACTGGAACGGCAGCGGCCGCATCGAGATGGACTTCTTCGGCGGTTTCAACGGCACGGGTGCCTACGCGGGTTCGCAGCCCGAGCAGCGACTGCGCCAGGCGTACTTCGATATCAGCAACCCCAACTCCGGCACGACGATCCGCGTCGGCCAGATGTGGGACCTGATGTTCCCGCTGGATTACATCCCGCAGTCGCTCTCGCATATCGCCTTTCCGTTGGGTTACGGCAGTGGCGTAATCGGTTGGCGCTTCCCGGGCGCGATCTTCATGCAGGATCTCAACCACGGTGCCGAAGGTACCAAGTGGCGGTTGGATATCGCGGCGTTGCAGGGCACCTGGAACGGTCGTGCCGGCGGGACCGACACAAACAACTTCCTTACCCAGGGCAATGCGGGCTTCAGGCCGCAGTTCGAAGCACGCCTGACGGCCAAGGGTGGTAACTGGGCCGCGTTCCTCGCCGGTCATTACAGCAAGATCGACCTCAGCGGCGTCGAGGGCAATACCCCGACGCCGATCAAAAAGAACCTCTCCAGCACGGCCGTCGAACTCGGCGGCATGTGGACGCCCGGCCAGTTCATCCTGAAGACGGCGGTGTACTCCGGCAACGCGATTGGCGAGATCTTCGGCAACCTCTCGCAGTTCGGCGACATCAAGGAAAAGGGCGGTTACCTGCAGGCCGGCTACAAGTTCGACGCGCACTGGACCTTGTATGGCTTCGCCTCGATGGCCAAGCCCAACACGAACGACGTGCTGCGCTGGCGTGCCGCCAACACGGTGGGCCTGCTGAAGAACCGCCAGACGGCGGGCAGCCTGCAATACACCACGGGACCGTTCGATTTCAGTGTGGAATTGATCCACTCCAACCTCGACTCGACCACCGTCAACGGCCTTGGCCGCGAAAAGACCTCGGGTAACGAACTCACCCTCAACGGTATGTACCGGTTCTGATTGGAGAGCGACATGGCGACTACGGCTAGCGGCCTTCGTGCCGACGGCAGCATCGGAACCAGTCACAGACGCGTGATCCTGGCGTCGAGCCTGGGTACGGTTTTCGAATGGTATGACTTCTACCTCTATGGCTCGCTCGCCGCGATCATCGGCAAGCAGTTCTTCACCGGCCTGAACGAGACCAGCCAGTTCATCTTCGCGCTGCTCGCTTTCGCCGCCGGTTTCGCCGTGCGTCCGTTCGGTGCCATCGTGTTCGGACGCGTGGGGGACCTGATCGGTCGCAAGTACACGTTCCTGATCACCATCATCATCATGGGTACCTCGACCTTCCTGGTCGGCGTGTTACCCGGTTATTCGACGATGGGTGTCCTCGCACCGGTGCTCCTGATCGCACTCCGACTGCTCCAGGGCCTCGCGCTCGGTGGCGAGTACGGCGGTGCGGCAACGTATGTCGCGGAGCATGCACCTCCCGGCAAGCGAGGCCTGTATACGAGCTTCATCCAGATCACGGCGACCTTCGGCTTGTTCCTCTCGCTGCTGGTCATCCTGGGCACGCGCCTGGGCCTGGGTACCGAGAGCTTCGAAGCCTGGGGCTGGCGTATCCCGTTCCTGATCTCCGCCGTCCTCGTGGGCGTGTCGGTGTACATCCGACTGCAACTGCACGAGTCGCCGGTGTTCCAGCAGATGAAGGCCGAGGGCAAGCAGTCCAAGGCGCCGCTGACCGAAGCTTTCGGCCAGTGGAAGAACCTGCGTTTGGTGATCCTCGCCCTGTTGGGCGCCACGGCCGGGCAGGCGGTGGTCTGGTACACGGGGCAGTTCTACTCGCTCTACTTCCTCACCCAGAGCCTGAAGATCGATGGCACGACGGCGAACCTGCTGATCGCCGCGGCACTGCTCATCGGCACGCCGTTCTTCGTGTTCTTCGGTTGGTTGTCCGACAAGGTGGGCCGCAAGCCGGTCGTGCTCGCCGGCTGCCTGTTGGCGGCACTGACGATGTTCCCGATCTTCAAGGGCCTTACGCACTTCGGTAACCCGGCGATCGAAACGGCTGCCGCGACGGCGCCGGTGGTGGTCACGGCCGATCCGAACGCGTGCTCCTTCCAGTTCGACCCGGTCGGCAAGAAGACCTTCACCAGCTCCTGCGATGTCGCCAAGAGCGTGCTGGCGAAGAAGGGCATCCCGTATACCAACGCGGCGGCACCTGCCGGTACGCTGGCCACGGTGAAGATCGGCGACGAAGTGATCGAGTCGTTCGAAGGCGCCGGTCTGGAGAAAGCGGATTTCACCGCCAAGGGCAAGGCGTTCACCGGCAAGATCGCGGCACAGGTGAAGACAGCAGGCTATCCGGAAAAAGCGGACCCTAGCCAGTCCAACTACCCCATGCTCATCGTGTTGCTGGCCATCCTCGTGCTCTACGTGACGATGGTGTACGGACCGATCGCCGCGTGGCTGGTGGAAATGTTCCCGACGCGCATCCGCTACACCTCGATGAGCCTGCCGTATCACATCGGCAACGGCTGGTTCGGTGGCTTCGTGCCAACCATCGGCTTCATGCTGGTCGCGTGGAAGGGCGACATCTACTACGGCCTCTGGTATCCGGTCGTCGTGGCCTTGATGACCGTGGTGATCGGCCTGTTCTTCGTGCGCGAAACCAAGGATGTCCCGCTGGAGCATTAATCAAGACATGTAGGAGCCGATTCATCGGCGAATGGCAAATAACCCGCGCTGCGCAGCAGCGCTCTTACCAAGTTGCTTGCCTCAGTCACTATCGGAAGAAGAGCTCGCCGATGAATCGGCTCCTACCAAGGCGGTGTGTCGGCCAAAAGGCGG
>Ga0163161_10003800_pt1 | contig 10585 bp, 9 predicted proteins | sample S45metaG_FD_129847 | JGI IMG/M metagenome (GOLD analysis project Ga0163161, IMG submission 129847) | Switchgrass rhizosphere microbial communities from Kellogg Biological Station, Michigan, USA - S4-5 metaG | ecosystem: Host-associated > Plants > Roots > Rhizosphere > Soil | place: USA: Michigan... | reverse complement strand
TATATTTCTACTTTGACCTATTTGATGGAAGCCGGAGCGGAAAATAATGTTGAAATTTTAGTTTTAGACAGACCCAATACACATGACGGATATATTGACGGTCCGGTTTTAAAGAAAAAATGGGAAAGTTTTGTCGGAATGCACGAAGTTCCTGTTGTTTACGGTTTAACGATCGGCGAATACGGAAAAATGGTGAATGGTGAAAAATGGCTTAAAAATGGGATACAGGCAAAATACACTTTGATCCCGATGCAGAAATATCATAAGCAGAAACGTTATGCAATTTTAGATAAACCTTCCCCTAATCTACCGAATGACAAATCGATCAATCTGTATCCCAGTTTGTGCTTCTTTGAAGGAACGCAGGTTTCTGTGGGTAGAGGAACAGATACTCCATTTCAGGTGTATGGTTCGCCATGGACGGCAAATTTACCTTATCAATTTACTCCAAAGCCAAATTTCGGCGCAAAAGATCCTTTTTTGAACGGAAAATTGTGCTATGGTGAAAATCTTTCAAATTATACTGAAGATTTGAGGGAAATAAATTTAGAATGGTTGATTAAAGCTTATCAAAATTATAAAAATCCTCAGCAGGATTTCTTTTTGAAAAATCTGTTCTTTGATACTTTGGCAGGAAGTGATGACCTGAGAAAACAAATCGTAGCAGGAAAATCTGAAGCAGAAATCAAAGCCTCATGGAAATCTGATCTTGAAAAATTCTCAAAGATCAGAAGAAAGTATATTCTTTATGAAAATTAAAGTGTAAATGGTTAATAGTGAATTCGCTAAGGCATATTAATAGTAAAATTGACTGGCAAAGCCAAATTGACTATTCACAATTCACATTTTCTCAGTCAAAATTCTGTGGTGGATTTTTGTCGTCTTTACCTTTATTCAAAATAAATAGCCCGATTGACAACCCGATCACGCCAGCAAAAGCGGTCATCAAAGCACGTTCTAATTTATCAGCTTCCGTATTCCCTAAATAGTTCATCAGGAACAGAATAACAAAAGTAATTGCTGATATGATGATGTGGTTTTTTCCTAGTAATTTCATATTATTTTAGTCTGTAAGAGATCATTACGCCACCTCTATATGGTATGATCTCACCGCTTTTGTTATAATCTATGGCTTCATCGTATCTATTACCACTTACTCTGTCATATCCCTTATAGAAATCCTGTGATGATCCTATTGTACCATATAATTCCATATTCCAGTTATCGGCCAACCTGAATTGATATCCGGCTGTAATCCCGACTAAAAGTGAATATCCTTTTTGATAAAGATTAGACTTCGTGAAAAACACATTTTCATCAATTTTACTCTGGTAAGCATCATCATTCCAATAGCTGTATTTTTGCAATACAAAAGATGAAGCGGATAAGTTTGCTCCTAAAAAAAATCCTGTAAATGCCTCTTGAAAATAATAACGTCCTTCTACAGATAATGAATAATATTGTAATTCATGTCCCGCGAAAGATTTCCATGGAGAGATTAAAACATCTCCTTGTATCGTCAATTTATTTTTCAGTTGATATTCTATCCCTGCATTGACAATTCCAATAGGAATTAGTAAGGCATTTCCTTTTATATAAAGTTTCTTTTCAGATTTAGAATCATTTTCCAATATTTTGTTATCCTGAGCATGGATATTTATGAGTGAAAATAAACTTAATGCTACAGTAAAAATTTTATCTTTCAAAGTATCAGTTATTTAATTTTACTTAATAATTCTTTGGCTAAAGTTGCATCTTTTCCTGATTGCTCTGCCATATTTTTAGACATTTCAGCATAATTTTTAGCAACATCATTCATACCAAGATTAAAATAAATTTTTGCTAAAATATAAGTGTTTTCAGAAGTTTCACTTCTCATAACAGACTTTTCTGCCCATTCTGCCGCTTTTTTCAGAGAAGATTTTGTTTTGATATTATCAGAGAAGATCCATGCTGCTTTTAAGAGTTCATTAGGCTCAAATGAATCTGAATTTTTATAATATTCTAAAGCTGTCTTTTCATATTCTGGAAAATTTGCATTTTGCTCGTAATAACTCAGTTTTGTCTGATTAAGTTTCAAAGTTGCTGCTTCTTTTCCTACCAGAGGCTCTGCTGTTTTCATGAAGTAATCTTCATTGATTTTTTTATTCTTATTGTCAATAGATTCCTGTACAACTTTCGCCAAAACCAACTGATTATTAAATTCATTATAGTTTTCTTCCGGTAAAAATTTTATAATTTCCGATTTTTGGGCAGTAAAGGTTTTGTAATTTAGATCTTCTGTCGATTTTAGGAAATACAGCAGAAATCCAACATCTTCTTTTGTAAACTCATCCGTCTTTTTTCTGTTGGCAAAATATCTTTCTGAGGCTTGTTTTGCAAATTCAAAATCAGTATTCGAATTAAGCTTCATAATATTGATAAGAAAATCACGGTCTTTTTCGCCTTTTGCAAAACGTTCTTTCAGCGAACCTTTTTTATTATTTGGAGAATTTACATCTTGGGCCATTGTCAGAAAAATGCTTTCTTCCATGTAACCGTAATTTTGAGAGATCAATTCACCGTCACCATTTAGGAAAAGATAGGTAGGGTAAGAACGGACGCCAAACTTCTGAGCAACTTCTTTTCCTTCACCTTTTTCCATGTCGATTCTTGCATTCACGAAATTTTTATTATAAAAATCTCCTACAGATTTTTTGGTAAAAACATTTTTTTCCATCATTTTGCAAGGTCCGCACCAAGAAGCATAAGCATCAATAAAAACGATTTTGTTTTCTTTTTTTGCCTTTGCAATAAGGTCTTTGAAAGGAATATCCACAAACTGGATCTCATCCTGAGCAAAACTGAATATGGCGATAAAAATAAATAATCCGGAGATGATCTTTTTCATTTTCTGTTCAAAATTTTAATAAGCGAAGATACTTAATTTTGATTTATTAGAAATGTCAAAATCTTTAAAAGTATTATCAGAAGTTTTAAAATAAAAAAACCACCTCGTAAAAGGTGGTTTTGTGGTTTCTCCAGGAATCGAACCAGGGACACATGGATTTTCAATCCATTGCTCTACCAACTGAGCTAAGAAACCATTTTGATAAATACTTCATTTCTGAAGTGAGGCAAAAGTAATAATTAATATTAGATTCTGCAAATTACTTTTAAACAGTTTTGAAAAGAAAACCGCCTAATGAAAGGCGGTTTAAGTGGTTTCTCCAGGAATCGAACCAGGGACACATGGATTTTCAATCCATTGCTCTACCAACTGAGCTAAGAAACCATTGATTTACTTCGTTGTTTTAAAGTGATGCAAAAGTAGTAAGTTTTGATATATGATGCAAGTAATGATTGCTTTTTTTTAACTAAAATTAAAAACTTACTGATTTTCAGGGGTATTATTTTCCTGTTCTTTCCTTATTTGCTCACTCATTTCTTCCAATACCGGTTTTATGGTACTTTCAGGCAGGTCGCTTATTCTGATATACATTAAACCATCAATTGCATCATTGAAGTTGGGATCTACGTTGAATGCTATAACCTTTGCATTTTGTTTGATATATTTTTTAATTAAAACCGGCATTCTCAATTCAGGTTCAAGATCATCGATGATTTTATCTAATTTATTTAAATCAGATTCCATTTCATCTAAAAATAAATGCTTGTCGCGATCTCTGAGTTTTACTTTGAAATCATTTCTTGGGGTAATGTATTGAGCAACAGCAGAATCATAGTAATTTGAACGCATGAATTCAATCATCAGAGATTTCGAAAACTCTGAAAATTTATTAGAAATACTCACACCTCCCATCAGGAATTTATGATCGGGATTTCTTAAGCAAACGTGTACAATTCCACGCCAAAGCAAGAATAAAGGTAGAGGTTTTTGCTGATATTCTTCAAGAATATAGGCACGTCCCATTTCAATTACTTTTTTGAAGAAAGGATGAATATCTTGTTCAAATTCAAATAAAGAACTTGTATAAAAGCCTTTAATCCCAAATTTCTTCATCACATCTTTGCCCAAAGCCATTCTGTAAGCACCGGCAAGTTTTTCTGCAGCGTTATCCCACAAAAATAAATGATGATAATGTTTATCATATTCATCGAGATCAAAAGGTAAATTGCTTCCTTCACCCACTGCACGGAAAGTAAGTTCTCTCTGCCTTCCGATTTCCCTCATTATAGATGGAATTTCTTCGTATGATGTGAAATAAATCTCGTAATTACCGTTGCTGAAAAGCATTTTGTCAGTTCCCCGAATTTTGGAAATATCTTTTATTAAATCTTCTTTCGGAGTTTCGTCAATAATATTCTGAACAATATTTTCTTCTCTTAATAGCTGAAACTTTAAGGATAAATTTTTAAGGTTAATAACCTGCGCAAGAGATTTTCTTTTTTCATAATAAGATTTCATCATGTAAACCTTACGTCTCAAAAATTCTCCTAATTCTTCAATGGTTTCCATGTCATCCATCGTTTTTACGGTGATGGGTTTGCCGATTCTGATTCTGATAGGTTTTTCTCTGTCATTCATCATTTCCGCAGGAAGCATCAAAGTCTGTAAATTGGGATGGATTTTTGAAACCTGATAAAAAAGTGTACTGTTTTTAGCATGAAAATACATCGGAACAACCGGAACTTTTGCCATTTTGATAAGCTTTAAAGCCGGTTTTTCCCATTCTCTGTCAAGAATTTCTCCGTATGGATTATTTTTATTCGAAACTTCGCCTGCAGGAAAAATCCCTACACAACCACCATTTTCAAGATGTTTTAAAGTTTCGCGCATTCCGGTTGCGCTATTGCGAATCTCTTTTCGTCCTTCAAAAGGATTTACAGCGATTACATAAGGCTCCATTGGTTCTATTTTCTCTAAAAGAAAATTACCCATCACTTTAAAATCCGGACGCACTTCTGATAAGACTTTGCACATCAAAATTCCGTCAATGGCTCCGAGAGGATGATTTGAAACCAATATAAACGCACCTGTTTTTGGTATTTTTGCTAAATCTTCTGCAAATGCGATGTAACTTAAGTTTCTTTCTCTAACAAATGAGTCGAAAAAATCTTTACCTTCCTTGTCTCTTAGCTTATCATACAGTCTGTTTACTTCATTTATCTTGGTAAGGCTCATCACTGCGGACGCAATAGGATTCTTCAGAAATCCCATTTTATTCAAGCCCGAAGCTTTGATTAGATCATTTTTCGAAATTAAGCTCATGTGTTTTTAGTCGTGATTAGTTTTACAGTGTTACCATTTGAAGCGTATTTTTTGCAATCTGCTCCAATAATACACTTTTTTCCTGGTAAAATTTACCGATGTTCTCCATTTTTGCATTCCTTACTGTAAATAAAGATACATTTTTTATTACATCGGTCTTAAATACTTTCTGAAGTTCTTCGTTCAGCTCATCAATTTTCAAAAATTTGTCTTCCAGACATAATGCTAGTGAAATGGCAGAGTTCTGCATCAAAGAAACTTTGATTTTATATTTTGATAAATATCCGAAAACCAGGCTCATGTGATCTTCTGCAATGAAAGAGAAGTCCCTTGTTGAGATTTTCAGAAGCGTTTGATTTTCTTTTAAAATATATGATTCTTCACTTTGGTTTTTTTCGGAAGCACCTACTTTTGTTCCGTCTTTTGTGGGATCTACGAATGATTTCACATAAAAAGGAATATTTTTTTGCTGTAAAGGCTGTAATGTTTTTGGGTGAATGATACTTGCACCGTAATACGCCATTTCAATAGCTTCCTCGTAGGAAATATTCGAAAGCAATGCAACATCTTCAAATTTTCTCGGATCACCTGTCATTACTCCCGGAACATCTTTCCAGATCGTCATTGCATCGGCATTTAAGCAATACGCAAAAATTGCAGCAGAATAATCTGAACCTTCTCTTCCTAAAGTTACTGTGAAATTATTGTTATCAGAACCTATAAAACCTTGCGTTACATAACAGATCGTAGGATTTAAAGTTGAAATAAATTCCTCCGTTTTTTGCCAGTTTACAATACCGTCTCTGTAAGAATCATCAGTCTTGATGTAATCTCTTGCATCAAGCCATTGATTGGTAAACTGCTTGTCGTTCAGATATTCGCTCACGATTTTAGTAGAAATCATTTCGCCACAGCTTACAACCTGATCGTATACAAAATTGTAGTTCGGAGATTTATTTCGTCTCAGAAACGATACAATATCATCAAAAAAAAGATTGATTTCGTCAAAAACTACATGATTATTCTGAAAAAGCCCTTTAGCTATTTCCATGTGTTTCTGTTTTATCTTTTCAATTTCAGTTTGATAGTCTTCCTTTTTAAAATAGAGTTCTACTACTTTCTCCAGCTCATTAGTGGTCTTACCCATTGCTGAGATTACAAGCAGACATTTCTCAAAGCCCTGGCTTTTTAAAACCATAGACACATTTTTTACACTTTCGGCATCTTTCACCGAAGCACCACCAAACTTGAAAATTTTCATTTAAGATTAAAAATAAAATTGTTAGATAAATTGAAGTTTTAGAATCGACAAAATTATAAATTTACAGTGAGATATGAAAGAGCACAATTTGGTGATTAATAATTAGCAAATAATTGTTATGAATAGCATTGTTTTTATTATAAAAAATTGTGAATCAGTTGTTTAAATGATTTTGAAGAAAATTCTTTCCGGTCTGATAATTTTTACGAAATTTGGCAGTAAAGTAAAATCGTAAAAATGTCAGATCAACCATTACAGACCTTAGGAGAATTTTTAATTGATAAGCAGGAAGATTTCCAGTATTCTACCGGAGAATTTTCGCGTCTTCTAAGTGCAATAAGACTGGCCTCAAAAGTTGTCAACAGAGAAGTAAACAAAGCAGGAATTGTTGACATCACAGGTGCTGCCGGCAATCAGAATATTCAGGGTGAGGAACAGCAGAAACTGGATGTCATTGCTAATGATATTTTTATCACAGCTTTGTCACAAAGAGAAGTTGTCTGCGGAATCGCTTCGGAAGAAAATGATGATTTTATCGACATCAAATGCGGTGAAAATGGTCATTTAAGCAAATACGTTGTTTTAATTGATCCTTTGGACGGCTCATCAAATATTGATGTGAACGTTTCTGTAGGAACAATTTTTTCAATATACAGAAGGGTTAGCGAGCCAGGAACGCCGGTTCAGTTAGAAGATTTCTTACAAAAAGGAATTAACCAGATTGCAGCAGGATACGTAATTTACGGTTCTTCTACAATGATTGTTTATACAACAGGAAATGGAGTGAATGGTTTCACATTAGATCCTTCTTTAGGAACCTATTATCTTTCTCATCCAAATATGACATTTCCAAGAACAGGTAAGATTTACTCCATCAACGAAGGAAATTATATTAAATTCCCTCAAGGAGTTAAAAATTATTTGAAATATTGTCAGATGGAGGAAGGTGATCGTCCGTATACTTCAAGATACATAGGCTCTTTAGTCGCTGATTTTCATAGAAATATGTTGAAAGGTGGAATTTACATTTATCCATCTTATGGTCAATCACCCAACGGAAAATTAAGATTATTATATGAATGTAATCCGATGGCATTTTTGGCTGAACAAGCAGGTGGAAAAGCAACTGACGGTTTCAGAAGAATCATGGAAGTGGAGCCTACCGAACTTCACCAAAGGATACCTTTCTTTGCGGGAAGTATTGATATGGTAGAAAAAGCTGAGGAATTTATGCGAATCGACAGCGTAAAATAAATGAAAGCAGAATATTACCAATATTTATTAAAATTTAAACGCCCGAGTGGAACATCTCGCGGCGTTTTGTATGAAAAGGAGACTTTTATTCTCGAAATTTCGGATGACGGAAAAAAAGGAATAGGGGAGTGTGCTATTTTCAGAGGACTAAGTTTTGATGACCGACCGGATTATGAAGAGAAACTAAAATGGCTTTGTGAAAATATACATCTTGATTTTGAACTTTTAAAACAAGAATTAAAGCAATTTCCGTCAATCTGGTTTGGCTACGAACAGGCAATTTTAAATTTAAAACACGGAAAAAATCTATACTTTCCCAGTAATTTTACGGAAAGAAACTCTTCAATGATGATCAATGGTTTGATCTGGATGGGAGACATCGATTTCATGGAAGAGCAGATCCAGGAAAAACTGGATCAGGGTTTTTATTGTATTAAATTAAAAATCGGAGTTGACTGGAAATCTGAACATGAAATTCTTCAGAAATTAAGACGAAAATTCTCTAAAGATCAGCTTGAACTTCGTGTCGACGCAAATGGTGGATTTTCTAAAGAAGAAGCTAAAATTGTTTTACAGCAATTAGCAAATTTAGATATTCATTCTATTGAACAACCAATAAAAGCCGGAAATTGGAATGATATGGCAGAATTGTGTTCCGAAACTCCAACGCCGATTGCTTTAGATGAAGAATTGATTGGAGTTTTTGATTTTAATGAAAAGAGAGAACTTTTAGAAATTATCAAGCCTCACTATATTATTTTAAAACCATCTTTAATAGGAGGTTTTGTAGGATCAGACGAGTGGATATTTTTAGCTGAACAAAAAAATATCGGTTGGTGGATAACTTCAGCTTTAGAAAGCAATATAGGACTAAATGCTATAGCGCAATACACATTTACAAAAAATAGTGCAATGCCTCAAGGTCTAGGAACGGGGGGACTCTTCACCAATAACTTCAAAAGTGATTTGGAGTTGAAAGGTGATCGATTGTTTTTTAAGTAAAGTAGTTTTTCTAATCAATAAGATTTGTTTTAAAGTTTAAAATTTTGTGATTAAATCACATCTTTTTGGATGAACAGTGCTTTCTTGATATATTCTAAAATATCAGAAAGTCTTCTTTTAACATTTTTCATAATATACAGTTTAATATAGTTTCAAGATTCTGAACAGTTACAAAGGTTGTACCAACTTCGCTATTGCCGAAAAAAAAAGTACTAGTCACTTTATTTTTTGATCTTAAATACATTCAAAAAAAAATTCAAGATTTTTTTTAATTCGTATAAATCTTCATCTCTATGCTTGAGATTCAGGCTTTTCACAATAGGATAAAATCACCTTAAGCAATTCTAAAATTCAGGACTGAGTATTTGATGAAGTGTGGAGACAGAGATGATCTCACAATGATTCAGGATATAGACAGAAATGATTAATAGTTTGTGAAAGTAATTTTGGTTATGTAAAAGTCCGAAAAAATTCTTAATTAAATGTTAATTTAAGATTAAAATTTGCGTTTTTTTTAACCCTTAAATTTTCTTAAATTTGCAAATTGCTGTATAAATTATGCAGCAGCGTAAGTTTACTCTAATGGAAGAAGAAAAAAAATCACTCAATTTTATTGAGCAAATTATAGAAGATGATTTGGCAAACGGTATGAGAAATGATCAGATCCGTTTCCGTTTTCCGCCGGAACCCAATGGTTATCTGCATATAGGTCATACAAAAGCGATCTGCATCAACTTTGGTCTTGGCGAAAAATACAACGCTCCCGTAAACCTTCGTTTCGACGATACAAACCCTGAAAAAGAAGAGCAGGAATTTGTAGATTCTATCATGAAAGATGTTGAATGGTTGGGTTTCAAATGGGATAAAGTTTTGTATGCATCTGATTACTTCCAGCAGCTTTACGATTGGGCAGTGCAGATGATTAAAGATAAAAAAGCTTACGTTGATGAGCAACCTTCTGAAGTAATCACCGAACAAAGAAAAAATCCTTCTGAGCCGGGAATAGAATCACCGTTCAGAAACCGTCCCGTTGAAGAGTCTTTAGAATTATTCGAAAAGATGAAAAATGGCGAGTTTGAAAGTGGTTCAATGTCGCTTCGTGCAAAAATCGACATGGTTTCGCCGAATATGAATATGCGTGATCCTGTGATGTACAGAATTTTGAATAAACCGCATCACAGAACCGGAACCGATTGGAAAATTTATCCGATGTATGATTGGGCACATGGAGAATCTGATTATATAGAGCAGATTTCGCATTCGCTTTGTTCGCTGGAATTTGAAAATCACAGACCGCTTTACGATTGGTACTTAGATCAGGTTTATGATAAAAATAAAGTGAGAAACAAGCAAAGAGAATTTGCTAGGATGAATGTTTCTTATATGATCACTTCCAAAAGAAAACTACAAAGGCTTGTCGCTGAAAATATAGTGACAGGTTGGGATGATCCCAGAATGCCTACGATTTCCGGGATGAGAAGAAAAGGATTTACCCCAACTTCCATCAGGAATTTTATTGATAAAGTGGGAGTTGCCAAAAGAGAAAATCTTATTTCAATTCAGTTATTGGATTTCTGCGTGCGTGAAGATTTGAATAAAGTTGCAAAACGTGTCATGGCAGTTGTAGATCCTGTAAAATTGGTGATTGAAAACTATCCTGAAGGACAGGAATAATGGTTAGAAACAGAAAATAATCCTGAGCAGGAAAATGCCGGAACAAGAAAAGTTCCGTTCTCAAGAGAATTATATATTGAGCGTGAAGACTTTAAAGAAGAAGCGAATAATAAGTTCTTTAGATTAAAATTAGGCGGAGAAGTCCGTTTGAAATCTGCTTACATCATCAAAGCTGAAAGAGT
>Ga0163161_10003797_pt1 | contig 10589 bp, 10 predicted proteins | sample S45metaG_FD_129847 | JGI IMG/M metagenome (GOLD analysis project Ga0163161, IMG submission 129847) | Switchgrass rhizosphere microbial communities from Kellogg Biological Station, Michigan, USA - S4-5 metaG | ecosystem: Host-associated > Plants > Roots > Rhizosphere > Soil | place: USA... | reverse complement strand
GCCGGGCGAAGAAGGCGAGGGCGAGGCTGCCATAGGAGGCCATCAATTGCGCCGTGGGCGAAGAGGCCGGAAAGAAGAGCGACGGGAAGATCAGGCTGGCGGCGGTCGCATAGATATAGAAGTCGTAGAACTCGACCGCCGTGCCGATCAGGCTGGCTGCCAGCACCCGCTTGTGGCGCAGCATCGCACCGATCCCACTCGCTTCCACCTGTTCCCCCCTCGCCATCGTCTATTTCGCCCGCTTCTGGTTCAGCAATTCATAGGCCATCACCGCGCAGGCGACCGCCGCGTTCAGGCTGTCCGCCTTGCCCAGCATGGGCATCTTCACCAGCAGATCGCATTCGGCTTCATAGCTTTCGGGCAGGCCCTGCGCCTCATTGCCGACCAGCAGGAAGCTCGGGCTTTGATAGCGCGGTTCCTGATAGTCATGGGTCGCCTTCAGGCTGGTGCCGATCAGTTCGCCCGGCCCCTGCCGCAGCCAGTGCAGGAACTCGCCCCACCGCGCCTGGGTGATGCTTTGGGTGAAGAGGGCGCCCATGCTGGCGCGCACGGATTCGACCGAAAAGGGGTCGACGCAATCGTCGATCAGGATGAGCCCCCCCGCGCCGACCGCATCGCCGGTGCGCAGGATGGTGCCGAGATTGCCAGGATCGCGCAGCGACTGGGCTACGATCCAGATATCGGCCTTACCCCGGTCGAGCTTCGCCAGCGGGGTCAGCCGGTCGCGATAGACGCCGACCACCGCCTGCGCATTATCCTTGCCGGAGATTTTCGAAAGGATGTCGGGCGTGGTTTCGATGACGTCGCCGCCCGCCGCCTCTATCGCCGCGATCAGGTCGGCGGCGAGCGGATGCGTCGATCCGGCGTGGAACAGCATTTCCGGCAGCACGCCTTCCTTGCGGGCTTCGGTCAGGATGCGCAACCCTTCGGCGAGGAACAGCCCCTCGGCCTTGCGAAACTTCTTTTCGCGCAAGGAGCGGACGCGCTTCACCAGCGGGTTGGAAAATCCGGTGATCTCGCGTGCCACGTTCCTGTCTCAAGCCTTTTGAATGTCCGCCGAAGCGGCTTCTCTATAGGCGGATCGCGAAAAAGGGTAGGGGGCTTGGGATAGGACGGGGAATGGCCCTTCCCGTCATTCCAGCGACAGCTGGAATCTCAGCAGAGGGTGTGTGACATGGTCTGAGGCCCACGCATTCGCTGGGGTGATGCGGGATGGTGAGAAGCGTCCCTATGCCGCATTGCAGCCGTCGTGCCGGGCGACGGCGATCCGGTTGCGGCCGGATCGCTTGGCCTCGTAGAGCGCCATGTCCGCTACTGCCAGCCAGCTCTCGCAGGTCGGCCAGTCGCCGCGCAGTGCGGCCACGCCGAAGCTCGCCGTGGCGTGCAGCGGCGGCGAGCCGGGGATTTCGGTCGCGGCGATGGCGTCGCAGAATCGTTGCGCTGCCTTGGCCGCGTCGTCCTCACCCGTTTCGGGGAGCAATATGCCGAATTCTTCCCCGCCCAACCGGCCAAGCGAATCGCTGGGCCGCTGGAGGCCGACGCAAAGCTGGGCAATGCTGCGGATGACCTGATCTCCGGCGGGGTGGCCGTGCGTGTCGTTGATCAGCTTGAAATGATCGATGTCGAACAGCAGCAGGCTGGCGGGCCGCTGATGCCGTTCGAACAGGGCGATGGCGCGGTTCATTTCATTGAGGAAGGCGCGGCGGGTAAGTGCTCCGGTCAGATGATCGCGTTCCGCGATCCGGCGCAGTTCCAGTTGCTCGACCACCAGCGCCGCCAGATTGCGCAGGATGGCGATCTGGCCGGGGTCGAACTGGCGCGGCACGGTGTCGATCGCGCAGAGCGAGCCGATATTATAGCCGTCGGGCGTCTCCAGCGGGATGCCGGCATAGCTGCGGATATTGGGATCGCCCGTCACCAGCGGATTGTCGCAAAAGCGCGCATCCTCCCGCGCATCGGTCACGACCATCGGCGCGCGCTGGCGGATGGTATGGTCGCAAAAGGCGACGTCGCGGGAGGTTTGCTCCGCATCGAGGCCCGACAGCGCCTTGAACCATTGTCGGTCCGCGTCCACCAGCGAGACCGCCGAAATCGGCACGCCCAATATGTTGCGTACCAGATCGGTTATGCGATCGAAGGAAGGCTCTCGCGGCGTGTCCAGAACCTCGTAGCGATCAAGCGCGGCCATGCGCGCCGGTTCGTCCGTCAGTTTGGGATCGAGCATTGCCAAGACACCTCAATAGGTGACGCAGTTCCCCTGCGTCCCGCGACTCTCTTTCTTATCATGTAATAATCGCTCGGGGGCGCTTAACAAAGTTTTGGCGGCGGCAATCTGCCTTATTCCTCGCCGAACTTGTCCTCGACCAGCGTGACCAGCTTGCCCAGCGAATCGGCCGCTTCGGGGCCGGTGGCGCTGATGGTGATGGAATCGCCCATCGCCGCGCCCAGCATCATCAGCCCCATGATTGAGGTGCCGGTGACTTCGCTGCCGTCCTTGCGCACGGTGATCTGGGCGGGCAGGCCGCTGGCCAGGGTCACGAATTTCGCGCTGGCGCGGGCGTGCAGGCCCCGCCGGTTGCTGATCCTGACTTCCTGGCTGATTTCGCTCATGTAGTGCTACCCAACAGTTCCGATGCGACGCTGATATATTTCTGACCCGCTTCCCGCGCCGCGGCAACGGCCTGGCGCACGTCCATGACCTTGCGCGCGCTTTCCAGACGGATCAGCATGGGCAGGTTGATGCCCGCGATCACCTCGATCTCCCCCGCCTTCAGCAGCGAAATGGCGAGGTTGGAGGGGGTTCCGCCGAACAGGTCGGTCAACAGGATCACGCCCGATCCGTCATTGACCCGCTCGACCGCGCCCGCAATGTCGGCGCGGCGCATCTCCATATCATCTTCAGGACCGATGCAGATGGTCTCGATCTGCTGCTGCGGACCGACCACATGCTCCATTGCGACGACAAATTCCGTCGCCAGCGCCCCATGTGTGACAAGTACCAGTCCTATCATCTACTTACGTGGCCCACCTGTTTTCATGATATTGCTTTCGGGCCTCCCGGTCTGCGCTTCTCCAGGGCGTCCTGGGGCGCTGATTCCATATTGCGGTGCGAGACCGTGGGCGAAAAGCCCGCGTCTTGCAAGTGTCTCGCGACACGTTCGGCGACATGAACCGACCGATGCCGCCCGCCCGTACAGCCGAAAGCAACGGTAATATAGCTTTTTCCGCTCTCCGCATAACGGGGCAGCAGCAGGGTCAGCAATTGCTCGATCCGTTGCAGCGCCTCCTCATAGGCCGGGTCGCCCATAACATAGGCGGCGACATCCGGATCAAGCCCCGTCTTGGGCCGCAGGGATTCCTCCCAATGGGGATTGCGCAGAAACCGCATGTCGAACATCAGGTCGGCATTCAGCGGCACGCCCCGCGAATAGCCGAAGGACAGAATCGTCAGGACGGGGTCCGACAGCCCTTCGCGGGCGAAGCGGTTGCGGATTTCCTGTTGCAGCGCATTGCTGCTAAGGCTGCTGGTGTCGATAACCTGGCTTGCCCAGCGGCGCAGCGGTTCGGTCAGCTCGCGTTCGCGGGCGATGCCATGGGCGGCCGGGCGATCGGCCGCAAGCGGATGGCGGCGCCGCGTCTCGGCAAAGCGGCGTTCCAGTTCCGCGCCCGAACAGTCGAGGAACAGCGTTTCCACATCATGGCCATATTTCGTCCGCAACGCCTTAATGCGCTGCACGATGGCGGCTGCGTCGAACCCGCGCGTGCGCGCATCTATGCCGAGCGCCAGCGGACGGTCATCCCCCTCGTCATGGCCGTGGGGAATCGGCGTGTCGAGCAGACGATCGAGTAGCACCAGCGGTAGATTGTCGACCACTTCCCAGCCCATGTCCTCCAGCGTCTTGAGCGCGGTGGTCTTACCGGCGCCCGACAGGCCGGAAACGAGCAATATGGTCTTCGGCGTATCCGGATTCACGACGGTCCCATGCTCCTGAGGCCCATATTCTTGACCGCCAGTTCCACCTTGATCGGGGCGGACGCCTCGAACGGCGCAATCCGGACCAGGGGAACGTCGACCCCGGCAATGGCGCGCACCGCGGGGTCCAGCGGCATGCGCTCGATCGCGTCGCTCAGTTCGACGGCGAGCGCCACCGGCGCATTGTCGGCATGCGGAACGTCGATCAGGCCCAGGCCGCGCACCTCCATCATGCCAACGATCCGGTCGGGCGCGCGGGCGAACAGGCGGCCCTCAATTTCCAGCACGCGGGTGTAATCGTCGCTCACCAGCACGGCGCCGCGATCGATCAGCCGCAGCGCCAGATCGGACTTGCCCATGCCGCTTGGGCCGCAGAGCAGCACGGCCCGGCCGTTGATCGCCACGCTGGTCGCGTGCAGGGTTTCGGAAGAGGGTGTCGACGCCATATCGCCTTATCGCTTTGCCGCCATATTAGCTCTTGTTGGCGCTGGTGAAAATCGAATTGAGCGGGCGCGTCCCAATTGGGGGCAAGCCTGAGACTGTCTGAAAATGTTCGGAAGAGGGCCGGCGCCGCCATGTGCCGAATGGCGCGTTCCCAAACAGATTTTCATTCCGACACGATGCCGGGGTCGCGCTCCACCGCCATGGGCAGGCGCAGGATGAAACAGGCGCCGCGCTGCGCATTTTCGCGGTCGGCGATACTGATCTTGCCCTGATGTCCCTCCACGATCGAGCGGGCGATGGCGAGGCCAAGGCCGCTATGCTTGCCGAACGCCTCATTTTCCGGCCGGACGCTATGGAAGCGGCGAAAGACATGCTCGCGCTCGGCCGGGGGGACGCCGGGACCTTCATCCTCGACGCTGACCAGCACTTCCCTGTCCGCCACCGTCGCGACGATCTGGACCAGCCCGCCATCGGGGGAGAAGGAGACGGCATTATCGATCAGATTGTCGAGCACGCGAATGATCCGCTGCTCCTCGCCCAGCACGACGGCGACATTCTTGCGCGGCCGGGCAAAGGCCAGCCGCACGCCCCGCGGCACGCCGCGCGCCTCGCGGGCAACGATCATCTTTTCGATCAGCAGCCCCAGGTCGATCGGTTCGAAACGGGTGCGGGACAGCTGGGCGTCGATCCGGGACGCTTCGGCAATGTCGGTGACCAGCCGGTCGAGCCGCCGCACGTCATCCTGCGCGATCGCCATCAGCTGTTCCCGCAGTTCCGGCTTGTCGACCCGGTCAAGCGCGTCGAGGGCAGAGCGGAGCGAGGCGATGGGATTTTTCAACTCATGGCTGACATCGGCGGCAAAGGCGTCGGTGGCGTCGATCCGCTGCCGCAGCGCATGGCTCATGTCGGACAGAGCGCGGGCGAGCATGCCGATCTCGTCGCGCCGGTCGGGCAGGCGCGGCACCGTGACTTCCCGCGCCCGGCCCAGCCGCACGCGAACCGCAGCGCGGGCGAGGCGCTGGAGCGGCTGGACGATGGTGCGCGCCAGGAAGAGGGAGAGCAGCACCGAAGCCAGCACGGCCGCGGCAAGGACCATGCCCAGGCGAAAGCGCTCGGCCCGGACGGTGCGCGTTATGTCGCGGGCATTTTCCGTCGCCAGCAGGCTGGTGCCGTCCTTCACGTTCAGCGCGGCGGAGATCATGAAGGTGCGATCGGGCGCGTAGCGATTGAGCGCCTGCGTCTGTCCGGTCTTGCGGGCGAGCACGAGTTCGGGCCAGGATTGCGCCCGGTCGACGGCCGGCTCCTCGAAATTGGGCGGTCGATCGGCAGAAACGACGCGATCGATCGCCTTGTCAAGGAAGCGGGCGACATGGCGCTGCCATTCCTCCTCTTCCGGCAGGCGCAGACGGTAGCGGGGCGCGTTCATGCTGAAGCTGTCCGCGACCAGCTGGCCTTCCCGGTCATAGCGGCGAACCCGGTCGCCGGTCTGCCGGGAATAGGCCGCGATGAGGGCGTTCTGCCGGTCTGCGGGGGCGTTTTCCAGGCCAATGGCAAGCAGCTTCAATTCGCGCGCGGATTGTTGCAGCCGGTCATCGACGATCCGCGTGCGATAGCTGTCGAGATAGAAGAAGCCGCCCGCGAGCAAAGCCAGCGCGAATACGTTGACCGCCAGGATCCGCGGGGTCAGGCTGATCCGGCCGGACCAGCTCCATCCCATGCCCGCGTCAGACCTCTTCGGAGAAACGGTAGCCGGCGCCATATAGGGTATCGATTGCGTTGAATTCGGAGTCGACTTCGCGGAATTTGCGGCGAAGGCGTTTGATGTGGCTGTCGATGGTGCGGTCGTCGACATAGACGTCATCCTGATAGGCGGCATCCATCAGCTGGTTGCGGTTCTTGACCACGCCGGGGCGGGTGGCCAGCGTTTCCAGAATGAGGAATTCGGTGACGGTCAGCGTGACGTCGCGGCCGCTCCATTTGACGCGGTGACGGGCCGGATCCATTTCCAGCCGTCCGCGAACGATGGGATCGGCGACCGGCTCGTCGGGCGGGCTGTCGGTGCGGCTGACTTCCGCCCGGCGCAGGATCGCCCGGATGCGCGCGATCAGCAGGCGCTGGGAAAAGGGTTTGGAGATATAATCGTCGGCGCCCATGGCGAGACCCAGTGCCTCGTCCAGCTCATCGGCCTTGGATGTCAGGAAGATAACCGGCATCTGGCTCTTCTCGCGCAGCCGCCGAAGCAGTTCCAGCCCGTCCATCTGCGGCATCTTGATGTCGAACACCGCCAGATCGGCGGGGTTTTCGACCAGTGCCTTCAGCGCGGCCTCCGGGTCCGAATAGAGGCGCGTCAGGAACCCTTCGGTCTGCAACGCAATGGATACAGAGGTCAGGATATTCTTGTCGTCGTCCACCAGCGCGATGGTTGCGGTCATGCCATGTCCCAAAATCGTCCGGCCAAAACCACCAGTTACAAGAATGTGGCTCGGCTGCTTCCAGCGTTAGACGATGCCGGCTGCGCTCGCAAGGAAGGCTGAAGCAGGCGGGTTATGCGGTGTAGCCGTGGGAATTCGGGATAAATGCAGCAGTTGCGGAGTTTACCGGGGTTTGACGGGTCACCTGCAAATGCTTATTGCCGCTGCGTTTGCAATAGATGGCGCCATGCGACACAAGATCGCGACGCCGGGAGGCGAACCGGCCGTAAGCATGATAAGGTGACGGCCGCACATAATGATATTCAGGAGCAAAGGCGTGCAGGCCAAATCCTCTTCCACCCTCGATCAACAGGGTATTTCCACTCAGGCCGTTCAATATTGGAATCTGGGCACCGCGCCTCTGGTCGAAGCTGCGCTTGCGAATGGCGAAGGCATTTTGGCGAAGGACGGCCCGCTGGTCGTCAAAACCGGCAAGCACACCGGCCGCAGCGCCAGCGACAAGTTCATCGTCAAGGATGCGGAAACCGAAAACACCGTCTGGTGGGGCAAGACCAATGTGCCCATGACGCCGGAACATTTTGCGGCGCTGAAGGCCGATTTCTTTGCCGCTCTGGGCCAGAAGGACAAGCTCTACGTCGCCGATCTGTTCGGCGGTTCGCAGCCGGAGCATCGGGTCAGGGTGCGCGTCATCAATGAACTGGCCTGGCACAATCTTTTCATCCGCACTCTGCTGGTTCGCCCGGCGGCGGAGGAACTGGCGAGTTTTGCCCCCGAATATACGATCATCGACCTGCCGACCTTCCAGGCCGACCCCGCCCGCCACGGCACCCGCAGCGAAACCGTGATCGCCGTCAACTTCACTGAAAAGCTGATCCTGATCGGCGGCACCCGCTATGCCGGCGAGATGAAGAAGTCTGTGTTCGGCATCCTGAACTATCTGCTGCCGACCCATGGCGTGATGCCGATGCACTGTTCGGCCAATATCGGACCGAACGGCGATACCGCCGTCTTCTTCGGCCTGTCGGGCACCGGCAAGACCACTTTGTCGGCCGACGCTTCCCGGACCCTGATCGGCGACGACGAGCATGGCTGGTCGGATACCGCGGTCTTCAATTTCGAGGGCGGTTGCTATGCCAAGATGATCAACCTGTCGGCCGAGGCCGAGCCGGAGATCTTCGCCACCACCAAGCGTTTCGGTACGGTGCTGGAAAATGTCGTGATCGACGAGGAAACGCGTGAGATCGACCTGGACGACAACAGCCTGGCGGAGAATAGCCGCGGTTCCTATCCGATCGACTTCATCCCGAACGCTTCGGAAAAGAATCTGGGGCCGGTGCCGAAGAACATCATCTTCCTCACCGCCGACGCTTATGGCGTGCTGCCGCCGATCGCGCGTCTGACGCCGGATCAGGCCATGTATCATTTCCTGTCGGGCTACACCGCGCGCGTTGCGGGCACCGAGATCGGCGTGACCGAACCTTCGGCGACCTTCTCGACCTGCTTCGGTGCGCCGTTCATGCCGCGTCATCCGTCCGTCTACGGCAATCTGCTCAAGGAGCGGATCAACAAGGGCGGCGTCACCTGCTGGCTGGTGAACACCGGATGGACCGGTGGCAAATACGGCGTCGGCAAGCGCATGCCGATCAAGGTGACCCGCGCTCTGCTCAACGCCGCGCTCGACGGCAGCCTTAACGGCGCGGAATTCCGGACCGATCCCAATTTCGGTTTCCAGGTTCCGGTGGCGGTGCCGGGCGTGGATTCCGCCATGCTCGATCCGCGCGCAACCTGGGCCGACAAGGCCGCCTATGACGAAACGGCGGGCAAGCTGGTGAAGCAGTTCGTCGATAATTTCGCCCAATTTGTGGACCATGTGGACGAATCGGTTCGGGGTGCCGCGCTGACCGCTGCCTGAGCCGCGAAACCGGCTGCGGATTTGGAGCAGGGGTCGGGAGACGGCGTCTCCCGGCCTCTTTTTCTTTCTGTCCGCGTGACGGAGTGCTATTCTGCAGCGAACTTTCAACGGGATCTGTCTTATGGCTATGTTCGATGATCTTATGAGCAATATGGGCGGGTTGGAGGCGATTGCCGCCAGGATGGGTCTGCAACCGGAACAGATGCAGGCGCTGATGAGCGAAATCGGCGGCAAGATCGCATCGGGCGAGACCGATGTCGCGGCACTCGCTACGACGGCCGCCGAACATGGCGTGTCGGCCGATAAGTTGCAGGAACTTTTCGCCCATTTTGGCGGTCCCGAAGCGATCATGGCAAAGATCGGAGGCCTGTTCGACCGTGATGGCGATGGAAATCCGATAAATGAACTGGGCAATCTGGCCAAGGGACTTTTCGGTTAAGTCATTTACCGTTAAACAAAAATTGCGTGGGACGTCCTTTTATCGGACGATCTTTGGGCATACCCATGTTGGGGTATGTCTTTTGTTACATAAATGACTATGGCCCTGCCGCCGGGGCGAACGTGCTTGCGTTCGCGAGCAAGGGAAGATGGTCATGATCGGGGACATGCTGCGGAGCAGCGCGGTCATTGCGGCACTATGGGGCAGCAATGCGCAGGCGCAGGACTATTTCGCGGGAGATAGACGGCAGGACGGATCGTGCGTTCATGACGAGATCGCGGCCATGCAGCAGCGCGGCGAAATCCCCTGCTGCGTTCCGTCCCGACGAGCCTCTCCGCGGACATGCCCGCGCGCCTAGGGCGTAAACTGATCGATAGCGCGTTCGAGGTTAAGGCAAAAAGGCCTGGTCCGAGGAGAGGTGGCGCAGGAATATGTCGATATTTCAAGCCCTCTCAACGCCGGGATGGGCCTTTTGCTGGTTGAGAGAAAGCGATAGAACAAAGTCTCCGGCATTCGGTCCGATGCAACCGGGTCGGACCATGCTCCGGGATTACGGTCCCCTCAGGTCCGGCTGATAGCCAGCTTTCGCGCCGACAAGTTTTTTTCGCCTTGCCTTCATGCGGCCCAGGGGGCATTCGCGCTGCATAGCTTATTGCGAAGCCCACGCAACTGACGCTCTCTGAAGCGCCGGTCGCCCCGGATTTGGCAAAGGAAAAGGTTTTGAACGACGTGACCATCGAAAAGCCGGTGCTGGAACCGACCGGCGCGCTCTCCGTGGAAACCGTGCTGTCGGTGAAGCACTGGAACGAGCATCTGTTCAGCTTCCGCATCACGCGGCCCGCCAGCTTCCGTTTCCGGTCGGGCGAGTTCGTCATGATCGGCTTGCAGGGTGACAATGGCAAGCCGCTGCTGCGCGCCTATTCCGTGGCCAGTCCCGCCTGGGACGAGGAATTGGAGTTCCTGTCGATCAAGGTGCAGGATGGCCCGTTGACCTCCAAGCTCCAGCTGATCCAGCCGGGGGACCAGATCTATCTGGGCCGCAAGCCGACCGGCACGCTGGTGACGGACGCGCTGCTGCCGGGCAAGCGGCTGTTCATGCTGTCGACCGGCACTGGCCTTGCGCCCTTTCTCAGCCTGGCGCGCGATCCGGACGTTTATGAATTTTACGAGCAGGTCGTGGTGGTCCATTCGGTCCGCCGGGTGAGCGATCTGGCGTTCCATGACGAGCTGACGGGCAAGCTGGCGGAGGACCCGCTGGTGTCGGAGCAGGCGGCGGCGCAGTTCCATTATGTCCCGACAGTCACGCGGGAGCCGTTCCGCAACAATGTGCGGATCGACAAGCTGATGGAAACGGGTGCTTTGTTCGAGGGTATTCCGGGCGAGCAGAAG
>Ga0163161_10003795_pt1 | contig 10592 bp, 9 predicted proteins | sample S45metaG_FD_129847 | JGI IMG/M metagenome (GOLD analysis project Ga0163161, IMG submission 129847) | Switchgrass rhizosphere microbial communities from Kellogg Biological Station, Michigan, USA - S4-5 metaG | ecosystem: Host-associated > Plants > Roots > Rhizosphere > Soil | place: USA: Michigan... | reverse complement strand
GGTAGCAGACGCAGGCGGGAGTGTGTCCGGGAGTCGAAATCACCTCGACCTCAAGCTCGCCGAGGTTGAACCGCTCGCCGTCGCTGAATAGCTCGTCGAAATCGCTGTCGAATCCCTCGACGCCCAGCATCGGCCCGAAAGCCTCGCGAACGTCGCGGATGTGCTCACCGATACCGATGCGGGCGCCTGTACGCTCCTTGATTACAGGTGCTCCGGACATATGGTCGGCGTGGGCGTGCGTTTCGAGACTCCAGCCGATCGTCCAGCCCTCCGCCTCCGCCACGGCCAGCACTTTATCGACTGATTTAGTGGAAGTCCGCCCGCCCGCGGGGTCGTAATCGAGGACCGGATCGATGACTGCCGCGTGGCCCGTCGCTGGATCGGCGACGAGGTGCGTCACCGTATTGGTCGCTTCGTCGAAGAAGCTGCGGATTTCTGGCGGGCGCCCCATGACCTCAATTTGGCTAAAATCGACGCCTCGTCAAACCGTTGGCATTCCCGGCCTTGCCCCAATGCGCCATGCGTTCCATATTTGGGACATAACGATCTGGCCGGATGGATGTTAACCCGTTCAACAGCTTGATTGTGCAATAAGGCTGGCTAGCATTAGGCCGGCTTGGGCAAGGAAGAATATGACGAAGCTTTCCGGCGGCGACAGCAAGAGCACACTTTACTGCTCCTTCTGCGGTAAGTCGCAGCACGAGGTCAGGAAGCTGATCGCAGGTCCGACGGTGTTCATCTGCGATGAATGCGTCGAGCTGTGCAACGACATCATCCGCGAGGAGAGCAAGTCCGCTCTCGTCAAGACTCGCGACGGCGTCCCGACGCCGGCGGAGATCTGCAAGGTTCTCGACGATTACGTCATCGGCCAGTCACGGGCGAAACGCGTGCTCTCGGTTGCGGTTCATAACCATTACAAGCGGCTCAGCCATGGCGCCAAAAATGGCCCGGAGGTCGAGCTTGCCAAATCCAACATCCTGCTGATCGGCCCGACCGGCTGCGGCAAGACCTTGCTGGCGCAAACGCTGGCGCGAATCCTCGACGTGCCTTTCACCATGGCGGATGCGACGACGCTGACCGAGGCCGGCTATGTCGGTGAGGATGTCGAAAACATCATCCTGAAGCTGCTGCAGGCCAGCGACTATAATGTCGAAAAGGCGCAGCGCGGCATCGTCTACATCGACGAAATCGACAAGATTTCGCGGAAATCCGACAATCCGTCGATCACTCGCGACGTGTCGGGTGAAGGGGTCCAGCAGGCGCTGCTCAAGCTGATGGAAGGCACCACGGCCTCCGTTCCGCCGCAGGGCGGCCGCAAGCACCCGCAGCAGGAATTCCTGCAGGTCGACACGACCAACATCCTGTTCATCTGTGGCGGCGCTTTCTCGGGCCTCGAAAAGATCATTGGCGACCGCCTGCAGGGCAAGTCGATCGGGTTCGGCGCCTATGTCGCCGCGCCGGAAGAGCGGCGTACCGGCGAGACGCTGAGGCATACAGAACCGGAAGATTTGCTGAAGTTCGGCCTGATTCCCGAGTTCATCGGCCGTTTGCCGGTCATCGCGACGCTTGAGGACCTGGACGAGGAAGCTTTGGTCAAGATCCTGGTCGAGCCGAAGAACGCGCTGGTGAAGCAGTACCAGAAACTGTTCGACATGGAGGAGGTCGAGCTCGGCTTCTCCGAGGAAGCGCTTGGCGCGGTTGCCCGCAAGGCGATCGACCGCAAGACCGGCGCTCGCGGCCTCCGCTCGATCCTCGAGGGCATATTGCTCGATACCATGTTCGATTTGCCCTCGATGGACGGCGTCGACGAGGTGCATATCGACAAGGACGTGGTCGAAGGCCGCAAGGAACCGGTCCGCGTCTATGCCAAGAAGGACAAAGCGTCAGCCACTTCGGGCGACGCGGCCTAAGTGCTTCGGCTTCCCGCGGCCCTCGCGGAGCCGCGCAATCCCTTAAGGGCCATTGCTTTCGGCTGGTTGCTTGCCTGTCCGATAAGCCTCATGCTGTCGGCGCTGGTTAACTGGCTTCTTCCGTCGGCGGGGCAGCCCAGTTTCGATGCCGGCGGCTCATTCCTGCTGTTCCTGCTGGTCGTCTTCTCGCCCTTCGTTGAGACGTTGATCATGGCGGTCGTACTTGAGGTGCTGCTGCGCTTGGTGCGGCCGCCGATTGCCATCGCCTTGAGCTCACTCGGCTGGGGCGTCGCCCACAGCCTTGAGACTCCGGCCTGGGGCCTGGTCATCTGGTGGCCGTTCCTGATTTTCTCGACGCTCTATGTCACGTGGCGACAACGTTCGGTCTGGGCTGCAATCGCTATCGTCTTCTGCGTCCACGCGCTGCAGAATCTGGGTCCAGCCCTTTGGATCCTGTTCAATCAAACCTAGGGAAGAGTGCGGGCGTCGAAAGCCGATAGGCGTCGAACGATGCGCCAAACGTCTCGGACAGCAAACGGTCCTCCACGCGTGTGCGGATGATCGTTCCCCACAGGTAGACCGGAATAGCCACGATCAGCTGGAGATAGTGACCGGCCGCGATCGCGAGCGCCAGCATGTAGAACAGCAAGCCCAGATAAATCGGGTGGCGAAGGTAGGCGTAAGGCCCCGCGCGGACCAGTTCATGGTCCGGCCGCATCCGCGCATCGATGCTCCAGTTCTTATTCAAGGCCCGGGCGCTGGCATAGAACAGCCAGACCGCTCCAATGCCGAAGAACCCGACGACGGCCGTGCCGATCATCGCGGCGGGAGTTGTCGATCCCAGGTCCGGGTGAATCGGGCCGATACAGGCCATGAAAATGCCGATGACCTGTACGACCACCCCGGCACGTGCGCGCGGATCCAGGCGCTGCCGGCCCCTTTCGCGGCCACGCCGTATCGCCGTGACGATGACGAGGGCGCCGAAGACGACGCTCAGGAGCTGGAACATCGCCAATTCAATCGGCGCAACGGGGAAGGCCAGGGTCATGCCCACCCGAATACAGCAAGTGTATTAGCCAAACAATACGGATGAGCCTCGGTTGCGCTTGTAGGAGGTGCCGCCCATATGGGCATGATGAGCCGTACTCTTCCGATCCTTCCGCTTCGCGACATCGTCGTTTTTCCGAATCGCATCGTCCCGCTGTTCGTCGGGCGCGATAAATCGGTCGCGGCGTTGGAAGCCGCCATGGCCGCCGACAAGGAATTGTTCCTGGTCGCCCAGCTCGACCCGTCGGAGGACGATCCCGACCGCGACGCACTGTATGAGCTTGGCGTGATAGCCAGCGCCATGCAGCTGTTGAAGCTGCCCGACGGCACCGTTCGCGTGCTCGTCGAGGGCGCCAAGCGCGCGAAACTGACTAACCTCGTCCAGCGCGGCGACTATCTCGCGGCCGAGGTCGAGGAAGTCGACGAAGAGGGTTCTGAGGGCCCTGAGGCACAGGCGCTGATGCGCTCCGTCATCGATCAGTTCGAGAATTACGCGAAACTCAACAAGCGCTTGCCGGCAGAGACCAGCATCCAGCTGACCGAGATCGACGATCCGTCGATCCTGGCCGACGCGGTCGCTTCCAGCCTGTCGATCAAGGTCGCCGACAAACAGGCGCTGCTTGGCGAGCTCAATCCCGCGCGCCGGCTCGAGATGGTTTTCGCATTCATGGAGGGCGAGCTTGGAGTCCTGCAGGTCGAGAAGAAAATCCGCAGCCGCGTGAAGCGGCAGATGGAGAAGACCCAGCGCGAATATTATTTGAACGAGCAGCTGAAGGCGATCCAGCGCGAGCTCGGTAATGAAGAAGGCGAGGGCGGCGACGAGCTCGTCGAGCTGGCCACCAAGATTCGCAAGACGCGCCTGTCCAAGGACGCCCGCGTCCGCGCCAATGCAGAGCTGAAGAAGCTCAAGGGCATGGCGCCGATGAGCGCGGAAGCGACGGTTGCCCGCAATTATCTCGACGTGCTGCTCGGCCTGCCATGGGGCAAGAAGAGCCGCCTGAAGCGCGACATCGCCGAGGCGCAGGCCGTGCTCGATGAGGACCATTACGGCCTTGAGAAGGTCAAGGACCGGATCGTCGAGTATCTCGCGGTCCAGGCACGGACCAACAAGCTCAAGGGGCCAATCCTCTGCCTCGTCGGACCTCCGGGCGTCGGCAAGACCTCGCTCGGCCGCTCGATCGCGCGGGCAACAGGCCGAGAGTTCGCCCGCCAGTCGCTAGGCGGCGTTCGCGACGAAGCCGAAATTCGCGGCCACCGCCGCACCTACATCGGCTCGCTGCCGGGCAAGATCATGGCCAACCTCAAGAAGGCCGGCACCAGCAATCCGCTTTTCCTGCTCGACGAGATCGACAAGCTCGGCACGGATTTCCGCGGAGATCCGGCTTCGGCGCTTTTGGAAGTGCTCGATCCGGAGCAGAACAGCCGTTTCCAGGACCATTACCTGGAGCTGGATTACGACCTCAGCGACGTGATGTTCGTCACGACCGCCAACTCGCTCGACATGCCGCAGCCCTTGCTCGACCGCATGGAGATCATCCGGCTCGAGGGCTACACCGAGGACGAGAAGGTCGAGATCGCCAAGCGCCACCTGATTCCGAAGCAGCTGGAAGCGCACGGGGTGAAGGACGGCGAACTCATCATCACGGATGAGGGCCTGCGCGGCGTCATTCGCCACTATACGCGGGAAGCCGGCGTCCGGACGCTGGAGCGCGAACTGGCCAAGATCGCCCGCAAGTCGCTGCGCCGGATCCTGGAAGGCAAAACCGAGAAGGTTGAGCTGACAATGGCTAACCTCTCCGATTTCCTGGGCGTTCGTAAGTTCCGTTACGGCGTCGGCGAGGAAGAGGACCAGATTGGCGCGGTTACCGGGCTCGCCTGGACCGAAGTCGGCGGAGAATTGCTGACAATCGAAGCCGTGACGGTGCCCGGTAAGGGCCAGATCAAGACCACCGGCAAGCTCGGCGAAGTCATGCAGGAATCCGTCCAGGCGGCCTGGAGCTTCATCAAGGCGCGATCGCCTGCGTACGGCGTCAAGCCGAGCGTCTTCGCGCGCAAGGACATTCACGTGCACTTGCCCGAAGGCGCGGTGCCCAAGGACGGACCGTCCGCTGGAGTCGGCATGGTCACGGCCATGGTTTCGACGCTGACCGGTACCCCGGTGCGTCGTGACGTCGCCATGACCGGCGAGGTGACTCTGCGCGGCCGCGTCCTGCCGATCGGCGGTCTCAAGGAGAAGCTGTTGGCCGCACTTCGCGGCGGCATCGGGACGGTACTGATCCCAGCTGAAAACGAGAAGGACCTGGCGGAGATACCGGCGTCCGTGAAAGACAATCTGGAGATTATCCCCGTCAGTCATGTCGATGAAGTATTGGCTCGCGCTTTGACCGCGGAGCTGGAGGCAATCGAATGGACCGAAGCGGATGAACATGCCGCCGAACCCGTCGTCCACCCGAACGCTTCGTCGGAAAGTCCCGCCGTTCGTCATTAAGGGTTTTGACTTGCGTTAGGGTTTGGGCCTTAAGCTCACGGTTTGTGCGTCCGCGAGTCCCGCGGCAAAGCTCGGGAGTGGGGAATGAACAAGCAGGATCTCATCGGGCAAGTGGCAGACCGTGCAGGACTCAGCCGGAACGACAGCGCCCGCGCCGTCGAAACCATGCTGGAGGTCATCACCTCCGCCCTGAAGCGCGGCGATGAGGTTCGGCTGGTCGGCTTTGGCAACTTTTCCGTGACTCGGCGCAAGGCCTCGACTGGCCGCAACCCGCGCACCGGCGAGCCGATGCAGATCAAAGCCAGCTCTCAGCCGAAGTTCCGCCCGGGCAAGATCCTCAAGGACGCCGTTCAGTAGTTTACAGGCGGGGCGGGCTCTTCTAACAGCCGCCGTCCGATTGGCATGGGCGCGTAGCTCAGCGGTAGAGCACACCCTTCACACGGGTGGGGTCACAGGTTCAATCCCTGTCGCGCCCACCATGCCATTCGACTTGCGCTGCTTCGTTATGCGCGCATAGTCTCAACTGTATCTCATTGGCTTGGCGGGCGCATATGCATACCCGGCTGATCCTCGCTGGACTGTTGCTGACTGGCACTGCCCCGGCTGGTGCGCTTCCACCCGCAACCAGCTTCGAACAGAAAGTCGTGGCGATCATGAGCGCCGGCGGTTCTGCCGATCTCATTCAGTCGCGGCTCGATCGCGTGGGTTCAACGCAGCCGCTCACGTCCGACCAGCAGGTGGCGATCGAGGCGCTGGGTACCTTGGTTCGCGGCAAGGTCAAACCTAATGGCTTGTCGGTTGCCGAGGCCGAGGCGTTCGCGGCTCGCCATCCCGGTTCGCCCGCATCTGCTTTCCTGGTGGCGGAGGCGGCGCTGGCCAATAATGAACCGCAGCGGAGCGCCGACACCCTGATCGCCGCGGCTGTGCATGCCGGTTCCCTGATCCAACTGATTTCGCCGACGGCGGTTTCCAAGCTCGCGGATGAGTTGGATGCGCTTTCGGATCGGGACCGGACGGCCGCATTGGCCAAGGCGCTGTTATACGGCCATTGGGCGCGGGGCTCGCCGAGTTTGAGATCGTTCCTTGCGCTGGCCGCGATCAGGGATGAGCTTGCCGCCGGCAGGCTCGATCGCGCCCGCGCCTTGCTGGTCGTCATCAAGAGTCCCGCGACGTTTCACGAATTCCTGATCGACGAACGCCTGGCGCCACTGCGCGTCGATGTCGAACGCATTGCGGGCTTACATCTTGAACACGCCTGGCAGGACTATCTGGATGGCGCCGGGACGGATTGGGTCAGTCGTGGCGACGTAATTTCCGCGGCCGCTTATGTCGAGGCGCTTAAGCAAGCAAACCAATATGAGGCGCTTGCCGATGCGTTCTTGCCCCGCTTCCTGAAGGGCTACAATTGTCCAAGCGACCTGGTGGCGAGAACCATCGGAGCGGACCTTGCCGACAGCCTGGCAAGGGCTGGGCGCTGGGCCAAATCCGATGACATCATTCGTCGTTCGGGCGGCGTGTCGCCGGCAATCTACGCCGCAACCCTCCTGGAGCGGGGTAATTTCGGGCAGGCTGAAGCCCTCCTGAGCCGGTCGCTGAAGGCAGCGGGACTGCCAAAATCGAAGACGGACGAAAAAGCGCTGGCGTGGCTGCGGGCGGCTGATTCCTGCGCCGCATTTCGAGGCGGCCGCCCGGCAACCGTGACTTACGACCCGGCATTGCTGGACGTATCCCCGCGTCTATTCGTGTTGCTCTGCCTCGATCGCGCGCCTGAGGCACAAGCGGCGCTGATCGCCGCCCTGTCCAGCGAAGACGAGCGCGCGGACGCTCTGCGCTGGGTTCAGCCGTTCAAGGATCAGCCCGTACAGAGCAAATTCCGGGAGGAGATGAACGCCAAAATCCGCGCTCTCCAGCAGGAACCGTCCGTGACCGAGGCAGTCTCGCGGTACGGCCGGATACTCGACTGGCCGTTCACCTCGGGCGCACCAGAAAACAGCGATACAGCGGTACTCAGATCAACCAACGCGTGGCAATGTGGTCAGCAATCTGACTGGCAGGCGGAAATGCCGAAAGTGGAATCGATTCGCCTGCCGGATAGCCAGCCGTAATTCGGCCTACTGCAGGTAACTTTCCTGGAAGCTCGCGACGCGGCGCATCTCGGACCAGTCCTTAAAGAAGATTTCGCGACCCTCGCGTCGGATCAGGCCCTGGCGCTCGAGGTCGGCGAAGACGCGATTGACGTTGACCGAAGTCTGACCCGTGATGTCGGCAATCTGTTGCTGCGTGAACGGGTTGATCAACGGCTCCTGGTCGACGTCGATCCCGCTGCGGGTTGCGGTCTCGCACAACAGATGGGCGACACGCGCAGTCGAATCACGGCGGCCGCAATTGACCAGCCATTCGTAGCCGATGGCTTCGTTTCTCTGGACCAGTCGCCAGAAGAAGCGGGCCATATCGGGGTTCTTCTCGACAATTGGATCGAAGTCGTCTGCCTTGCCGACCATGACCTCGCTTCGGACGATGGCCTGGATGCCATAGCCCGCGGCGCCTTCTCGCGGCAGGATGCCTTCGCCGGGAAAGCGCAGGGCGACGATCTGCCGGCGTCCGGCGCCATCGGGCTTGTACTTCGAAAGTATGCCCGACCTCACGAACATGACCTCGTTGCGGAGCATGCCAGGTTCGCGGAATGGACGGCGGGCATCGACCTGAATGGTTCGGTGCGGCATTTGCTCAAGCAATGCGGCAAGCTCGGGCGCGAGCCCGGCCTTCGTCAACGTCTCCGTCAAGGAAACGGTGCTCATCCCTTGGATGCTTTCGGCGCGACTCGCCATCAGCGCGCACCCTCCCGGGTTCGCCTTGCTCCTACGCAGGTCGTTGCGCAAGCCATATGATATGATGCCTTAACTCGCATTAGTGTCAGCTGAATGCCAGAGTAAGACGAGTGCGTTTTTCATCCGGGCAACGGCGGCGTCGTCCAGCGCGGCAGCCGACTTGAGGTCGGGTGGCCCCGGCCAGCCCGCATCGGCGACGTCCATGCCGGCAAACGACCGGCTCCCGTCGTAGCGCGGGATCACGTGAAAGTGTACGTTGGGATCGACCATCATCAGCATCAGGTAATTGATGCGCTGATAATCAACCGCCGCCCTCAAGGTCGCCTCAATTTCGGCAATGACCCGGCCCTGTTCGACGAACGCAGCCGCCGGGAGGTCGCCATATGCGGTGGCATCGCTCTTGGCGGCGAGAATTAGCGACCCGGCTGTCACCTGCGCCGGCCGCAACAAGACGACCCAATGCTCATACTCCCGGATCATCGTGGCCGGGTAACCGAATTTCGTAATCGTCTGGTTGATCATGGCGGCCTCGCTTGCCATCTGAAGGCCTCGCCCTTAAGGAGCCCGCGCGCCTTATCCAATGCGCAATGGCGATCGTAGCTCAGCTGGTTAGAGCATCGGCTTGTGGTGCCGAGGGTCGCGGGTTCAAGTCCCGTCGATCGCCCCATTTTGTTTCGCATACGGCTGGACCAAGCAACACATGATCACGCCCTGGGGATTCCCCGACTTCGACGCGCACGAAGCGCTGCATTTCGTTACGGACGAGGCGTCAGGCCTCCGGGCGATCATCGCCATGCATTCGACCCACCTCGGTCCTGCGGCGGGTGGCTCGCGTTTCTGGCACTATGCCGACGATGCGGAAGCGCTGACCGATGCGCTGCGCTTGTCGCGCGGGATGAGTTACAAGAATGCGATGGCGGGCTTGCCGCTGGGCGGCGGCAAGGCGGTCATCCTGGCCGACAAGGATCGCACCAAGACCCCGCAGATGCTGGCCGCCTTCGGCGAAGCAGTGGATTCGCTTGGCGGCAAGTATGTAACGGCGGAAGACGTCGGCATCAGCGTCGATGACATGATCGAAGTCGCGCGCCACACGAAATTCATTGCCGGCTTGCCGGTCGAAGAGGGACAGGTCGGGGGCGACCCGGGCCCGCACACCTCGCTGGGTGTGTTCCTCGGCATCAAGGCAGCCGTGAAGCGCAAGCTCGGCAAGGACAGCGTCAATGGCCTGCATATCGCTTTGCAGGGTGCTGGCAGCGTTGCCGGCGGCGTTGCCCGTCACGCGGCGGCCGAGGGCGCCAAGCTCTCGATCGCCGATGTCGATGCGGCACGCGTCAATGCGCTGGCCAAGATTACCGGGGCAACCGTCGTCGACCCGGCGGACATCATGACGCTGGAAGCCGATGTCCTAAGCCCGTGCGCGCTTGGCGCGATCCTGACCGAGCAGTCGATCGGCGCGCTCAACGTCCCGATCGTGGCCGGCGGTGCCAACAATCAGCTGGCGACCCGGCAGGACGGCGACCGGCTGCATGCTCGCGGCATCCTTTACGCGCCCGACTACGTCATCAACGCTGGCGGCATCATCAATGTCTCGACCGAATATCTGGGCGATGGCGGACCGGAGCTCGTCAGGTCGCGCATCGAGGCGATCCCGCACCGCCTCGAACAGATCTGGTCAGAGAGCGAGGGCACATCGCGCGATCCGGCCGATGTCGCCGATGCCATGGCGCGGAAGCTGATTGGCCGCGGCTGATTGGCGAGGGACGGACGGACAGGCTAAGGCTCAGCCAGATGCACGGCTACGCTAATCCTGCCCGCTTCCTGAAGTTCGCGCGGCCTGCCACCGGATGGTTCCTTTGGATCGGCCTGCTGCTGCTTGTGCCGGGTATCCTCGGCGGACTGTTCGTCACGCCGCCCGATTACCTGCAGGGCGAGACCGTTCGCATCCTCTACATCCATGTCCCCGCCGCTTGGCTTGGTATGGCAGGCTGGGCGGGTATTGCCGCCGCCAGCCTCGCCCAGATTGTCTGGCGACATCCTTTGTCGGCCGTGGCTGGTCGGGCTGTGGCGCCGGCGGGCGCTGCCTTTGCGGCAATCTGCCTTGCCACGGGCTCCATCTGGGGCCGTCCGACCTGGGGCACGTGGTGTGAATGGGACGGACGTCTGACGTCGATGTTGATCCTGTTCTTCCTCTATCTTGGCTACATCGCGCTGGCTTCGGCCGAGCGTGAGCGCGGTGGCGACGGGCGAATGGCGGCGCTGTTCGGGTTGGTGGGCGCCATCAACCTGCCGATCATCCATTATTCGGTGCTGTGGTGGCGG
>Ga0163161_10003793_pt1 | contig 10597 bp, 6 predicted proteins | sample S45metaG_FD_129847 | JGI IMG/M metagenome (GOLD analysis project Ga0163161, IMG submission 129847) | Switchgrass rhizosphere microbial communities from Kellogg Biological Station, Michigan, USA - S4-5 metaG | ecosystem: Host-associated > Plants > Roots > Rhizosphere > Soil | place: USA: Michigan... | reverse complement strand
GGGCGCTTTCGGATACACGAGCAGGGTTTCGTGGGTCAGGTCCGTCAGGCGCAATCCGCCTTCTCCCTTGGCCAAGCGGTGGCCGGGCGGCAGGGCCACCACCAGCCGCTCCTCGCGCAGCAGAATGCGGCGGATGCTGGGGTCTTCGCTTTTCAAACGCCCGAAACCCACGTCGATGCGGCCTTCCTTCAGGGCCTTGAGCTGCTGCACCGTCGTCATTTCATGCAGGGTCACGTCGACCTCGGGATGGCGCTCGCAAAAACGGTGCACGATGTCGGGCAATTCTCCATACAGGGTCGAGGCGACGAAGCCGATCGACAGCGTGCGTTCCAGCTTGCCCACGCGCTGCGTCATCGCCTGCAGGTCGCGCACCTGGTCGAGCAACGGCCGCGCATGGGCGAGGAAAAACTCGCCCGCTTCCGTCAGCCGCAAGGGCCGCGACCCTTTTTCGATCAGCGCCACGCCCAGGGTTTCTTCCAGCTGCTGCATCTGCCGGCTCAACGGCGGCTGCGCGATGTGCAGGCGCGCGGCGGCCCGCGTGAAGTTCCTTTCCTCCGCGACCGCAACGAAGTAGCGCAAGTGCCGTAATTCCATCTTCATACCTTTCAGGTATAGGTTTGATACCAACTCGGTGTTGGACGTGAGGAGATTCGGGGAATATCGTGTCACCACTCCACAGAATTATACGGAATAAATATGATTCAAAATATCGAGACCTACCTGGTCGATGTGCCTACCATCCGCCCGCACCGCATGTCGGTCGCCACCATGAATACGCAAACCCTGGTGCTGGTGCGGCTGCGCTGCGCCGACGGCATCACGGGCTGGGGCGAAGCGACCACCATCGGCGGCTTGGGCTACGGCGGCGAAAGCCCGGAAAGCATCAAGACGAATATCGATACCTATATCGCGCCGCTGCTGGTCGGCATGGAAGCGAGCGAGGTGGCCAAAGCCATGGCCAGGGTGCGCAAGGTCATCCAGGGCAACCGCTTCGCCAAGTGCGCGATTGAGACGGCCCTGCTGGACGCCCAGGCGCGCCGCCTGAACGTGCCGCTGTCGGAATTGCTGGGCGGGCGCGTGCGCGATGCGCTGCCCGTGGCCTGGGTGCTGGCCAGCGGCGATACGGCGCGCGATATCGCCGAAGGCGAAAAAATGCTGGAACTGCGCCGCCACCGCATTTTCAAGCTGAAGATCGGCCTGCGTGACGTGATGGACGACGTGGCCCACGTGCTGGAGATCAAGCGGGCGCTGGGCGAACGGGCCAGCGTGCGCGTCGACGTCAACCAGGCCTGGAGCGAGACGGACGCCGTGCGCGGTATCGCCGCACTGGAAGCGGGCGGCGTCGACCTGATCGAGCAGCCCGTCAAGGCCGGTAACCGCGCCGCGCTGGCGCGCCTGAAGCAGCGCTTCGACGTGGCCATCATGGCCGACGAAGCCTTGCACGGTCCGGCCGATGCGCTGGCGCTGGCGCAGGCCGATGCGGCCGACGTGTATGCCGTAAAAATCACCCAGTCGGGCGGCTTGCTGCCCGCGCTGGAAGTGGCCACCGTGGCGCGCCTGGCGGGCGTGGGCCTGTACGGCGGCACCATGCTCGAAGGCGGCGTCGGCACGGCCGCCACGGCCCACGTCTGCTCCACGTTCGCGGAACTGGCCTGGGGCACGGAACTGTTCGGGCCTTTGCTGCTGACGCAGGAAGTCTTGCGCGAGCCGCTCGTCTACCGCGACTTCATGCTGCAGGTGCCGACAGGCCCGGGCCTGGGCGTCGAGATCGATATGGACAAGCTGCGCGTCATGCAGCGTCAATAAGGAGAAACCATGTTATTCCATGTACGCATGAACGTGAACCTGCCCTTGAGTATGCCCGCCGAGCAGGCGGCGCAGCTGAAGCAAACGGAAAAGGAACTGGCGCAACGCCTGCAGCACGAGGGCAAGTGGCGCCACCTGTGGCGCATCGCCGGCCAGTACGCCAACGTCAGCGTCTTCGATGTGGACAGCGTGGACGAGCTGCATAATTTGCTGACCTCCCTGCCGCTGTTCCCCTACATGCAGATCGACGTGATGCCGCTGTGCCGCCATCCCTCGTCGGTGCGCGACGACGATTCCTGAGGAGACATGCCATGACGCAGATAGGCAACGACACTGTCGGGCAGACGTGCGAGGTGGACGGTATTCGCTTGCATTACCGCACGGATGGCAAGCGCGGCAAGCCCTGCCTGGTCCTGTCGAATTCCCTCGGCACGGACCTGTCCATGTGGGATGCGCAGGCGGCCGCGCTGGCCGGCGACTTTTTCGTCGTGCGCTACGATACGCGCGGCCATGGCCGGTCGGCCAGCGGCGATGCGCCGTTCGGCATCGACCGGCTGGGACTGGACGTGGTGGCGTTGCTCGACCACCTCGATATCGAACGCGCCGCCTTCTGCGGCATTTCCATGGGCGGCTTGACGGGCCAGTGGCTGGGCATATACCAGCCGCGGCGTTTGACGAAGCTTGTGCTGGCGAATACGGCGGCGCGCATCGGCGGCGCCGCGCCGTGGCAGTTACGGGCGGAGCAGGTGCGCCGCGATGGCATGGCCGCAGTGGCCGAGAGCGCCGCTGCGCGCTGGTTCACGCCGCAGTTTATCGCGCGCGAAGCGGACACGGTGGCGCGCCTGGCCGGCATTTTGCGCAGTCAGGATGCGGGTGGTTACGCGGCCTGTTGCGACGTGCTGGCCCGGACGGACTTGCACGACGCCGTCGGCACGATCGCCGTGCCGACCCTGATCATCGCGGGCGAGCACGATCCCGTGACCACCATCGACGACGGGCGCTGGCTGCAGCAGCAGATCGCGGGCGCCCGTCTGGCAAGCCTGCCCGCCTCGCACATCTCGAACATCGAGGCGGCGGACATGTTTACGGCGCAGTTGCGGACTTTTTTATTGTGAGGCTTGCTGTACCGTATCGGTACGGCAGGAATGCGGCTTTCTCCTGAGCACCGCCGCCGGCAAGACTGGCATGCGGCAGGGGAAGCTTTCTTGAAAAATAATAATAAGAAAAGCAGACTTGGAGTAGACGGATGGGAAACAGATTGATCATTATCGCTGCGGTCACGGTGGGCTATTTCGCCCTCATGTCGTACATTACCTATAGCGTGCGCAAGCATGCGAACAGCGCCGAGGGCATGACGGCGGGCGGGCGCAATTATCCCGCCTTCCTGATCGGGGCTCTCTTATTGTCGGAATTCATCGGCAGTTCCGTCAGCATCGGTACGGCCCAGAAGGGCTATGAACTGGGCATTTCCGCCGCCTGGAATCTGGTGGCGCTGTCGCTGGGCTTTTTCCTGCTGGCCATCGTGCTGGTCAAAAAATACAAGGAAAGCGGGCAGTCGACGATTTCCGGCATCCTCGCGCAAACCTACGGCGAGCCCGTGCGCTATGCGGCGTCCATCCTCACCATCGTCGCGCTGAGCATCGTTGCCGTGGCCCTGTACGCGAGCGGCGGCGCCGTGCTGGCGGCCGTGCTGCACATCAACAAGACGGTCGCCATCTTGCTGGTCGGCGCCATCACTGTGATCTATGTCAGCCTGGGCGGCATGCGCTCTGTCGTGTACACGAATTTCGCCCACTCCATCGTCAAATACCTGGGCGTGATCCTGGCGCTCGCGTATGCGCTGGAAGCAACGGGCGGCATCGGCGCGCTGCAGGCGCAGTTGCCGGCCAAGATGTTCAACTGGGTCGAGATCGGCTGGGGCCAGATCATCGCCTGGATGATCGGCGGCATCGGTTCCATCTTCGCCACGCAATACGTGATCCAGGCCCTGGTCAGCACGGACAACCCGGCCGTGGCCAAGCGCGCCTGCTATTACGTGTCGTCGCTGATGATTCCGTTCGGCCTGATGGCGGCCCTGATCGGCATGTGCAGCGCCGTGCTGTATCCGGGCATGAAGTCGATCGACGCGTTTCCCACCATGATCGCCCACATGCCGGCGTTTTCAGCCAGCATCATGATCGTCGGCCTGGCCGGTGCCCTGTTCGGCGGCATTTCCGCCACCACCCTGGCATCGGCCACACTGGCCATGAAGGATTTTTATGATCCCTGGTACAACAAGGCGAAGAACGACGCGAAATCGCTGATGTTCCTGCGCATCGCCATCGTCGTGGCCGGCCTGCTGCCGCTGGTGCTGGCGCTGTATGCGGAAAAACTGCTGATGATCGCCTTCCTCGGCAAGGCCCTGCGCGCCACCCTCGCCGTGCTGGTGCTGATGGCCTTCTATGCGCCGAAATTCGGCACGCCGCGCGGCGCCTTTGTCGGCGTGATCGTCTCGGTGATCGCCACCATTGGCTGGTTCCTGGCGGGCAATCCGTACGGCGTGGACAGTTCCTACCTGGCGCTGGCCGGTCCGTTGCTGACCATGGGTATCAGCCATCTGTTCAAGCCGGCGCAAGCGTTGGCGAAGCCGGCATCGTCGTCGCGGCTGTAGCTTGCCCCAAGCCTCACACCAGTCCCGTCATGTAATAGATGGCAATGACGAGGAACACGGCCACCGTCTTGATGACGGTGATGCCGAAAATGTCGCGGTAGGACTGGCGGTGCGTGAGGCCCGTGACGGCCAGCAGGGTGATCACGGCGCCATTGTGCGGCAGGGTATCCATGCCGCCGCTCGCCATGGCCACCACGCGGTGCATGACTTCGAGCGGAATATGCGCCTGCTGCGCGGCCTGGATGAAACTGTCCGACATGGCGGCCAGTGCGATGCTCATGCCGCCGGAAGCAGAACCGGTGATGCCGGCCAGGGTCGTCACGGACACGGCCGCGTTGACGAGCGGATCGGGCACGCTGCGCAAGGTGTTGCTGACGGCAAGGAAGCCGGGCAGCGCGGCGATGACGCCGCCAAAGCCGTATTCGGACGCCGTATTCATGGCCGCCAGCAAGGCGCCGCCCACAGCGGCCTTGGTGCCTTCGGCAAAGGCGGCGCGGATGCGCCCGAAGGCCGTCACGCAGACGAGCAAGATACCCAGCAACAAGGCGCCTTCCACGGCCCAGATACCCGTCACGGCGCCGATCGACGTCGACACGGGCGCATGCAAGCCCGGCAGGGCCTCGGCGGTGAGCACGTAACTGGCGCCGTACCATTGGGGAATCAGTTTGGTCAGCGCAAAGTTGGCCACGCCCACCAGTACCAAAGGCGCCACCGACAGCAGCGGATGGGGCAGGTCGCCTACATCGGCCGTGGCCTTGTCGGCCTCGGCCCCATAACCTTCGCCCGTCGCCATGACGGAACGGCGGCGCCACTCAAGAAAAGCCAGTCCCATGATCACGGTCAGCACTGCGCCGATAGTGCCCAGCCACGGCGCGGCCCAGCCGGTCGTGTTGAAGAAAGTGGTGGGGATGATGTTCTGGATCTGCGGCGTGCCCGGCAAGGTATCCATGGTGAAGGAAAACGCGCCCAGGGCGATGGCGCCCGGCATCAGCCACTTGGGGATATTGCTCTGGCGGTACAGCTCGGCCGCGAACGGATACACGGCAAAGACTACGACGAACAGCGACACGCCGCCGTACGTCAGCGCCGCGCACACGGCAACGATGACGGCATTCGCGCGCGAGCTGCCGATATAGCGAATGGCCGCCACGACGATGGACTGGGAAAAGCCGGACAATTCAATCAGCTTGCCGAACACGGCGCCGAGCAAAAAGACGGGGAAATACAGCTTGATAAAGCCCACCATCTTTTCCATGAAGATGCCGCTGAACACGGCCGGCACGGCCGACGGATCGGTCAGCAGCACGGCGCCGAGCGCAGCGACGGGCGCAAACAGGATCACGCTGTAGCCGCGGTAGGCGGCCAGCATGAGGAAGGCCAATGCGGCCAGAACTATCAGGAAAGACATCGGTCAGGCCCTTGCGCGAGAAGTGGTTAAGATATTAATAATTAAATTAATAACATACTTCTCGGCAACCCGCCAACGCGCAGGTCAAGGTGCAAGCAGTTCAAGCTGGCGCAGTGAGGGAAGAGGCTGGTCGGGGTGAGAGGATTCGAACCTCCGGCCTCTGCGTCCCGAATAATGGGCGCTTATTTCGAGAGTCAGTACCTATACGGTTTTTGGTTTATTTTTTTGGAAAGTATTATACTTAGTACTGCATTGCAGAAAAATGGAAAAACGAAGAAAATCATGTGCGCAGTGTATTTTTATTGCCCATTTGGTTTTTTTAGTGAGATTTGTAAACCAACTGGCTCTTAATCACTGCGCACGACCATCTGGAGCTACTGCACTTCGGCGAACACGTGGAATTGCCACGACCCGACCATCGCGACCCTCACGTGATGTTGTGCCCTTTGGAGCGAATACGAAGCGCCTGTCGCTTCCCTCGCGGGAAGTCTTAGCGTGTTGTACGATTGCTAGAACACTCCTGGCCTTACCTTGTCTCGATGTTCCGCCAAGCGGTATGGCGATTAGACGACCATCGCGGCCTTCACGTGACGTGCGCTAGTCTGGAATTTTTGCCTTCCTGCCATCTCGACCAGTTCGAAGGTGCGCAGTCATCTTAGATGTTTCGGACGGGTTTTGTCTGGAAATTACAGAAGGCTGATCAATAACCTTGCTGCTTCACTTAGCTAAGGTAACATGTTGCGCTCCCCCCACGCGGGAACTATGCTGCGTGTCCTTATTTCTCCTTAGAAAGGTCTACCTCATGAGGCTGAACTTTGTTGAAACGCTCAGGCAGGAGCGTAATTCTTTACCCAATCCGACCGGCTACGGCTTCGACCGAGATGTTTGGCACCAAGCTTATCTGGCGCAACGTGATGGTAGCCCCACAGATCATCACGTCTATCTACTAGGACTAGTGCTCGCTCATCAGACTGAGCGTGTACATGGGAGTGTTGATCATCTTGCATCAAACCTTCACTTTCGGACACTCGATGAACTGCCCCAATTTTTCTCCACGCGGATCAACGAAGTTCAGCTCAGGGTATTCAACAGTTTTAAAAAGGCGCTGGAAGGGGTGGAGGTAATTTCCAGGGAACGAATGAATGAAATGCGGTGCTTTACCGATGCAGCAGGTAACTCTCACTCTTTGCAGGTGCCCTTGGAAGCAATTGTAGACGCCATCGGTAGTGCATTGAAATTGCTAGGGCGTACTGGTGGGCTGGGAAAGTTGGAGACCGAACAGCAAGAAGGTATTGCCCTCGACGATGCACTGAACCGGCTTATGGCCCTCGCCCAGCACAGTTTGTCGATCCAGAGGGTCTGGAACTCGGTGGTTTGGTGGGGAGCGGCTGTTGCGGTCGCGCCGGATGGCCAAAGCTATTTTGTCGATGAGTCTGGCAGAGATTTGGTAACGCGCGGTACAGTTGATCTTGCGCGGCGTCCAGCCCTGATGGCAAGAGCAATCGAAAGCTTCCGAGGCGCGAATCCGGATATTCCCGACAACAATGTTCTAGTACCATACGTACAACTGTATGACGGTCGTTTAACCGTGCGAGCTCTGCCTGCTTTTCTGGTGCCTGAAGACGAGCGTAAGTTATTGCTGGAAGCGCGTCGCTCGCACGGCATACTGCAAGATGCCACGCTCGGAAATTTTGTCCAAGAGATTCATCCTCAAGTGGGACTGCATATCAGCGAGATCATGGTCATTTGGGGGGAGTTGGCGACGATAGCAGGGCAGCTTCATGCGTTGGCACAGCCGCTAGATATGGTCAAGGATAAGAGCAACCTATCGACAATAGTCGTAAGTCGCTTTCCGCGAGATGAAATAATCGGGGCAATTAAAGGGTGTGTGGTGCTATCTTCAGATAAGGTAAAGCAGTGTATTGACTTCCTCTGCTTTACTCCTTCCAAAGGCGCTACGTTGTGGGACAAGCCGTTGCTGTCAGCAGGGGATGATGTGATGTTGCTTTGGTGGCCACTGCAAGGAGCGCATCATGCGCGTTTGTTGGGCGCCTGGGCCAAAAGTCATAAAAAACTTGCTATTGCCTTTGATAGCAAAGGGCCCACTAACGAAGCGATATTGGCAGAGGCGATACGTAGCGCGATCAGAAAAAGTTCGTATCAGAGTCACATGCGTTTCGTAGGAGCAGCCTTACACCCGCGTCACAAGTCGGACGAAGATATCGATTTAATGATCGTAATCGATGATACGGCGTTTGTTATCGAAACAGCTTCCATTCCCTCACCAGCTGAGGCGTACGAATTTTATGAGACCGAAATACGGTTAGATAAAAAAGCTGGGCAATGTCGTAAACAATGTGCCGCGCTAAAGCACGATCTAAACCAAATTTCCGAATGGGCTAGTGATGATGGTCTGCGCGGAAAAGTAACTAGGGTCTTTGGTCTAGTTATCACTAATTCTTACTTGCGCGATGGTATGTACAGCGACGATATTTGCTACTGCCACTGGGATACGCTAATTAATGTTATTTCTGGCGGAATGTATTTTGGACTGACGCACGGAATTGAAGAGTTCACTTTGAAGGCCCCGATCCAAATAGGTCCGCATGGCTCCGTGGCGGATGGTGTAATTGCCGCTCTACGCAAGTCACCCAAGGCAGAGTTTTTTTCACGATGTGTAGTCCCGGTCGAATATCGGGTGAAGGGATTCGACGACACGGACGTTGAAGGTTACTATCGCGCATTGGAAATGGACTTTCCTCCTCAGGAAATGCTCGAAAAACGCTTGCGGGAGTGCAGTTTTGCGGCAACTCTGGAGGAGGTAGACAATCCGGAGTTTGACTGACTCAGGCTCTTTCACAGCCTAAAGTTACTTGGAGCAAGTAGTGGCAACTTGCTAGTGACATTGCCGGCACGCTGCTTTAGTGTCGGTCAAACCGACAACGATGGGAAAACGTCGGGCATGAAATGATATTTTGCATGCTAACGCTTCGGCTGCAGTCGAACTCGGCCATCAGCTCCCTCGAGGAGGTACCTAAAAAGAATTTTAGTCGGGGTGAGAGGATTCGAACCTCCGGCCTCTGCGTCCCGAACGCAGCGCTCTACCAGGCTGAGCCACACCCCGCTTTTCTTCATTACAGCAGATGGCGGGGCGGGTTTCAAGCGGCTGTATCAAGCCTGTTTGTTGCAAGCCTGCTTATTTCTTTTCCTGCTGCGCCTTCTTGATTTCCGCTTCGCTCACTTTTTTCGCTGGCGCATTCGTTGCGGGCGAAGTCGGGGCCTTGCGGGTGGCGTTCGCTTGCGCCATGACGGCGGCGCAGTCCGTGTCGGGGGCTTTGTCGACGTTGACCAGCGGCAGCAGGGCGGCCAGCGGCGTGACGACGGTGGCCAGGGCCACGGCGGCGCCGGCTTTCAATGCCAGCGGGCCTTTTTGCGGGCCCACATCCGGGTTCTTGAACGTGCCTTTTGCATACAGCGGCGTGCGCAGCGTGATGATGCGGGCGCCCTTGGTACGGGGGCGCACGTCGAGGTCCAGGGTTTCGGTGGCCAGGTTGACGTTGCCCGTGACATTCACGACGGCCGTGTCCGTGTCGAGCACGAAGCGGCGTACGTCCGCCTGGCCATTCGTCACGGCGAAGTCGCTGGCCAGGCAGTTCAGGTGGACTTGCTTGTCGCCAAAGATCTTCACGAAGACGGCGTTGGCCAGGTTCAGGCCCGCCAGTTCCAGCATGAACTGGCTGACGGAGCCTTCGCTGACGGTGGCTGCCAGCTCGCCATTCGCGCTGGCCAGCATGGCCGAGACGGAATTGCCGTGGCCCGTCAGCGCCGCATCGCCATACACTTCGCCGAAGCTCGCTTGCATCGATTGCAGCTTGGGAAACAGGTCGCGAATTTTGAGGTGGCGTGCCGCCACCTTGGCTTGCGCGGCGATGGTCTTTTGACGGCCATCGAGCGTGATGTTCGAGGTGATGTCGCCACCGGCCATGCCGAAGTTGAGCGGCGTCAGACTCAGCACCTTGTCTTTCATGTGGATGTTGGCGACGACATTGTTGAGCGGGATATCGTGCGTGCGCACCAGTTTCTTGCCCGTGAATTTCACGTCGGCGTCGAGCGCATTCCATTTGGCTGTATTGAACTGTTCCACGGGCAAGGCTTTGTTGTCGGGCTGCACAGGCGCCTTGCCGCGCGCCTGTTTCTGCGCATTGCTGTCGGCGCCGATGGTAGGGCCCAGGTCTTCCAGGCGCAATTGCTGCGACGTCACTTCGCCGCGCAGCAAGGGACGCGGCTGGCGCGGCAAGTACTGCAGGGTGCCGGCCAGGTCGCTCTGGCCCACCGAGCCCTTGAAGTTTTGATAGGTCCAGTTCCAGATGGCGCCGTCCTTCTTGCCCAGCAGGCGCCCCTTGGTGGCGTAGTCCGGTGTTTCCGGCAGCAGCACGCCCGTCAGCGGATACAGGTCGGCCATGCTGGCGCCGGCCAGGCTCAGCTGCAAATCGATGCCGGACAGCGAGCGCGGGTCCGTCAGCGTGCCATCGATGCTGGCCTTGTTCTTGCCCAGCACGGCATGCGCCTGCACGGGATACACGGTGTTGTTGTCGGTCAATGACAGCACGGCGCCCGCCTTGCCGCCGCCCGTCACGGGCGCCTTGCGGTAGGTGCCGCCCAGGGTGAAGGCGATGCCGTATTTTTGTACGGGGACATTGCCTGGCGCGTCGCCCGGCGTGGCGTCGGGCGCC